>JRHI01001576.1_pt1 | contig 18453 bp, 11 predicted proteins | sample 215371 | NCBI WGS metagenome assembly JRHI01 (sample SAMN02929681, study PRJNA255918) | sediment metagenome | biome: cave system; feature: Ice Cave; material: Sediment; isolation source: sediment from deep within a dark volcanic ice cave with no known source of... ...
CGCCGCCGCGCGGGCGTGAATTGGAAAAACGGTTACAGTAGAAATAGCCACGACGCGAAGCGCGCGGACCGCACTCCGCGTAGCCCCTACACAATTCCCCTGGGTTCGTCCATGCACGCGCTAGACATCCCCCAGTTTCTCGGTCTCCTCGTCCTGCTTCTCGGGTCCGCGAAACTGCTCGGTTGGTTGGTCCAATGCCTTCGCCAGTCCGTCGTCCTCGGCGAACTGCTGGCTGGCGTTCTCGTCGGCGCCTCGGTCCTTGGCCTCGTCGACATGACGGACCAGGGCGATCCGCGCACGCTGATCCTCGACGCGCTTGGGGAAATCGGTGTCGTTGTGCTTCTCTTCGAGATAGGCCTGGAGACCGACCTGCGCCAGCTCATCCGCCTTGGCGCAACCGCGGCCACGGTCGCGGTGGTCGGTGTCGTCCTGCCCTTCGTCCTCGGTTATGCCGTGTGCCACTTCCTCGGACTGCCAAACCTGGAATCGATCGTCGTTGGGGCGGCGCTCACGGCAACCAGCGTCGGCATCACCGCCCGCGTCCTCGCCGACCTGGGGCGCTTGCAGGAACCGGAAAGCCAGATCATCCTCGGTGCGGCGCTCCTCGATGACATCCTTGGGCTCATCATTCTGAGCGTGGTGGACGGGGTCGTCCAGGGACGGGGCATCACCGCCTGGGGGGTGCTCGACATATCCGCGCGAGCATTTGGTTTCCTCGCGGTGACGTTGGTGCTGGGTCGCTGGGTCGTGCCGCCGTTGATTCGACTTGCCGGTCGGTTTGGCCGGGCGGGCGGACTGGCGATGCTCGCCTTGCTCCTCGCCTTCGGCCTGGGTTGGGCGGCGCACGCTGCCGGCTCCGCGGTGATAATCGGCGCCTTCGCCGCCGGCCTCCTCCTCGCCGCGACGCCGCGGGCCGAGGAGATCAGGCATGGCGTGGTCCAGCTCGGCTACTTCTTCGTGCCGTTGTTCTTCGTGACGGTTGGCGCCAAGGTGGACGTGCATATCCTCAATCCGTTCGACCCGGCCAACGCACGCACGTTGCTGGTCGGCGGTCTGCTCTTGGTCGCGGCGGTAGCGGGCAAGTTCCTCGCCGGCTACGCTCCCTTCTGGTTCCGCGGTCACAAGAGTGTCATCGGCGTCGGCATGATTCCGCGCGGCGAGGTCGGCCTGATCTTCGCGCAGACCGGCGTCCGCAGCGGCGTCCTGACTTCGGGCCTTTTCAGTGCCGTCACGCTCATCGTCATGGTCACGACGTTCCTGGCCCCGCCCGTGCTCGGCTGGCTTTTTCCGCCACGACCGCCGAATCCGCAGCCGCCGCGCTCCGAGGGACTCGAGGATCTGGTCAGTGAGGCGTAAACAGACCGCACCGTTGCCGGGGCCGCCTATAATGGTGCAGCCGGCGAACAGCCGTTGATTGGCCGCTCTTGAAAGGTGGAGGCCCATGTCGCGTTTCTGGCAAAACTTCATCAACAACGATTCCGGTTCGCTTCCGAGTGCCCCGCTCCCCGAATCCGACCCGCAGGAGCAAGAAGCTCTCGACGCCTATTCGCGCGTCGTAACGCGCGTGGCCGACAAACTCCGCCCCGCCGTCGTCAATCTGCACGGCAGCGGCCGGCGCGGCGAAGGTTCCGGTTCCGGCATCCTTTTCACACCGGACGGTTTCCTGTTGACGAACCATCACGTCGTGCGCGGTCAGCGCCGGCTGCGCATCCGGCTCAGCGATGGTCGCGACCTGGCCGGCGCGGTCGTCGGCACCGATCCCTGGACCGACCTGGCGGTGGTGCGGACCGAGGCGGCCGACCTGCCGCATGCCGACTTCGGCGATTCGACCCGCATTCGCGTGGGCCAGCTCGTCGTTGCGATCGGCAGTCCATACGGATTCGATTCCACCGTTACCGCCGGCGTCATCAGCGCCCTCGGTCGCAGCCTGCGCAGCATGACGGGCCACCTGGTGGACAACGTCATTCAGACCGACACGGCGCTGAATCCGGGCAACAGCGGCGGTCCGCTGGTCGATGGCCGCGGCCAAGTCATCGGCGTCAACACCGCCGTGATCCGGCCGGCGCAGGGGCTTTGCTTCGCCATTCCGATCAACGTGGCGAAGCACATTCTGCCGCAGCTGTTGCAGCATGGCCGGGTGGTGCGCGGCTACCTCGGCCTACATGGGCGCAGTGTGCCGTTGCCGCGCGCCCTGGCGGAACGGTATCAGCTGGACCAGTCGGGTGGGGTGGAGGTGGTAGCGGTCGAGACGGAAGGCCCGGCAGACCAGGCCGGCGTCCTGGAAGGTGACGTCATCGTGACGCTGGCCGAGCAACCGACGAACAGCGTCGATGACCTGCACAAATTGCTCACACAGCTGCCCGTGGGGGTGCCGGCGACGATCGCGCTGGTGCGGCGCGAGCGGCGGCTGGAGCGCATGGTGGTGCCGAACGAGTATCCCGACGCGCTGCCGCAGCGCTGAGAAGCGGGCTCTTCACCAGCCCGAAGCGCAAGCGAGAGAAAAAAGATCCCTCGCTTGCGCTTCGGGCTATTCTATTGCTTCCTTCATCTCACGGACCGCTCGTTCCATGCCGACGAGCACGGCACGCGACACGACGCTGTGGCCGATGTTTAGCTCCTCGACGCCGGGGATGCGGGCGACGGCCTGTACGTTGCTGTAAGTGAGGCCGTGGCCCATGTGGACGTGCAGGCCATGGTCGCGTGCGCAGGTGGTTGCATCGAGCAGCGCCATCAATTCCGCGCTGGCCGGCGGCCGAGCCTCGGAATAGCGGGCCGTTTGAATCTCCACCGCTGTCACGCCGAGGAGCTTCGCCGCCTCGATCTGCTGCGCGTCGGGGTCGAGGAAGAGCGACACCTCAATGCCCGCCGCTCGCAAACGGTCCACCGCACGAGCCACCGCCTGCTGGTTGCCAATCACGTCGAGTCCGCCCTCGGTGGTCAACTCCTGTCGCCGCTCCGGCACAAGCGTTGCCTCGTCCGGGCGGACCTCGCAAGCAACCTCCACGATGCTGTCGACGGCAGCCATCTCCAGGTTCAACCGATTCGTGACGAGTTGGCGGAGGACGCGCACGTCGCGCTCCTGGATGTGTCGGCGATCCTCGCGCAGGTGAACCGTGATGCCGTCGGCGCCGCCGAGCAACGCCAGGACGGCAGCCGCCACTGGGTCGGGCTCCTGGCCGCGGCGCGCCTGCCGGACGGTGGCCACATGGTCGATATTGACGCCAAGTCGCATCTTAGAAAATCCTTGACCCAGGTAGCTTGACAGGATTCACGGGCGAGGAGGAGGCAGGGGTGCGTCGGGAATCTGCTCGCGGTAAAGAACTACCTCGCGTGCCAGCACCTTGAAGGCAACGAAGGCCAAAAGGAGATCGACGACTTTATCGAGGACCTGGCCAATCTCGACGCCAAGGATCTTGGTGCCGCCCAGCTGCCACCAGGAAAGGACCAGGATCGCGCCCAGAACGGGCAAGACCAGCCGAGCAGGCCAGGTCAGACGATAGCGCGGATCGACGAACATGCGCACAATCGTGCGGGCTTCGGCGAGGATGTCAAAGAAGAGCCAGGTGCGGCGCAACCCAGGCGACCCGGTGCGGGCCTGGGCCTCGGCGACGCGGGTGTGGGCTTCGATCATACCCGCGGCTGCCGGCAGGAGACGTTTGCCGGCGTCGAGGATCAGCCCTGCCGAGTCGCGCACGGCGGTCTCCGTCCGCTGGTGCGATAGCCGCTCGACGACGCGTTCCTCGAGCTGGCGGGTGTCCTGCAGGACGACGACTACGTCCTCCAGCCGGCGGATGCGCATCTCCAGCGCTGCCAGTTCGGCCTCGGCGCCTCCCTGGGGCGCCGCCGTAGTCAGTGACTGTCCGTTGTCCGCCATGGCCGGGTGAGCCGTTCGCGGTCCCTGTCGTGGAAGTCTTTGCGGGCGGGAGCGCCCCGGCCAGGGCCGCCGTGCCCGGGACGCCCTCGCCGCCCAACGTCTCCTCCAGCATAGCGGGATCGCTCTGGGGAAGCCAGATGGGACTAAGGTCGGCGCGGTGGGCGCCAGCCCGCGGGTCAGTCCAAACAGCTGGCGGGCCGACTCCCGCCGTTCGCCTGCCCGAAGTTTTGGCCAGACCTCACGATTGCGACGATAATTGCACGAGGGTGGAATATTCTGCTTGAGTGTCCCTGACCACAGGAGTAGAATTCTGCCTGGTCCCATCGATGCGCAAGAGGCGTATCGCCGCCATTCTCAGCTTGGGCGCAGGCCCAGACCGCCGGCAGGATCGCCTCGGCCACGGCTCCCTGCCCCGCCCGGAGAGGTCCATGTCTGCCGCCAAGGAGGATCGGTCGTCCGCTTCCGACCCAACCGCCTTCTATCGGAAGCCTGATGCTCCTGTCACCGGGGCACCAGAGACCAACGACACGGCTGTCCGTGCTGCCGCCGGACTCGCCATCACAGAAACCATTGCACCTCCGTCTGCCGCACCTCTAACGGGTGTACCAAACACGGGTGACACGGGCCCCCGCGCTGCTGCCGACCCCGCCTCCGCGATGCCAGAAACGCTGGTTCCCTCGTCGCCGCCACTTCACGATAGCAGCGCTGCCCCCGGTGCGGCAGATCGGCCGGCTGAGGTGCGCCAGCCCCGCACGCCCATCCTGGGTTACGAGATTATGAATGAACTGGGCCGCGGCGGCGCCGGTGTCGTGTACAAGGCACGCCAGGCCAGACTAAACCGGCTCGTGGCCCTCAAAATGATTCTGGCTGGCGAATTCGCCAGCCAGGAGTCGTCCGTTCGCTTCCTCGCTGAAGCCGAAACTATCGCCAGTCTCCATCACCCCAACATCGTTCAGGTTTACGAATTCGGCAACCACGAGGGGTTCTCCTATTTCACCCTGGAGTATCTCGAAGGTGGTACCCTGGAGCAACGCCTCACCGGCACCCCCTGGCCGGCCCCCGAGGCCGCCCGCATCGCCGAGACGCTCGCGCACGCCATGCACTATGCCCATCGCCGCGGCATTGTCCACCGCGATCTCAAGCCCGGCAACGTGCTGTTCGCCGACGACGGCACGCTCAAGATTACCGACTTCGGCCTGGCGAAGCGCGTCGAGGTAGTAGGCAGCAACTTGACCCGTTCCGGCAGCATCATGGGTACGCCCAACTACATGGCACCGGAACAGGCCCAGGGCGACAACCGGCACGTCGGCCCGGCCGCCGACATCTATGCGCTTGGGGCTATCCTCTACGAACTGCTCGCCGGCCGGCCTCCCTTTTGCGCCGAAACGCCAGTCGATACCATCATGCAGCTACTTGAGCAGGAGCCGGTGCCGCCGTCGCGTCTGAACCCCAAGTGCCCCCGCGATCTGGAAACAATCGTTCTCAAATGTCTGCAGAAGCCAGCGTCCAAGCGCTATGCGACCGCCGAGGAGCTGGCCGCGGACCTGAAACGCTTCCAGAATGGCGAGCCGATTCAGGCGCGGCGCGCACCCTGGCGCGAGCGCGCGGCACGCTGGGTCCGCAAGCGTCCGGCCGTCGCTGCACTGATTGCCGTCTGTGTCGTGGCCCTCGCCGCCTTCCTGGCCTACGGCTGGTGGTACAATTTACATCTCCAACGGGCGCTGCTCGTCGCCGAACAGCAGCAGCGCATTGCCGAGGAGCAGCGGCAGGCAGCGGAAGAGCAGAAACGCATCGCCGAGGAGGAGCGACGCGTCGTGGAAGCGGAGAAGACGAAAGTGGAACAAAACCTGGCCAAGCGTGCCGATGTGATCGACCTCTTCCTCGATCACGTCGATGGCCGGCTGGCCAACAGCCGAGGCATGGAGTCGGTGCGACTGGAGTTCCTGACGGAAACCGACAAGCTGAGCCAGCAACTGCTCGAAGATCGGCCGAACGATCCTCAGTTTCGCCGGCAGGCAGGCAGAATTTACCGCGGTCTGGGAGAGCTGTACCAACGCGGCGCCAAGAGCGAAGCGGCCTACGCCAAGGCCGCGGAAATACAGGCCAAGGTCGTCCAGGAGTTCCCCGAGGACGTGGCAGCGCGGATGGACCTGACCCTCACACGCTCTCGTCAGGCGGCGCAACACACCCGTGCGCGCCGTTTCGACGCGGCGCTGAAAGCCTATGTGGAGGCGATTGAACTTCAGGACGGGCTACGGGCGCGCTTTCCGGACAAAGAAGATTACCTGATGCGCTCCGCTTATTACCGCTGGATGAAAGCCAACGTTTTGGAGGAGATGGAGCAACTCGAACAGGCCTTGCCCCTGTACCGCCTGGCGGTCGAGTTGCAAGAAGAGTTGGTCAAGCGCGTCTCACGGAATCCGAGCTACCAACAAGACCTGTCGTTGGAAGCGTTGAGCCTGGGCTACGCGCTGGAAGCCGGCGACCCCGCTGGCGCTCGTCCCTGGTTCGAGCGCTCGGTAGCGGCCGCGCGCGAGGCGTACCTGCTCCAGGGCAAGCAGGCAAGCCGCGATCTGCGGCTGGCCTACAGCGATTTGTACTATTTCTGTAAACGGCACGGACTGCACGCGGAATTGCTCCGCGTAGCCGAGAGTCGGCGGCGGGACTTTTCAGGCGATGGCGGCGAGACGTACAACTCGGCTTGCTACGTCTGCGACGCGGCCCGTGCCGCTGCGGACAACCCCGAACTATCCGGGACCGAGCGCACAGCGCTGGTCGATACCTACTGCAAGAAGGCGCTCGAACTTCTGCAGAAGTCGGTCGAAGAAGGCTTCACCGACCGGGCGCGCATGACCAACGACAGCGACCTCGACGTGCTGCGAGGCCGGGCGGACTTCAAGGAGTACTGGGTGTTGCTCGACAAGCGTTTCCCCAACAATCCAGTGACGCCGGCCAAGCTGTTTCAGGATCTTAAGAGTGTTTACGATCGCGGTGCGCCGGTCTACCAAAGCCTGATGACGACAGCACGTACCGCTGCGGAGAAGAAAAGAGCCCAACTCCACAAGCCATCGTTCGAGCATGAGGCAAAACGCGTCATCGAACTGGCGGAGAAGCATCCTGCCGAAGCGTCCTCCCTGGAAGCCCTGGCGTGGGTGCTCGAGAAAGCGTCCGTGCTGAATGCAGCAGCCACCACGACCAGCGAGGAACGCCGGGCCGCTCGGTCGCTGCAAGTTCGTGCCATGCAGGTTTTGGAACGCGATCACCTGACGAAGAAGAACTTCAGCCGGGTCTGTAAGGCGCTGGGCGGGGTATCGTCAACTCAGGGCGACAACCTGCTGCGTGCCGCGACAGCAAAGAGCCCCGAGATGGACGTCCGCGCCTTGGCTGCCTACTACCTGGCCGAATCGCTCGGCAAGCAAGCACAGCAGGCGCTGGAACGCGGCGCCGCCAACGCGGAAGAGCTGTCGCGTCAGGCCGAGAAGCAGTTCGAGGACGTCATCAAGCAGTACGGCACGCAGACTTTCAACGACAAGGCACTTGCCGACTACGTTCGCAAGCCGCTGGACGAGCTGCGCACGTTGAGTCCCGGGCGGACGGCTCGTCCGATCGAAGGGGAGGACCTGGACGGCAAGCCGTTGAAGCTGGACGATTTTCGAGGGAAAGTGGTGCTCATCGACTTCTGGGCGGACTGGTGCGGATTCTGCCGTCAAGCGAGCCCGATGCAGGTGGCGCTTGCTCAGCGCATGAAGGGACGGCCATTCGCGATCTTTGGCGTGAACACGGACGCCGACCGTGAAGCGGCCAAACGTGGCGTGCAGCGCGGCAAGATGACCTGGCCATCGTTGTGGGACGGCGATGGCAAGATTCGGGGCGAGTGGCAGGTGGATGGCTTCCCCCACTACTATTTGCTGGACCAGCGAGGCGTCATTCGCAAGCGGATTCAGGGACTGCCCGACCCTGGTGAATTGGAAGAGGAGGTCGAGAAGCTCGTCAGGGCAGTGGAAGTGGGAAAGAAGACTTAAGTCATCTAAAATACCGGTGATCCAGGAGTGCCTGATGAGCGTACACGCTCATTGGAGTGCTAGCGCCCGGTCCGTTTTTACTTGCTTTTGGGCCAAGTTCCGGTTACGCATGGTTCATGATCGCCCTGACGCCCTCCAGGAGCGAGCGTGGCGCAAAGGATTGCCCCAGAGCCCCCAGAGGCAGAGTAACTGTCACGTCCCGAGAGGGCGTCGCCTCCATTCCTATTTGTGATCTGCAAGGAGAGAGATCCCATGCGTCTTCGTTACCCCGCACTGCTTGGCCGGCTGCTCTTGACCGGGCTGCTGCTCGGTTCCTGCGCTCTGGCGCCGGCCGCAGAATTACCCTATACGGATACCTGGAAGGTGAAGTTCCTTTTTCCTGGCCAGGATGTTTCGCTCTACCTCGTCAAGCTGACCGAGAAGGACGGAAAACTGCACGGCGAGTTGATCTCCGCAGGCTTGGCGCAGTTCAAGGGTTCGGAAGTCAAGGAAGCCCGCGTCGGGGAGGACAAGTCGCTGCACCTGACCATCGAGGGCGCCGGCGCCACCTTTACAGTCTCCCTTCACCCCGGCAAGGACGGCGAAAAGTCCAAGAAGATGCTCGGCAGCGTCGAGTTCCGCGGCCAGCGGCAATTCGCCCAGATCGAGCGGACTGAGGACAAGGAATTAGACCCGTCCAAGGCCATCGTCAACAGCTCAGCCGTCCGCGACCTGTTCTCGGCCATTAACAAGGACAATGCCAAGGAGAAGGTGGCGGCCCTCAAGGAATTCATCGACAAAAACGGCGACAACGTCGCTCTGGTCTACAGCAGCCGTATCGAATTGCTCAAGGCGCTAATCGCCAGCAGTGCGCCGGCCGACGACCTGCGGTCCCAGGCGGATCAGCTTATCAAATTGGCTGGCGCTTACGGCCCGGAGATGAAGATTCAGGCGACCCAGGAAGCGGCCAGGCAGCTGGTCTCCGCCAAGGACGCCGGACCGGCGGCGCTGGAGTATGCGCGCCAGGCCGAGAAATCACTCGGCAAGAGCGCCGCGCCCCAACAGCAGGCAGCCGTCCTCAAGACCCTGGCCCATGCCTTGCGCAAGGCTGACAGGAAGGATGAGGCGAGGGAGATCGCTGCACGGATCGCCACAATCGACGGGCAGCTTGACCAGGAGTTCCTCAAGACCGCCATTCCCTTCAAACCGGAGACCTTTACCGGACGGAAGGGCAAGAGCGACCGCGTCGTCCTCGTCGAGTTGTTCACCGGGGCCCAGTGTCCTCCATGCGTCTCCGCCGACATCGCCTTTGATGCGGCGATCGAGACCTACAAACCGAAGGACGTGGTCTTCCTCGAGTACCACCTGCACATCCCCGGTCCCGATCCCCTGACAAACAAGGACAGCGAGGTACGCTCGAATTACTATCGCATCCAGGGGACGCCGACAGTGTACATCGACGGCAAGGAAGGCACACCGCTCGGCGGCGGCAAGCCCGAGGGTAAGGCCCGCTACGAGACTCTGACCAAGGGGATCGACGAACAGCTCGAAGCCGTGCCGCAAGCCAAACTGAAGCTGACGGCCGAGCGACTGGGCGACACGATCGCCATCCGCGCCGAGGCGGCCGAGCTGAAGAAGGACAAGAAAGAGGGTAAGGATGAAAAGAAGGACGAGGACGAGAAGGATTTGCGTCTCCGCCTCGTGATCGTCGAGGAAGTCGTACGCTTCCCGGGCGGCAATGGCCAGCGTCTCCACAATCACGTCGTTCGGGCGATGCCGGGCGGGGTTGACGGTGCGACGCTCAAGGACGGCAGTGCCAAGCAGGACCTGAAGGTCAGCGCGACGGAACTGCACCAGACGCTGAACGACTACCTGGCCAACTTCGGCAAGGGGCAGGTCTTCCAGGAAGACGATCGCCCGCTGGACCTGAAGCACCTCAAGGTCGTGGCCCTGGTCCAGGACCACAAAACCAAGGAAGTGCTGCAGACGGCCCAGGTGGACCTGGGTGACGGTAAGTAGACGTATCTTTTCCGCTTGCGGCCTGGTGTTGTGAACGCCCGGGCCGCAAGCACTTTGCTTCTGCTCGCTAGCTCTTGGCATGAACTGCTCCAGTCCGCCGATTGTGTCCGCACGCGCGCCACAGTAAAATCGTGGCCAGCTGGGATCGCCCGTGCTGCCCCATCCACGGAGAACGCGCCATGTCGAAGATTACACGTCGGGATTTCCTCGGCCAATCCGCGGCGGTGGGCGTTGCCGCCGCAAGCGGCGTGCTGGCCCGTGCCGCGGACCAGCCGCGCAAACTGACCAGCGCCGCCGACCAGGTCGTGCTCGGCCGCACAGGGATCAAGCTGTCGCTGCTTGGCATGGGTACCGGGTCGATCGGCGTCAAACACTCCTCGAATCAGGTGAGACTTGGTCAGGAGAAGTTCACGAAGCTGATCCGCTACGGTTACGATCGCGGTATCACCTATTTCGACACCGCCGATCAGTACGGCTCGCACATCTTCCTGCGCGAGGCGCTCCGCGGCCTGCCGCGCGAGAAACTGTACCTCCAGACCAAGACCCGGGCCATCACAGCCGACCAGGCCCGTGCCGACCTCGACCGATTCCGGGAAGAGTTGGGCACCGACTACCTCGACACCCTCTTCATGCACTGCATGACGAAAGGCGCCTGGCCGACCGATTTCCGGCCAGTGATGGATGTGTTGTCCGAGGCCAAGGCCAAGGGGTGGGTGCGAGCGATCGGCGTGACGTGTCACGGCATGGAGCCGTTGCGGATGGCGGCGAAGACGGACTGGGTGGACGTGGACCAGGCGCGCATTAACCCGGTCGGCGTCAAGGCCCGCATGGATGGAAAGCCGGAGGACGTGGCGCCGATCCTGCGCGCCATGCACGACGCGGGCAAGGGCGTTCTCGGTATGAAGATCCTGGGCGAGGGCACGTTCAAGACGCGGGAAGAACGTCTGGCATCGTTGCGGTACGTCCTGGGACTTGGCTGCGTGGACGCCTTCGTTATCGGCTTCGAGAGCAAGGAACAGCTCGACGAGATCTGCCTTCTCATCGAAACCGTGCTCAAGGGATAAATGTCCGCCGCTTGCGGCTCGGCGGTCCTGGCTTCCGCCAAGCCGCAAGCGGCTCATTCCAACGCATGATCCTCGTCCTCGGCTTGATAATCATTGCCCTGGCGGTCCTCGCCATCTTGCGGCGCGTGGACGTGCGCCTGGCGTTACTGCTGGCGGCCCTCGCGCTGGGAACGGTGGCTGAGAATCCGCCTGCCATCCTCCGCAGCGCCCTCAACAGCGGCGACGCCCGCGACCTGTGGCACCTGCTCGACGGCCCCATGCGGATCGTCCGCGTCTTCCTCGCCACGTTTAGCCGCGAACAATTCGTCATCCCCATCTGCAGCGCCATGGGCTTCGCCTACGTCCTCCGCCAGACGGAGTCCGATCAGCACCTCGTGCATCTCCTGATTCGGCCGTTGCAGTGGCTGCGCCTGTTCCTGATTCCGGGCGCTGTTCTTGTCGGCGTCCTGGTCAACATTCCCGTCATTAGCCAGACGAGCACGGCGGTTTGCATCGGGACCGTGCTGGTGCCGCTGCTGCGGGGGGCACGCCTGTCGCCGACGACCATTGGCGCGGCGTTGCTGCTCGGTTCCTCTCTCGGCGGCGAACTGCTCAACCCAGGCGCCCCGGAGATCGTCACCGTCAGCAGCACGCTCGGGGTGCCAGCGACTGCGTGCGTGGGCCACATCCTGCCGTTGCTCGTGGTGCAGGTCTGCCTGGCCACCGCCCTGTTCTGGGGATTGAGCTTGTGGGCAGAAGCGAGCTACCACATGAGCCTGGCGGCCGAACGGGAACATGCAGGCAAAACCGAACCCTTGGAGACGCCATTCCGCGTCAACTTCATCAAGGCGGCGGTGCCGCTTGTGCCGCTGGTCCTGCTCTTTTTGACGGGTCCGCCGCTGCAGCTCATCTCGGTGCCGCGTTCCTGGCTGGTCAGCCCCGAGGAGTCCGCGGACCTGCGCGCCGACAGTCGGCTCATCGGCGCCGCCATGCTCATTGGCGCGGCCGTGGCCGCGCTGGTGAATTGGCGGACCTCGGGACAGGCGGCCCGGTCCTTCTTTGCCGGGGCTGGTTCCGCATTTACCAACATTATCGCTCTGATTGTGACGGCCACCTGTTTCGGCGAGGGCGTCCGGCAGATCGGCCTGAACGAGGTGATCGGCCGTTTGACCGAGGCAACGCCCTCGCTGCTGCTGCCTGCCGCGGGCGCCCTGCCGCTGGCCTTCGCCGTGCTCTGTGGTTCGGGCATGGCTTCAACGCAGAGTCTGTACCGCTTCTTCGTCGATCCCGCCCGCGCGCTGGGCATGGACCCAATCCACGTCGGCGCCGTCGTCTCGATCGGCGCGGCCGCGGGTCGCACCATGTCGCCGGTCGCCGCCGTGACGCTGATGAGCGGTACGCTGACCGAAACAAATCCTCTCGACCTGGCCCGTCGCGTGGCCGGACCGCTGCTGCTGAGTACCGCGGCAATGGTGGCGGTGGCGGCGCTCATGGCGTTCTGGTACTGACCGCCGGCCGATTGTGCCCGCGATATGCTCGGGGTATCATCGAGCGATGCACTACTGCGGTGAACACCTCAAACGGCGCAGGACCAAAATCGTTGCCACGGTCGGCCCCGCCTCGCGCGACCCGGCCGTCCTCACTGCGCTGATCCAGGCGGGCGTGAACGTCTTTCGCCTAAACATGTCGCACGGCGACCACACCGGCCACCGCACGGCTTATGAGCGGGTCCGCGCTGCCGCCATGGGCCTGGGCGAGCCGATCGCTGTTCTCGCCGACCTGTGCGGGCCCAAGATCCGCGTGGGCCGCTTTGCCCAAGGCAAGATCGATCTCCCGAGCGGCGGCCGGGTCACGGTGACGACCCGCGACGTGGTCGGCGAGCCGGGCCTGGTTCCCTCGCAGTACGTGGGCCTGGCCCGCGACGTGCGGCCCGGCGATCGCATCCTCCTCGACGACGGCCTACTCGAGCTGCGCGTGGAATCGGTACAGGGGACGGAAATCGCCTGCACGGTGGTCCACGGCGGCACGCTGAAGGACCGCAAGGGCATGAACCTGCCGGGCGTGGCCGTGTCTGCTCCCGCCCTGACCGACAAGGATCGTGCGGATGCTCTGTTCGCCATGGAACTGGGCGTCGATTACCTGGCCCTGTCATTCGTGCGGCATGCCCGCGATGTCGAGGGGTTGCGGGCGCTGGTCATGGCATCGGGCCAGTCCGCGGAGATCATCGCCAAGATCGAGAAGCCGGAGGCTTTGGAGGCGATCGACGGCATCGTCGAGACGGCCGACGGGATCATGGTAGCGCGCGGCGACCTGGGCGTGGAACTGGCGCCCGAGTCGGTGCCGCTTGCCCAGCTGCAACTGGTCAGCGAGGCGCGGGCGCGCAACAAGCCGGTGATCGTGGCGACGCAGATGCTGGAGTCGATGGTCGAGCATCCGCGGCCGACTCGAGCGGAGGTGTCCGACGTTTCAACCGCGGTCTTCGGCGGCGCCGACGCGGTAATGCTGTCTGCTGAGACCGCGTCCGGCGCCTACCCGGTTCAGGCGGTCGAGATGATGGATCGGGTGGCGCGCCAGGTAGAAGGGTGGTTGTGGAGCGAAGGAGCGTTTCGCACGCTGACGACGGCAGCGGTCTCTGTACCGCCGCTGCCCTTGCACGTGGCTGTCGCGCGCTCGACGGCACAACTGGCGCGCGATCTGAACGTGCGGGCCATCGTCGTCATCTCGCGCACCGGAACCACGGCGCGCGTTGTATCGGCGGCACGGCCGGCGGCGCCCGTCGTCGCGGTCACGACGGAGCCGGCCACTTGCCGGCGCATGAACTTACTCTGGGGAATTGTGCCGATGCTGGTCGAGGCGGCGGAGGTGCAGCAGCCGCAGGTGCTGGCTCGCCGGCTGGCGATTTCGCTGGACCTGGCCAACGAGGGGCAATTCATCCTCATGGTGACCGGTTTTCGCATCACCGAAATGGAGAGCGAGCCGGCCGTGGCGGTGCTGCGTGTTTGAGCAAGGCGCGGCTCCTTGCCGGGGCCCCTTGAGCGGAAAGCAGCCGGGCCAGAATGGTGGGTGACCCGGCCGGTCAATGCCCTAGCGCTGCACACGTTCTAACAGCGTGTGGGCGTCGCGGTAGGCCGGATCGCTGGCCAGCGCCTGTTCGATCTCGCCGCGAGCGACGGCCTTCTCTCCCTCGGCAAGCGCGATACGTGCGAGGTTGCAATGCATCGCTGCGGGGGTCGCGCCGTTCGCCAGAGCGCTCTGCCAGTCCGCGCGGGCCGCGCGCGTGCGGCCCAAAGCTGCATAGGCCTGCGCCCGTTCATCGAAGCAACGCGAACACTCCGGGGCAGCGCCGATGCAGACGCTGAACGCTTCGACCGCCTCCTGTTCGCGTCCGGAGTGACGGCAGCACAGTCCCTGGTAGAAGTTCGGCCACAGCCCGTGGGGCTCCAATCGCAGCGCCTTCTCCAGGTGTGGCGACGCCCGCTTCCAATCACCCCTGCGCAGGTACGAGCGCACCAGGGCAGTGTGTTCCCAGGTACTCTGTGCGGGCGGTTCGCCGCTGTCGGCGACACCAGCATAAAGGCCACGTTCCCACGCGAGGATTGGGTTCGGTCCGCACAGTTGCTCCGCCTCGTCGAGTACGCCCAGGGCATCGCGGCGCCGGACCGGGTTGCTGCCGGCGGGCCGGACGTGGACCGCACACCAGCAGAGCGCGAAATCGAGCAGGTCCTCGCGCAGGCTCTGTTCTTCGGACAACTTGCCGAGCTCGCCTCGCCGCGCCCACATCTGGTGGCAGGTAGCGTCAAGTTTCGCCAGCTCTGGAGAAGGAGCCAGGTCGATTTCAGAGAGAAAGCGGAGCCGATCCGTGAGATTGTGTAAGTCCTGCGCCCTCTGGGCATGCATGGCCTCGATCCGAACCCGTTCGGCGGAGGCACCCACTTGTTCCGTCTCCCAGAATCGCCAGGCCCCCACACCGAGGGCCACAATCAGCAGCATCCCGATAGCAACCATGTTGCCCACGACATAGCGCGAGAAGCCCCGCCGCTGCCACTTGCGCCACCGTTCCCGCAGGCTGCGATTGCGCACACCTCGCAGCGGCAGGTCGGTCAGATGGCGACGCAGGTCGTCGGCCACCATTGCCGCATCCGGATACCGCTCCCGCGCCTCATACGCCAGACACTTGTGGATCACGTCCGACAGGCCCACGCTCACCCGCGGATTGCACGCATGCAACGGCGGCGACACACGCGGCAGATACGGATGCCGCCCACCCAGTGACTCATAAAGGATGACGCCGAGGGCGTATACGTCGGCCCGACCATCGACGCTCACAGCGACGCGCCGTCCCTCGCTAATTGCTGCCAGGGCTGCTTGCTGTTCGCGCGGCATGTAGGCAGGTGTACCGCCGAACCAGTCGGGCGGGGGACTGTCCGGCCGCAGCGGTTCGCGGGCCAGGTGGAAATCGAGCAGCATCGGCTCGCCGTCGGCGGCCAGAAGCACGTTTGACGGTTTCAGATCGAGATGGAGCAGGCCGCGCTCGTGGGCGTACTGTAGCGCCCCGGCCAGGCGAATGCCGATCGTGCAGATCGCCTCGACATAGGTCAGCCGACTGAGCAGTCGCCGCAGAGTTCCCTTGGCCGGCACGGACAGCGGCGCATTCCGCTGCGCCTGGTCGAGCGCCTGGACGAGGTGCTGCCCGGTGCGTTCCGCCGCCGGCCGATCGTCGAGCGCCTCGAGCAACCGGGACAGCGTGGCGCCCCCGAAATAGGGCATACACAGGGTCCGCAGGTTGCGCTCGGCGTCGTCGTGAGCCGTGTAGAGCGGGACAATATGCGTGTGTTGGAGGCGGGCGAGCGACAGGTGTTCCCGTCCCGTGCAGGGCGTGAGCTTGAGGACCACAGGTCGGTCGGCCAGCGCCGTCTGCGTCGCCAGGAACACCCGTCCCTGGGCCCCGCGCCCTAGCTCCGCAAGCAATTTGCAGTCGTCAATCGTCGCGCCGACCTCGGGAAAGACTGCCGCGGTGCAATGCGGCTCCAGGATGCGGTGACACTCCAACAGCACGCGCAGCTGGGCCTGCCAATCCGGAAAGCGGCGCAAGATCGCCTGGGGATCAAGTGGCTCTGCGTGTTCCTGACGCAGACAAACCTCCTCATAGATCAGATCGACAGCGGCCTCGGGATGCTCGCGCAGTTCGGGGAACCGTTCCAGGAAGTGCTCGGTCAGCGGCCGTTCGCCGTCGCGCCAGCGCTGGGCCATCTCATTGGCGAGCCCTTCGGCGAGCAAACTGACGGGATGATGACAGGACGGGACGATCGGATGACGCAACGAGATGCTTTCCGTGCGCGCTGGGAGGGCAGCGAGTGATTTGCTGTCGTGAGCCTGGCCCACTTTGGTCATCCCGTTATCCTGCCATCCTGAAATGCCACCTGCCGCGCCAGGGTGCGCAGGATGCGGCGGACGCTGTCCTGGTGCAGCCCGGTGCGGGCGGCGATCTCGGCCAGTTGCAGTCCCTGGCGCTTGAGGCGGAGCAGTTCGTGGTGTTCGGGCGGACACAGTTCCAGCATGCGGTGCCAGAGATCGTCGGCCTGGGCGACCTGGCTGGGCCTCGGTAATGTCGAGGCTGGCAGCGTCCCGGGGTCGGCTTCGCTGAAGTATTGCTCGCGCTCGACGGCGTCGCGATGCTGGCGGCAGCGGTCGATGAAGCGATTGCGTGTCACGCGGACGAGGAACGCCCGCAAATGGTCGGCGTCGGCGAACCGCCAGCCAGCCCGACGGAAACCCCCGAGGACGTCCGCCCAGGCCGACTGCACCACGTCGAGCGAGTCGAACTTGGCGCGCAGATTGGCCGGCAGCTGCCGGCGCACCACCTTGCGCAGATACGGCTCGTAGGCACGGAAGACGTCCGCGATGGCCTCCTCGTCGCCGCTGGAGAGCCGGTCGAGCAGGCCCTGCAAGGGATCGGCGCTCATGCGTCGTCTCCAGGATGCCAGTCGCGGTCGGGAAGCTGCGGCCAACCATCGTGGTCGAGGCCTTCCCAGGCGGCGCGGCCAGGCAGCGCCTTCAGCTGCCGCCGACCCATTTCCACGGCAGCAGCCGCCACGCCCGCGGCCAGCAGCCAGGAGGTCAGCCCCAGCAGCGCGGGCGACCGAGCCAGCTGCGCGCCCAGCGCGTCGAGCTGGTCGAGGAATTGCCGCATGCCTTGATCCAGGGAGGCCAGGTCCATGCCTGCCGGGCTCCAGCCCTGGCCAACACTCTCGGCAGAGTAGTCGTTCAACGCGGTCTCGTCGGTCGTCGTCGTCAGCCTCTGCTCGACACTTGCCGCCACGAACTCCGAACTAGCGCGGTCGGCGCCGATCACCCGCGCATGGTACTGAAGGATGGCGAGGTCGCCGTTTGCCTGCTCGTGAGCATCCGCCCAATCGCCGGCGAATGGCCCGGTCGCGTGCCCGGGCTCGAGGCCGTCCACCTGCTCGCCCGGAGCACCGGCCAGCAGCGAGAGAGTTTCCGCCGAGTGAGCATTGCTCAGGGTGAGTGTTTCGTCAGGGTTGGTCAAACTCGCCAGATCCACCAGGAAGCGGGTTGGGGCTATCGAGTGGTGCGAGGTAGGACCGGTCGTCTGATCCAGAGGAGGGGCGCTGTCGTCGATCGCATCAGAAGCGGAGGTATCGCCCCTATGGCTAGGCCGCGGCGTGTCGTCAGGGAAGACATCAAGCAGCACGGAGGCAGGGACGTCGATCGGCTGATGGTCCACATTAGCGACTGGAACGACGGCCACCCCATTGTCAGAGTTGGTTGTTGTCCCGCTGTTCGGGTCGGTCACGTCACCGCTCGCAGGATAAGTCGGGTTGGCGTTGCTGGTACCCGGGTCCGTGGTACCGGGTTGCGTCGTTGTGTCGCTGGCAGGTGGGACCGTGTCGTTTCCTGATGCCGGCTGGGGCTGTTCGCCGGTCTCGGCCGGGGCAGGGTTCGAGTCAGGGTCGCCGACACTCGGCTGGGTCGTCGAGTCGTTGGCAGCTAGGGCCGGGTCTGCCGCGGTTGCAGGTTGAGGCTGATCGGCGCTCTGGGAAGGGGCCAAGTCCGAGGCGGGCGCAGCGGGAGGGGGAACGGACAGGAGCGAACTCGTGCCACTGAGCAGCCGGCGATCCTCGAGCATCTCAACGCCGAGAATGTACAGCCGCGACGGGCGGACAGACTGACGGGACATGGATCATTGACTCCCTGAACGGTGTGGGGCAGCGAGCAACGATTACGGGGAGACGGGAACAGCCGAACGATACCATAACTGCGGAGACGGAGGATGAATGGTCCTGAACTCCACGACAGGCGATGGGTTCGGCTACCGCTCGAACGTCGCTCCGGCCCTCCCTTCGATTTTGGTCGAGGCAAGATGCACAGCACCTTTTCCGACCTGACTTCATGTCTTCAATACATAAGGCTAGCCCGCTTATTATACACTAGCATAATTCCGCCCGGCTAGCATTAAACCTGCACTTTCCCAAAAAGCCTAATTCCGAGTGTGGAG
>JRHI01000415.1_pt1 | contig 18442 bp, 16 predicted proteins | sample 215371 | NCBI WGS metagenome assembly JRHI01 (sample SAMN02929681, study PRJNA255918) | sediment metagenome | biome: cave system; feature: Ice Cave; material: Sediment; isolation source: sediment from deep within a dark volcanic ice cave with no known source of... ...
TCGTCGGCAACATCGGCCACTTCGACAACGAGATCGACATGGCCGGGCTGGCTCGTCTCGACGGCGTGCAGCGGATCAACATCAAGCCGCAGGTCGATGAGTGGTCATTCTCGGACGGGCACACGATCATCGTGCTCTCCGAGGGCCGGTTGCTGAACCTCGGGAACGCCACCGGACATCCGAGTTTTGTGATGTCGAACTCGTTCACCAACCAGGTGATGGCGCAGATCGAGTTGTTCGGCCACACCGACATCTACGAGAAGCGCGTCTACACGCTGCCCAAGCATCTCGACGAGAAGGTCGCGCGGCTGCATCTCGACGCGCTCGGCGTCAGGCTGACCGAGCTCACGTCGAGTCAGGCGTCCTATCTCGGCATCCCGGTCGGCGGCCCTTACAAGTCTGACCACTACCGGTACTAGGGCCGTCAGTCGTCCGCTCGGATGGCCCGGGCCCGGATTCCGCCCCACGAGGTCGCCGATCTCGCCCTCGCTCCCGAGGGCGCGGCGCGGATCGCCTGGGCCGCCGAGCAGATGCCCGTCCTGGCCCAGGTACGCCGACGGCTGAGCGAACAGCGGACGTTGGACGGGATCCGGATTGCCGCCTGCCTGCACGTGACGGCCGAGACGGCGAATCTCGTCACCACCCTGATCGACGGCGGCGCGAGCGTGGCTCTGTGCTCGGCCAATCCACTCTCGGCCCAGGACGACGTCGCTGCATCGCTGGTGCTCGACCACGGTATGGAGGTGCGGGCGCTGCGCGGGGAGGACCTCGGCAGCTATGCCGAGCACGTGCGCGCACTGGTCGCGGGGCTGCCGCAGATCACGATCGACGATGGCGCCGACCTGCTCGTCACCGCGCACGGACAGGGAAGCGAGACGGTGGAGAGTCTGATCGGCGCCACCGAGGAGACGACGACCGGGCTGGTCAGGGTCCGGCGTCTCGAGGACTCGGACCAACTTCGCTGTCCGGTGTTGGCCGTGAATGAGGCCCGCACCGAGCGAGCGCTCAACGATCGCCACGGTACGGGTCAATCTGCGCTCGACGGGATCATTCGCGCCAGCCACGTTCTGTTGGCCGGCCACACGATGGTCGTGCTCGGATACGGGTGGGCCGGCCAGGGCGTTGCCGAGCGGGCTCGTGGCGCCGGCGCAGTGGTGATCGTCTGCGAGGTCGATCCATTGCGGGCGCTCGAGGCGCGGATGGCCGGCTACGAGGTGATGCCGGCGCTGCGAGCGGCCGAGCGGGGGGACATCTTCGTGACGGTGACCGGTTCCCGGCGCGTGCTCAGGCGTGAGCACTTCGAGCGGATGAAGGACGGAGCGCTGCTGGCCAATGCCGGCCATTTCGACGTGGAGCTCGACCTCGACGAGCTGCGCGAGCTGGCGAGCGGGGGGATCAGGGACGTCCGCCCGCTGGTCGAGCAGTACGAGCTGGGGAACGGACGTCGGCTGAACCTGATCGCACGTGGCCGGGTCGTCAACCTCGCCGCCGCCGAAGGCCATCCCGCCGCCGTGATGGATGTGTCGTTCGCGCTTCAGGCCTTATGCGTGGAGGAGCTCGTGCGGACGGCGGGGACGCGGCCCGCGGCCGTGTATCCCGTGCCGGCCAGGATCGACCGAGAGGTGGGGAGGATCAAGTTGACCGCCCTGGGCGTCGAGATCGACGAACCCACGCCTGAGCAGGAGCACTACCGGGAGTCCTGGGGGTAGCGCCGGCGGCGCGCCCCCGTCTCTGCAAGGATCAGCAGGATGGAAGCCTCCAGCACGAGACGCACAGGCGCGAAGCTGTTCGGTGGGGTGGACCTGGGCGGGACGAAGATCGAGGTGGTGATCGTCGATGCGCGCAACAAGGTGCTCGGTTCGGCCCGCTCCCCGACTCCGACCGAGGGCGGTCCAGAGAATGTGGCTGACGAGATCGTCAAGGCGGTCAGGGCGGCGTGCAGCGAAGCGGGTACCGAGAGCTCGACGCTCCTCGGCGCCGGTGTCGGCTCGCCCGGGATCGTCGATCCGGTCAGCGGGGAGGTGACCAGTGCCCGGAATCTACCGGACTGGGACGGCTCGTTCGGCCTGGGCGAGAGCCTGGCGCAGGAGCTCGGCACCAAGATCCAGGTCGGCAACGACGTCCAGGTGGCGACCGAGGGAGAGTTTCACCTGGGCGCAGGCCGACCCTACAAGTCGCTGCTCGGCGTCTTCTGGGGCACGGGCGTCGGCGGCGGTCTGGTGCTGGGCGGAAAGCCCTGGGTGGGCCGCGGCGGGGCTGGCGAGATCGGTCACATGGTGGTGAAGTTGGGCGGAGCGCGGTGCCCATGCGGCCGGCGCGGCTGCATGGAGGCCTACGCGGGTCGGGCGGCGATGGAGGCACGGGCGCGACGACAGGTCAAGCGGGGCGCTCGCACCAAGCTGTTCAAGTTGATGGAGCAACACGGCCGTCCGCGCCTGACCAGCGGGATCTGGGCGCGGGCGCTCGAGCAGGACGACGCGCTGGCGCAAGAGCTGATCGACCGCGCGATCCGCGCCCTGGGTGCCGGCGTCGCCTCCGCGGTGAACCTGCTCGATGTGGAGGCTGTGGTGATCGGCGGCGGACTCGGGGTTCGCTTCGGACAGCCGTACGCTGAGCGGATCCGCGCGGCGATGCAGCCGCACCTGTTCAACGATGAGCATCCGCCTGACGTGAAGGTTGCGGCGCTGGGCGATCTCGGCGGTGCGCTCGGTGCGAGTCTGCTCGTGCGGTCGCCGCGGCGCTCGCGGGCCTAGTTGTCCCGGCCCGGCCGGGGAGGCCCGAGGACAGCGGAGAGGAGCTCCACGATCGCAGGTGATGAAGGCAACTCACCGGCCAGGGCGATCTGACCACGCTGCCGGGGACTCCGGCTGAAGCTCAGGCGACCTCGTAGCGCTCGGCCCGCTGAGCCTCACGTTCGGACTCACCCAGCATCCTGACGAACAGGTACACGAGCGCGATGCCCATCACCACCGACTGCTCGAGCGCCATCAGCAGCCCCGCGAGGTTCTGATCCTCCCGCGGGCTGAGGTTCCAGTAGTGCGGATGGTGCGCGTAGAAGGGATAGATCGCCGTGGGGGCGAAGGCGAGCGCGATGCCGAGGATCCCCACCAGCAGCTTGGTGGCGACCATGTAGGTGATCGGCCCCATCCCGCCCAGTCGCATGCGGCCGCGGATCGGGGAGAGCAGATGCCACCAGTAGAGGCCTCCCGCGACCGCGAAGCAGATGTGCTCCAGCGCATGCACGTTGACGTTGCGCAGACCCGCGTCGTACATGGCGGGGACGTGCCAGAGCCACATCAACCCGGCGTAGAGGATCACCGCAAAGGCAGGATGGGCGAGGTAGCCCGCGCGCTGTTCGATCACGTTCAGGCGCCGGGTCGCCGGGCGCATCAGCACCTTGGTCAGCCCGAGGATCAACAGGATCGGCGCGACGTCCAGGAGCAGGATGTGCTGAAGCATGTGCATCAACATCAGTTGCTGTCCGAGCTCGTCCACCGGGGAGACGAGCGCGACGAGGATCGTCAGCAACCCGCCGATGAACAGCATCACCCGGGCCACTGATGGCGGATGGCGCTCTTTGGGGCTGCGGGCCCGGCGCCAGCCCTTCAGGTACAGGAGCCCGAGCGCGACTACGGCCAGCAACACGCCGGGCTCGAAGGACCAGGCGATCTTCGGGGCCACCGCGCCATTGTGGCAATCGACAACCGGCCTGTGGGGGATTAGTCTCCTGGAGGAGACTGAACATCCATCTTCCAGCTAGGAGGTCGGCCGATGCGCATCGAGGTAAAGGGCCGCAACCTGCCCGTATCCGACGATCTGAGGGAGCACGTTGCCAAGCGCTTCCAGAAGATCTCCAAGCAGGTCTCCGAGCTGGCTGAACTCGAGGTGGAGCTCTACGAGGAGCGCAACCCGGCGATCGCCGATTCGCAGGTGGCGGAGGTCACGCTGCACCTGAAGGGCGTGACGCTGCGCGCCCGCGATGCATCGCCCGACATCAGCCACTCGATTAACCTCTGCGCCGACGAGCTGGCGCGCCAGGTCAAACGCCATCGGGACAAGCGGCGCAAGCGGCGCGAGTCGCGGGCCGCCGCCGCCGCGCCGTCTCCGGTGAGCGGCGACGTCTCGCCTGCGGCGTAGCCCATGGGCCGCCGGTGGCGACTGCGGCCCGCGGTGTGCGGAGTGCTCGTCGCGCTGGCCGCCGCGGCGGTTCCGGCAGGCGCCGGCGCGGCGAACCTGCGGGTGCGGGGGACCTCGCTGGTCGACGGATCCGGCCGCGGCCACATCGTTCAGCTGCGCGGAATCAATCGTTCTGGGCTCGAGTACGCGTGCATCCAGGGGTGGGGGTTCTTCGACAGCCCCCATTCCGACCGGATCGACGATCCGGCGATGGTCGCGGCGATGAAGAGCTGGGATATCAATGTTGTGCGAGTGCCACTCAACGAGGACTGCTGGCTCGGCGTCAACAGCCCTCGTGGCCGCGGCGGAGCCCCCTACCGGCGGATCGTCGAGCGCTACGTCCGCGCGCTCGGTGCTGCGGGGCTCTACGTGATCATCGATCTGCACGTCTCGGCGCCCGGGAGCACTAAGGCCACCGGCATCGACCGAATGCCCGACCGCGATCACGCGCCGGCCTTCTGGCGATCGGTCGCCCGCGCATTCCGATCCGACCACGCCGTGATCTTCGATCTCTACAACGAGCCCAACCACGTCGGCTGGGACTGCTGGGAGCACGGCTGCCAGATCCCGGCCTACAACGACGGCTACGGCGCTCAACCCTCGTACCGTGCCGCCGGCATGCAGACGCTGGTGGACGCGGTCCGCGCTACCGGGGCGCGGCAGCCGCTGCTGCTCGGCGGCATCTCCTATGCGCTGGAGCTCTCCGGCTGGCTCTCCCACGAGCCCCACGATCCCCGCCACGGGCTGATCGCCTCCGATCACAACTACGGCGGGCTCAGCCCGTGCTCGATGTCCTGCCGCCGCGCGATCCTCGCAGTACACCGCCGCGTGCCGGTGATCTTCGGTGAGCTGGGGGAGACCGACTGCCGCCACAGCTACATCGACGCAATGATGGCGTTCGCCGACGCGCACGGCTTGGGCTATCTCGGCTGGACCTGGGACGCGGTCGCCCCGGGCGGCTGGAGCTGCACCGGCGGGCCGTCGCTGATCCTCGACTACCGAGGGACTCCAACCGGGTTCGGGGTCGGGTTTCGCGACCATCTGCAATCGCTGGGGGTGCCGTCCCGGCCTTGACTCGGCCGTCGAAGTGGGTTCTTGGTGATCTCTCCCGTATAGGTCCAGAAATCGCCAAACACCCCGCTGCGGCGGGGGCACGGACGCCCCCCGATAAACCGACCCCCGCTGCTACGCTGAACCCATGTCCATCCTGGACCGCGCGCTTCGCATGGGCGAGGCGAAAAAGTTCAAGACGTACGAACAGCGCGTCGGCAGGATCAGCGGTTTCGAGCCCGAGCTCGAGCACTATTCCGACGCTGATCTGAGGGAGGCCGCCGACGCCCTGCGCCAGCGTGCGCGCGGAGGCGAGAGCCTCGACGAGTTGATGTTCGAATGCTTTGGTCTCGTTCGCGAAGCCGGTAAACGCTCGATGGGCATGCGCCACTTCGACGTGCAGCTGATCGGCGCGATGGTGCTCCACGACGGGGCGATCGCCGAGATGAAGACCGGCGAGGGCAAGACGCTCACGGCGACGCTCGCGGTCGTACTGAACTCGCTCGGCGGCCGCGGCGTGCACGTGGTCACCGTCAACGACTACCTGGCCCGCCGCGACGCGATGTGGATGAAGCCGCTCTACGACGTGCTCGGCGTCACCGTCGGCGTGCTCCAGAACATGCAGCCCTACGAGGAGAAGCGCGACGCCTACGCGGCCGACGTCACCTACGGCACCAACTCCGAATTCGGCTTCGACTACCTGCGGGACAACATGGCCACCGTGCTCGAGGAGAAGGTCCAGCACGGGGGGCGCCCGAAGCCCGAAGAGGGCCAGTCGCCCTACCACACGTATGCGATCGTTGACGAGGTCGACAACATCCTCATCGACGAGGCCCGGACGCCGCTGATCATCTCCGGTGCGCCTGAGCAGGCGGCTGACTTCTACGCCAAGTTCGCGAAGCTGGCACCACAGCTGAAGGCCGGCAAGACACCCGAGGGCATGGATCCCCGGATGAAGAAGGACTTCGTCGCCGACTTCGACTACGAGTTCGAGGAGAAGCACAAGACGGTCGCGGTGAGCGAGCGCGGCGTCGCCAAGACGGAGCGCTTCCTCGGCATCGACCACCTGTATCGCGCCGAGAACGGTCACCTCGTCAACCACCTGATCCAATCGCTCAAGGCCGAGTCGCTCTACCGCCGCGACGATGACTATGCGGTGATCGACGGCGAGGTCAAGATCATCGACGAGTTCACTGGCCGGATCCTCGAGGGCCGGCGGTGGTCGGAGGGCCTGCACCAGGCGATCGAGGCCAAGGAGGGCGTGCGAGTGCAGGAGGAGAACCAGACGCTCGCCACGATCACGCTGCAGAACTACTTCCGGATGTACGACAAGCTCGCGGGCATGACCGGCACGGCGCTGACCGAGGCGACCGAGTTCATGAAGATCTACAAGCTGCCGGTGGTTCAGGTCCCGACCAATCAGCCGATGATCCGCAACGATCGCAACGACCAGGTCTACAAGACCAAGGACGGAAAATGGGCGGCGGTGGCCACCGAGATCGCCGCGCGCCACGAACACGGCCAGCCGGTGCTGGTGGGGACGATCTCGGTGGAGGTTTCCGAGCTGCTCTCCGAGAACCTCAAGCGCAGGGGGATCAAGCACGACGTGCTCAACGCCAAGCCCGAGTACGCCGAGCGCGAGGGGCAGATCATCGCCGAGGCGGGAGCCCCTGGAGCGGTCACGATCGCCACCAACATGGCCGGCCGCGGCGTCGACATCAAGCTCGGCGGCAACGCGGAGCACCTAACGGAGCTCGAGTTGGCGAAGCTGGGGCTGCAGGCCGGGATGCCGGACTACGACGAGCATTTTCGGAAGGTCCTGCCGGAGATCGAGCGGCGCGTCGAGGCTCAGCGTGAGGAGGTTCTCGAAGCCGGCGGTCTGTTCATCATGGGGACCGAACGCCACGAGTCACGACGCATCGACAATCAGCTGCGAGGCCGTGCCGGCCGCCAGGGCGATCCCGGAGAGTCACGGTTCTTCCTCTCCGCCCAGGACGATCTGGTGCGGTTATTCGCCGGAGAGCGGATCTACAAGATCCTCGATCGCCTCGGCAGCGTCGACGACGAGGGCAACGAGGAGCCGATCGAAGCCGGGATGCTGTCCAAGCAGATCGAGAAGGCGCAGAAGAAGGTCGAGGAGCAGCATTTCCTCATGCGCAAGCACACGCTCGAGTACGACGACGTACTCAACCAGCAGCGCGAGGTGATCTACACCTACCGCGACGAGGTGCTGGAGGGCCGCGACATGAGCGGGGCGGCGCGCGGAGAGGTGTCGGGACTGATCGAGCGCCTGGTCGAGGAGTACACAGCCGGCGACTTCGTCGAGGACTGGGACGTCGAGGGCCTGATCCGCCGCGTCGAGGAGATCTTCACCCCGAGCGACCAGATCGCCAGCATCGAGCCCAACCAGGTCGACCGCGAGGACCTCACGGTTCGCCTCCAGGAGGAGGCGTTGGCGCAGTACGACCACCGTGAGGAGGAACTCGGCGCCGAGTTGATGCGTGCGCTCGAGCGCTTCCTGCTGCTGCAGATCATCGACCAGCGCTGGCGCGAGCACCTCTACGACATGGACTACCTCCGCGAGGGTATTCACCTCCGCGGGTTTGCCCAGATCGAGCCGCTGGTGGCCTACAAGAACGAGGCCTTTGAACTGTTCAAGGACCTCATGAACAGCGTCTGGGGCGACTTCGCCCGGATGATCTTCCATGTCGAGGTGACCGTCGAGGGCGACGATGCAGCCGCCCAGGCGCCCCAGCCCGCGCCCCGCCGGCTGAGTCCGAACTCCAGCTCGTCGACGACCGGAGCCGGCAACGTCACCTATTCGGGCGGTGGTGCCGCTCAGGGAGCGATGGCGATGGCCGCCGCCGCCGGCACCAGCGCCTCCGTGGATCAGGCGGAATCAGACGCACTCGCGCTCCCGCCGCCGGTGGAGCAGCGTCGCGTCGATCAGACCGATCAGATAGGACGCAACGATCCATGCTGGTGCGGGTCGGGCAAGAAGTTCAAGAAGTGCCACGGCGCGTAGTTACGGCCTAGCCGGGAGCTCGACGAGATTCGAGCAGCTTGAGGGCGATCGGCCCGCGGGGAGCCGGGGCCGGCGCGAGCGTGCGGGACGGCGACGATGCTGAGGGGTGCGCCGGCGCTGCTAGTGTCACCCGCGATGGCCACCGCCCCCTCAGAGCCGCTATCACAGCGGCTCGCAGCCATCCGCGAGCAGCTCAAGCTGCTAGCGGACTATCTTTGACCCAGCTGCGCTGAGCGAGCGCGCGGGAGCGCTGGAAGGGGAGATGGGCGCGCCCGGCTTCTGGGACGATCAGGAGCAGGCCGCGAGGACGACCGCCGAGCACTCCCGCGCGACGCGGAAGCTCGCGGTGTTCCGCGAGCTCGAACAGGACGTCGAGGACCTCGAGCCGCTGGCCGAGCTGGCCGAGGAGGATCCGGAGATCGCCGGCGAGCTCGAGGAGCAGATCCGGGTTGTGCAGGCACGGCTCGATGCCCTCGAGGAAGAGCGGTTGTTCTCCGGCCCCTATGACTCGGGCGATGCGCTGGTCATGGTCAATGCCGGCGCGGGCGGGACCGACGCTCAGGATTGGGCCGAGATGGTGTTGCGGATGGAGATGCGCTGGGCGCAGATGCGCGGTTTCGAGGTCGAGCTGCTGGAGATCTCCCCGGGGGACGAGGCCGGAATAAAGTCCGGCACGTTCCGCGCCCAGGGCGAGAACGCGTATGGGCTCTACGGCAGCGAGAAGGGCGTGCACCGGCTGGTGCGCCTGTCGCCGTTTGATGCTGCTCACCGACGCCAGACGAGCTTCGCCGGCGTCGAGGTCTCGCCGGTTGTGAAGGAGGCCGGCGAGGTGCAGATCGACGACGATGATCTGCAGATCGACACCTACCGGGCCAGCGGCGCGGGTGGTCAGCACGTCAACAAGACCGACTCGGCCGTGAGGATCACCCACCGGCCGAGCGGCGTTGTGGTCCAGTGCCAGAACGAGCGCTCGCAGTCCTCCAACAAGGCGACCGCGATGGCGATGCTGCGCTCGAAGCTGATCGAGCTCGAGGAGCGCAGGCGCCGCGAGGAGATAGCTCGCGAGCGCGGCGAGGCGCAGGACGTCAACTTCGGATCGCAGATCCGCTCCTACGTGCTGCATCCCTACACCATGGTCAAGGACCACCGCACCGATCACGAGATGGGGGACATCAATCGAGTGCTCGACGGCGACCTCGACGGCTTCGTCCGGGCGTACCTGCTGAAGGCCGCCAAGCGTTGAGCTTCCGCCACCCGCCCGCGCAGCCGACAGCGCCGTATCTGGAGGCGATCACCGCCTACGGATTCCGCGGCTCGACGCGCTTTCACGTGCCGGGCCACAAGGGCGGCGAGGGAGCAGATCCAGGGTTGCGCACGGCCCTCGGCGAGCGGGCGCTGCTGCTCGATATCCCACAGGACATCGAAGGCATTGACGTTGGTCCGTCGCCCACGCCCTACGAGCGGGCCGAGCAGCTCGCCGCCGACGCGTATGGCGCCGAGCGCACGTGGTTCCTGACCAACGGAGCCACGCAGGGCAACCACGCCCTGTGCATCGCGCTGGCTCCGCCGGGGGTGGCGGTGATCCTCCAGCGCAACTCGCACGCCAGCCTGATCGACGGCCTGATCCTCAGCGGTGGGCGTCCGAGCTGGGTGTCGCCCGAATACGACGCCGAGCTGGGCATGGCGCACGGTGTCAGTCCGGCCGCGCTCGCGCACGCGCTGGCCGGCACTCCGCAGGCGAAGGTGGCGTTCATCGTCTCGCCGACCTATTACGGGATGGCGGCTGACGTCGGAGCGTGCGCCGAGGTGGCTCACGCGGCAGGTGCAGCGCTGATCGTGGACAACGCCTGGGGATCGCACTTCGGTTTTCACGATGCGCTCCCGCACTCGCCGCTGGCCTTGGGGGCTGACGCGATGATCGCCTCGACGCACAAGATCGTGGGCAGTCTGACCCAGTCGGCGATGCTGCTGGTCGCCCACGGGGACCGGGTTGACAGCGATGCCGTCGCCCGGGCGGTGCGACTCGTTCGCTCGACGAGTCCAAGCTCGCTGCTGATGGCCTCGCTGGACGCGGCGCGGCGACAGCTCGCGGTTCACGGCGAGGCGCTGCTCGACCGGACGATCGACGCTGCGGCCCGGGCGCGGGAGGCGATTGGGGCGGTGCCCGGGTGCGACGTGCTCGGCGCCGATCTCGTGGGTCAGCCAGGGATCGCCGGCTGGGATCCACTGCGGATCGTCGTCGACGTTCGCCGCACGGGCTGCACGGGATATGAGGTCGCCGCCGCGCTGCGCAGCGATTACGACATCTTCGTCGAGCTGGCCACGCACGCGACGCTCGTGCTGGTGGTCGGCCTGGCCCAGCCCGTCGAGCAGCTCGAGCGCCTGGCTCATGACTTCGCCGAGACGGTGAGGCGGATCAACCGCCCCGCTGAGGCGGTGGCGATCACGCGGCCGCCGGGGGCGCTCGAGCACGAGACCGTGATGGCACCCCGGGACGCTTTCCTCGGGAGCGGTGAGGCGGTCGCCGTCGATCAGGCGCTGGGACGAATCTCCTGCGAATCAGTTGCCGGCTACCCGCCGGGGGTTCCGGCGCTGCTGCCCGGCGAGAGGATCACCGCCGAGGTGGTCGGCTATCTTCGCGAGTTGACCGCGGCGGGGGCCAGGCTGCACGGCGCGGCCGATCCCACCTTCGCCACCGTCCGCGTGCTAATCGAGCACTAGCTTTACGGCAATTGCGTCTGGCCGTGCTCGCGATGCGAAGCCACCAGCCAATCCTCGCTGACGTCGCCTTCCGGGATCCAATCAGGCAGCTCGAGCGCCAGATGGTCGGAGATCGCCGCCGCAAACGGCTCGTAGCTGGCCCGCAGTTCCTGGAGCCGTTCACGTGCCTCGGAGCTTTCGTCCACATGGAGCCCGCTTCCGTCCAAGCGCTCGCGCAGGCGCGTCAGCGCCTCGGGGCTCAACCGTTCTCGGTGGGGTCCCATCTCGTCATGCCTGGTCCTGCGCGGGTGGAACGCGAACGAGAGGTCGGAGAGAGCGTGGCGTCCCACCCGGAAGGTCAGCTCCGATGACTCGACCGCGTCCTGAGGCCCGTAGGCGATCGCGTAGGCGCAGGCATCGACAATTGTCGTCAGCGCCGCCAGCCAATTTTGGTTGACGTGTTGGGAGCGGAAGTAGCCGAGGATCGGATAGGAGAGATGGGTTTCCATCAGCTCCGCGGTCCACACCTCCCACTCGCGCAGGTAGGCATCGAGCTCGGGCCACCCACCACGCTGTCCGGAGCGTTCGAGCAGCGCACAGGCAGTTGGTGGCGAGCCGGCCCGGGGATCGAGGCGGGAGACCGCCGCCTCGCGCCGCGAGAACGCGGTGAACAGGGCAGGGAGATATCCGATCGAGATGAACAGCACCGCGAAACCGGTTGCCGCCTCCGCGACTTGGAGCACCTGACCGAGGCCACCCGTAGGTGCGCTGGTGGTGGAGGCGCTGAAGAAGGCGGCAGCGCTGAAGTACAGATCGTGCGCCGCAGTGGCGGGGTACGGACCCCCGAAGTGAGATGAGGCCGCCCACTGCATTCCCCAGTAGCAGAGGATCACCCCGACGCTCAGCACTCCGAGGATCATCAACAGCCAGAAGGGCCCGAAGATCCCCAGCATCGTGTCCGAGGCGATTTTCGGCAGGCGACGGCCGATGGCCTTCCACGGGACCCAGAGACTGCGCAGGAGCCCTCGCGCGATGCGGGGGTCGCGCTTGACCCGCCGCGGGAGCAGGAAGACAACGAAGAACTCTGCCAGCAGAATGGCAGTACCGGCCAGGCAGAGAAGGCCTATGACGACGTGCATGGCCTAGCAGCGTGGCAGGTCAGCGCGGTCCGCCGCAGATGACGCCCCCGAGCCCGCGCGGCGCGGGCCCGGGGGACGTCGACTGCTTAGGCGTTACGGCTTGACGCGGAACACCTGTCCGGTCAGCTTGCCGATGTACAGCCCGGGCGCCGCCGGCCCGTATCCTCGCTGGCAGATGTTCGACAGCCGAACCTCGGAGCTGCTCTCCCGTGCCCTCGCCGAGGACGTCGGCAGTGGCGATGTCACGACCGCGGCGACCGTCCCCGCGTCCGCGCGCGCCCGGGCACTCATCACCCAGAAGGTACCCGGGGTCGTGTTCGGGCTCGAGGTAGCCGAGGCGGTGTTCACGAGCCTGGACCCGAGGCTAAAGGTCCAGCAGCTGTGCAAGGAGGGCGTTTGGAGAGAGGCTGGTGAGGTACTCCGCGTTGAAGGCTCGGGGCGGGCGATCCTCACCGGTGAGCGCACCGCGCTCAATTTCCTTCAGCGTCTGTCCGGTGTCGCGACCTTGACCGCCCAGTGCGTGCAGGCGATCGCGGGAACGGGAGCAACAATCCTCGACACCCGAAAGACGACGCCTGGACTGCGGGCGCTGGAAAAGGCCGCCGTCGCCGCCGGGGGAGGCACCAACCACCGGGCCGGGCTCTACGACGCGATCCTGATCAAGGAGAACCACGCCGCGCTGGCCGGCGGCGTCGGCCCGGCGGTCCGGCTCGTGGCGCAGTACGCCCCCGGACTGCCGCTCGAGGTCGAGTGCCGCACGCTGGCCGAGGTTGACGAGGCCCTCGGTGCCGGGGCCCCGCGGATCCTGCTCGACAACATGACGCTCGAGCAGCTCGGAGCCGCGGTCGCCCATGTCGCCGGACGCGCCGAGCTCGAGGCCAGCGGCGGCCTGACCCTCGACACGCTCAAGGCAGTCGCGAGCACCGGCGTACAATTCATCTCGGTCGGCGCGCTCACCCACAGCGCCCCGGCACTCGATCTCTCGCTCATCCTGGAGCCGCTGCCATGAACCTTCCGATGCTCGGTGCCGCTGACGGACCGCTACTGCTCGAGAACATTCCTGCGCTCCAGGAGGAGGTGCGAGCGCTGGCCGCCGAGCGCGGCGCCGTGATCCTGGCGCACAACTACCAGCTGCCTGAGATCCAGGACGCTGCCGATTACGTTGGCGACTCGCTCGGGCTCTCGCAGCAGGCGGCCCGCGCGGAGGCCGACATGATCGTGTTCTGCGGGGTTCACTTCATGGCCGAGACCGCGTCGATTCTGTGCCCCGACAAGCTCGTGCTGATCCCCGATCCCGAGGCCGGCTGCTCGCTGGCCGATTCGATCACCGCGGAGCAGTTGCGTGAATGGAAAGCCCAGCACCCAGGCGCCGTCGTCGTCATGTACGTCAACACCACGGCGGAGGTGAAGGCAGTGACCGACTACTGCTGCACGTCGGCCAACGCGGTCGCGGTGGTCCAGCACATCCTTCGCGAGCACGGCGAGGACACGGAGATCCTGTTCGGGCCGGACATGTTCCTCGGGTCCTACGTCGAGAAGACACTCGGGCGCTCGATGCACGTCTGGGACGGGGAGTGCCACGTTCATGCCGGGATCCGGCCCGATGACATCACCGCCGTACGGGCAGCGCATCCCGGCGCGGACTTCCTGATCCACCCGGAATGCGGGTGCTCGACCAGCGTGATGGAGTATGTCGCCGCCGGTGACGTGGCGGCGGACGGCGTCCATATGCTCTCGACTGGCGGAATGCTCGGCTACGCCGATCAGCATGCGGCCGGCGGCACCGCGATCGTCGCCACCGAGACCGGGATGCTCCACCCGCTTCGCCAGGCCGCCCCCGACGTCGAGTTCATCGCCGCCAACGAGGCGGCCCACTGCCGGTTCATGAAGATGATCACCTTGCCGAAGCTCCGCGACGCGTTGCGCGAGGGCAAGTTCGAGGTCAAGGTCCCACGGGAAATAGCTGAGCCGGCCCGCGTGCCGATCGAGCGGATGGTGGAGATCAGCTAGCCGCGGCGCCCGACCGGACCAGATCGAGCCCATGCTCGGCTGCGTCGCGCACCACGCGGAGGGTGACCCGCTTGCGCTCGAACTCGGCCGGCGTGTAGCAGTGGACGTCCGCTGCGGCGCCCATTTCCAAGGCATCCCATAGCGATCCGGCCTGGTAGACCCGCTCTAGCCACGGCATCCCCTCGTAGGCCGAGGACACCAGGATCACTACGAACTCCGGTCCGCGCTCGCGTTGGGGCGGCGCACCACGCTCGTCAGCCAGCTGCGCGCCCCCGAGCAGCGCCCGCTCGATACGCCAGCGATCGCCGACTCTCTGGAGGTAGCTCTGCAGCTCTCGCCGGTTTACGGCCGGACCCAGCTCCACCGGTCGATTGTCCCCGCGGAGCGGCCCGGGCGCAAGGGGTCCTTCCTCTGAGCGGCTGCCACCGCAGCCGGACCCCCACCCCACCAGCCTGCCACCAGCCTTTGGCCCGGGGCACCGGGCCAAAGGTGGCCGTCACCCGCAATTCACTCCGGCAGCCAAGCAGGCGCGATCACACACGCCCACTGACAAACCAGACGCCAGATCAGTTGAACTGCCCGACCGTGTGCGGCCCGACGACCGCGATCGCCAGGTTATCTTCGATCCCGCGCGCTAGCTCCGTCACGTCCTGCACGGTGACCTCGTCGAGGAGTTCGATGGCCCGGTCGGGATTCACCGGCTCGCGGTAGACGATCGTCTGCTGGGCGGCGTGACGGGCCACGGCCCCGGAATTCTCGAACGCGATCGCGCGGGCTCCGGCGGCGTAGGCCCGGGCGCGCTCGACCTCTGACTCGGTCGGACCATCCGTGCGCAGCTCGGTAACGATCTCGCGCATTCGCTGGTAGGCCTCGATGCACTTGGTGCAGTCAAGTCCCGCCGAGAGCTGTAGCACCGGGACGTCGGCGTAGGCGTGGGGGAACGCGCTCACCGAGTACGCAAGTCCCCGCTGCTCGCGGATCTCGTCGAACAGCCGTGAGCCCATCGATCCGCCGAGCAGCGTCGAATAGATGGCGAGCGTGGCTCGCTGCCGGGGGTCGGCGACGTCGACCGTCGGCCGGTAGGACATCCGCAGATGCGACTGGTGCGAGTCCCGCTCGCCGACCAGGACCTGGGGCGAGAACCGCGGGGCGGGAGCGTAGGGCTCTGGCTCGGGTCGAGCCTCGAACCGGCTGAACAGCTCATCGAAGTCCCCGTTCTGGCCCAGCGAGTCCAGATTGCCAACCGCGAACGCTCCGCCCCGAGCTGGTGACCACCGGCGCTCGCGGAACGCGACGATCCCCTCCCGCGTAAACGTATCCCGGATGTGCTCGGTGCTGCCGAGGACCGGGCGGCCGAGCGGGTGCGGCCCGAACACCGCCTCGTCGATCAGGTGTTCGGCCACGGTGGCCGGCTGGTCGTTCGATCGTGCGATCTCCTGGACCACCACGCCGCGCTCACGATCAAGCTCCCCGGCGTCGATCCGCGCGCGGGCGACGAAGTCGGTCAGCAGGTCGGCGGCCTCGAGCGCCCGCTGCGCGCGGACGGTGATGTGAAATGCGACCAGATCATGACTGGTGTAGGCATTGAGGACAGCGCCGATGCGCTCGGCGGCCTCGTTGACGTCGCGATAGGAGGCGAACTTCTCGCCCCCCTTGAACACGAGGTGCTCAAGGAAGTGGGCCATCCCGTTCTCGTCCGGGCGCTCGCTGCGAGCTCCGGCATCGAAGGCGACGAGGATCGTCACCGCGCGAGTTCCCTCGACCGCGATCCGGTGAAGGGGCATTCCGTTGGGGAGGGTGGAGGTATTGATCATCGGCACCCGAACAACGGTAGCGATCACGGCCGGAAACTCCCGAAAACACGGGGCGCCGCAGGCGCCCATTTAGCTCTGCCTTAGAAACCTCCTGCAAATCACGTTGCAAGAGAGCAGTCCCACGGGCGGATCCGGACGGGTGCCGCTACTCTCCGCGCACCCTATGGCTAGAGAACAAACCACTCAGAAGCGTACCCGCCGGCGCGTCGGCGCCCCGTCGGTCCCGCGTCCCACGCAGGTCCCGAACGAGCGCTCGCGGACCGCGGCCACGGTGATCGAGTTCCGCGGTGTGTCAAAGCACTACGCCAGCGGCGACCTCGGTTTGGACCAGGCCACCTTCTCGATCGACCGGGGGGAGTTCGTGTTCCTCGTCGGATCGACCGGTTCCGGCAAGTCGACCGTGATGCGGCTGCTGATCAAGGAGCACGATCCCAGCGAAGGCCACATCCGCGTGGCCGGCCACGAGCTCAGCGAGATCACCCACAAGCGCGTGCCGTTCTACCGGCGCAACATCGGCGTGGTCTTCCAGGACTTCAAGCTGCTCCCGAACCGCACCGTCTACGACAACGTCGCCTACGCCCTGCAGGTCACCGGCGGCTCGCGGCGTGAGATCCGGGCCAAGGTTCCGGACATCCTGCGGCTGACCGGACTCTCGACGAAGCTCCACAATTACCCTGACCAGCTCTCAGGTGGTGAGCAGCAGCGTGTGTCGATCGCGCGGGCGTTCGTCAACCATCCGCCGCTGCTGCTGGCTGACGAGCCGACGGGAAATCTCGATCCGGAGACGAGCATCGACATCATGCGGCTGCTGTACCGGATCAATCGCACCGGGACGACCGTGCTGGTGGCCACGCACGACCAGGCGATGGTCGACAAGATGCGCCGCCGGGTGCTGGAGCTTTCACGCGGACGGATCGTCCGCGACGAGGCGACCGGTCTGTACGCGCGCGACGAGTCGACGCGTGAGTTCGCCAACCGGATGCGCCAGCCCCCGACCCGTCCGCCGGGGGTGTAAGCACCCATGCGTATAGGATTCTTCGTGCGTGAGGCACTGCGCGCGATGCGTCGCAGCGCGGCCCCGAGCTTCGCCGCGCTGGCCACGGTGCTGGTGACCATGGTGATGCTCGGCGTGTTCATCCCGATCGTCCAGGCCACGAATGGCGCCGCCAACAGCGTGCGCAGCCGGGTGCTGGTCGACGTCTACATGAAGACGAATGCCTCACCGGCCGACGTCACCCGCGTGCGCAAGGAGCTGCTGGCCGTCTCGCACGTCAAGTCGGTCGAGTTCGTGTCAAAGCAGTCGGCGCTCGCGCAGCAGTCAAAGCAGGATCCGCAGGCCTACCAGCTGCTGTCCGCGAACCCGCTGCCGGACACCTTCCACGTGGTGCCGGACAATCCCTCGAATGTGTTGTCGGTCCACAACTCATTGACTCCGGCTGCTGCGGGCGGCGGTAGCGGGACGATCGATGCGGCGATTCAGAGCGTTTCGAACAAGAAGAACGACACGCGCAAGATCCTCGAGGTGACGAACCTGGTCACGATCACCGCCGCGGCCCTGACCGTGCTGCTGATCATCGCTTCGATCCTGCTGATCGCCAACACGATCAGGCTGTCGCTGTTCTCGCGACGGCGCGAGGTCGAGGTGATGAAGCTCGTGGGCGCGACCGACTGGTTCATCCGCTGGCCGTTCGTGATCGAGGGCACGATCGTTGGGGCGCTCGGCGCGCTGCTGGCGATCGGAGTGCTCGGGATCACCAAGGTCGCGTTGCTCGATCCGCTGGCCAACAACTGGACCCTGATCGCCGCTCCGCGGACGATCGCCTTCACCGCGCTCGTCGCGGTGCTGCTGGGCGCTGGGATTCTCGTCTCGGCGCTCGGCTCTGGCCTGTCGCTGCGGCGGTTCCTGCGGGTCTAGCGTCGGCGGGCAACGGTCGGGTCGCCCCAGCGGCCCGGCTACTCTCCGTTCATGCCCCCGCGCACCACGCGTTCGTCACTCGTCGCCGTTTACGCCGCACTGGCGATCGTGCTGTTGCTGATCGGGATCTGGCTGGGCGGCCACCCGAGCTGGCTGCCCTCGCCGCTGCGCAACGCGTTCGTCGACGACGGCAGTGGTGGGTTGGTCAACGAGGCCCTCAGCGTGCTCTCACGCGATTACTACCGGCCGATCGACAAGGGGCAGCTGGTCAACCGGGGGCTTGCCGGAGCGGTGTCCAGCCTCAATGACCCGTACTCGCACTATTTCGGTCCGATCGACTACCGCTCGTTCCTGAATCAGTCCAATCCGCATTTGAGCGGGATCGGCATCGACGTCCAGCTCGACCCGCGCGGGTTGCGGGTCGTCGGGGTATTCGCGGGGTCGCCTGCTGCGCGGGCGGGCCTCGCCTCCGGCGACTTGATCGTCGGCGTGGGCTCAACTTCGCTGGCCGGCCGCACTCAGGACTTCGGCTCGCGAATGATCAAAGGCCAGGCGGGAACGCAGGTCATACTCAGCGTGATCTCCGGCSCCCACCGCCGGGAGGTCACGMTSA
>JRHI01001577.1_pt1 | contig 18442 bp, 15 predicted proteins | sample 215371 | NCBI WGS metagenome assembly JRHI01 (sample SAMN02929681, study PRJNA255918) | sediment metagenome | biome: cave system; feature: Ice Cave; material: Sediment; isolation source: sediment from deep within a dark volcanic ice cave with no known source of... ...
AGGCAGGAGGACCGCCACTCAAATTTCTACGACGTCTCGGACAACCTCGGACTTGATCATGAGTTGCGGACCTCACTTCCGCAGCTACTATTCAGCCGAACTTCATCGCGGATCAGATCAAGATCGTCGAGGGTGGCTACGTCGCGACCCGCAGACATCGACTCGGCACTCGATCGTCGCGGCCTCCGGCAGTAGCTCACGAGCACCGCGGTCGTCGGTCAGCCTCGCGACCGAGCGAATCTGCTCGGGACCCAGCACGACGGGATGGCCGGGCCGCCCGCGGTACGCAGCGCGGGTGCCCGCCGGCTGATCGAGGAATCTGGCGAGTAGCTCCACGCTGCTCGTGGGCTCGTCGCCGAGGGTGACAACCACCTTGCTCGCCCCGTGGAGCGCCCGGATCCCGCACCGCAGCGATGCTGCCTGGCCGCGTCGCCAGTCTGCACAGAGCACAGGCTCCGCGCGCGAGAATTCGACACGTTGCATCAGGTCCCCGGCCTGCGCTCCGAGCACCACCACAATTTGCGTCAAGTTGAGCACGCCGCACTGAGCCCGGAGCGCGTGCTCCAGGAGGGGGCGTCCATCCAGCTCTGCGGGCAGCTCACTCATCGCGTGCTCAGCCGGCCGGCAGTCTTCGGGTCGTGGGTCCTCTTCGCCGCGACGTGAGCGTCTCAAGGACGCCCACAAGTTGGCCCAAGGCACTGAGGTTGTGTCCGGGCAGGAAGACATCAACCGAAAGCAGGGCGGCTGCCATCCCCGCCGCCAGCGGCTCGTACTCAGGATCGCCTGCCAGCGGATTGACCCAGACGATGTTGTGCGCGCTGCGGGCGAGATTCTCCATCTCGGTTTCGAGAAGTCGGGGGTCCCCTCGCTCCCAACCGTCGGAAACGATGACAACAACGGCGCCTCTCGAGATTCCCCGCCGCCCCCAACCCTCGTTGAATACCCTCAGGCTCTCGCCGATCCTGGTGCCCCCCGACCAATCAGGCACTGATTGATTGGCGCTTGCCAGCGCGTGGGCCGGATCCCACTGGTCGAGCTCATCGGTAACCCTCGTGAGCCGCGTGCCAAAGGTGAAGACCTCGAGCCGAGAGCTTGCGCGGACCGCCGTCTGCGCGAACATCATCAGCGGTCGTGAGTGCCCCGCCATCGAGCCGGAGATGTCCAACAGCAACACGATTCGACGATCGACCTGACTGTTGCTGCGCCACGCGCGGGCGAGGGGATGGCCGCCGGTACGGATGGCCGACTGAGTGGTGCGCCGAAAGTCAAGCCGCTTGCCGTTCGAGGCAGCCTTGAGGCGCCGGCTGGTCCGGCGCGGCAGCGACCACGTCATTTGTTCGATCAGGCGCCGGGCCTCGCGCACGTCCTGGGCCTCATAACTGCTGAGATCGAGCTCACGCAGTCGTTCTTCAGCCGATGCCCGCAGGCCCACCTCATCACAGTCATTCGACTCGGCTGAGCCGTCCAGCGGCTGCTCGAGGCCCGGCGTTTCGCTGTGGGGGGCCTGCCCGGAGCCTGGTCCCGCTCCTGTGGCTCGGCGCTCTGGAGAGCCGAACGGCAGTTCCAACACGCCCGCGAGGACAGCATCGAAGAGTGCAATGTGTTCATGGCAAGAGAGAAGCGTGCAGCGCAGCGCCCAGTACCCCTCGTGCTCTGAACGGAGGTCGATCGCGTCCAACGCGGCGAGGGCATTCTGCAACCGCACCGTGTCAATCTCTATTCCCGCCGCCCGCAACGTACGTCCAAAAGCGGCGAGCCATTCGATCAAGTCCGGTCGGCGTCGGTGCTGTGGATCAGGCACCTGGCTACGAAGGCTGATGTTCAGGGATCAGGCGCTCGAGGCCGGCCTGGTTGACGCGCTCGAGATCGTCGCGATGTTTGATCACGGCTCCTAGAGTTGACCGCACCGCGCCGATGGACAGCTCCGTTTCGCCCAGGACTTCTAAAGCCTGCACCCAGTCGATCGTCTCGGCCACGCCTGGAGTTTTGGCCAGCGGAAGACGCCGCAGGCGCCCCACGAGCAGCGCCGTGTCTCGAGCCAGCTGTGCCGACACACGGGGCACCCGCGCTCGCAGGATCTCAACCTCTCGCTCGAGCGACGGGTGCGTGATCCAGTGATACAGACACCGCCGCTTTAGCGCATCGTGAAGCTCTCGCGTTCGGTTTGAAGTCAGGAATACGATCGGCGCCTCCTTCGCTTGGATCACGCCTATCTCCGGGATGGTTACCTGGAAGTCGGAGAGCAACTCGAGGAGGAACGCTTCGAACTCGTCGTCGGCCCGATCGATCTCGTCAATCAGCAGCACCCGGGGCCGGGGGTCGGAATGATCGATCGCATCCAGGAGCGGCCGGCGCACCAGGAAGTCGCGACCGAACAGGTCAGCTACCGGCCCGGGGCGAGCCGCCTCGGCTGCTTCCAGCGCACGGATCTGGAGCATCTGACGCGCGTAGTCCCAGTCGTAAAGCGCATGCGCGACGTCGATCCCCTCGTAGCACTGGAGCCTGATCAGTCGCCCGCCGGTGGCATCGGCGATGGTCTTCGCAAGCTCGGTTTTGCCAACCCCGGCCTCACCCTCGAGCAGCAGCGGCTTTCGAAGTGCCATCGCGACGGCGACCACCGTCGCCAGCCCGCTGTCGGCGAAGTAGGCGCGCTCCTTGAGCGCCAGCGCGACCTGGTCCGGGGTTGGTCGGTCGGTAACTAATAGGCCAGTCACAGCGCGAGATCGAGGCGTGCTCGATGTCGGATCGATCCGGTGGTCTCGATCAGCGGTTCGCCCCGTCGCCCCGCGCGCCGCGAGATAATTTCCGCGAGCACGGACACCGCAGTCTCAGCCGGTGTCGCTGCCCCCACGTCGAGGCCGCAAGGGGAGAGGATGCGCTCGAGGCTCGTGTCCTTGACCCCGGCGAGGCGCAGCCGGTCCCGCCGGTCGTCGGCGGTCTGCCTGCTCCCGAGCGCGCCGATGTAGCCGACCTCGGTTCGCAGCGCGCAAATGAGCGCCGGCTCGTCGAACTTGGGATCGTGCGAGAAGACCAGAACTGCGTCGCGAGGCCCGAGCTCGATCCGGTCGAGGACCGGTGCCGGCCAGTCGCTGACCAACTCATCGGCGACTTGAAAGCGTGCGGCAGCCAGGAACGCCGGCCGGGCGTCACAGATCGTTACGTGGTAGCCGACGCTCCGAGCGATTTGTGCGAGCGCGGCGGAGAAGTCGATCGCGCCGAAGATGACCATCCGCGGCCGAGTCGAGAACGAATGTATGAACACGGGAACTTCGTCGCCCAGGGTGGCTCCGTCAGCGCCATAACGACGGATCATCGAGACGCCTCGCGCCAGCAAGCCGGCACTGTCGCGGGTGACGGAGCGATCGAGCAACTTTGTCCCTCCCAGAGATCCGATCGACTCGCCGTCTACGACCGCCAAGCGAGAACCGGCCTGGGCGCCCTCAAGCAGCGTGGCCAAGGCGGCCGGTCGATCCTCGCGCGCGGCGCCGAGGGCAGCGGACACAGCAGCCGTGGCTTCCGCTCGGATCTCAGACAACATGATCCGCACGGTTCCGCCGCACATGAGTCCAACTTCACCGGCGAGCTGATCCGAAATACCATAGGTCCGGAGCACCCCCGCGGCGTAGCCGTTCAGGATCCGTTGTGCCTCCTCCGCCACCGCTCCTTCAACGCAGCCGCCGGTCACCGACCCTTCAATCCTCCCCTCAGCGTCGATCAGCATCGTTGCACCCACATCCAGCGGAGCGGAACCGAGCACTTCCACCACAGTCGCGGCGGCGAACTGCCGTCCTTCGTGGAGCCAATCGAGGAAGACGCCCTCGGTCGCGGGTTCGACCCTCATGCCAGCGCTCCCGCGTTCGCGGCGGCCGCGCGCCGTCCCTGCGCAACGCGACGGATTTCGTCTAGAGCGCCCACGTCCTCGAGGGTAGACAAGTCGCCTGGGCTCTCGTCTATCAACAAGGCCCGGACGGCTCTGCGCACGATCTTGCCCGAGCGGGTACGCGGGAGGGCGCTAACGAACCACATCTCCTCGGCGCGAAACGCCTTGCCCATCCGCACCTCGATGCTATGGCGAAGCTCTCCTCGGAGCTCATCGGAGACTTGCTTCCCCGCCTGCAAGACGACGAAGCAGCAGGCCGTCTCGCCTTTCACCGGATGGGGAACGCCAACGACGCACGCCTCGAGCACCGCCGGATGGTCCGCGAGCGCCGACTCATATTCGGCCGCCCCCACCCTCTTACCGGCTACGTTGAGTGTGTCGTCTGAGCGCCCATGCAGAAACCAGGAGCCATCCTCGTCGACTGAAGCCCAGTCACCGTGCACCCATACGCTCGGCCATCGGGTCCAGTATGTCGCGAGATAACGCTCAGGATCACCCCAGATGCCGCGAGTCATCGAGGGCCATGGTTTGGCGCACACCAGCTCTCCCACCGTGCCCGGCGGTGCGGGTAGGCCGTCTGGGCCGTACACAGCCATGGCCATGCCAAGTGCCGGACGACCCAGGGAACAGGCCCTGAGCGGGATCGATATGTCAGCGGACAGAAAGGACGAGCCCACCTCAGTGCCGCCCGAGAGGTTGATGATCGGCCGTTTTCGCTTCCCGATCTCATCGAACAGCCATCGGTAGGGCTCCTCGTTCCACGGCTCTCCCGCGGATCCGAACAACCTAAGCCGCCCGAGGTCGTACCGCCCCGTCAACTTCGATCCCTGCGCCCGGAGTCCACGGACCAGGGTAGGTGACAGACCTAGGAAGGTGATCGCGTGGCGCTCGGCGAGCGTCCAGAGACGCTCCGCGTCGGGAACGTCCGGAGCGCCGTCGTATATGACCAGCGTCCCGCCGTTGGCATGGGTACCGACGATCGCCCACGGAGCCATGATCCAGCCCATGTCCGAGAGCCAGCACAGCGCGTCTCCCGGTTTCAGATCGGCCTGAAAATGGACCTCCTGGGCAGTCTTGACGAGAAAGCCGCCGTGGACGTGAACTGCCCCCTTCGGGCTACCGGTGGTCCCGGAGGTGTAGCCGATCATCAGTGGGTGCTCGGATGGGAGGGCTACTGCGTCCGCCTCGGCCGGCGGCATGTCTGCCCACGAAATCCAGCGGCATCCGGGTGTTTCAGGTTGGAGCGATCGGCCTTCATGAAGCGCGCCGCGCCTCGAGTCAGTCTCCAGTACGACTACCGTCCGGACTGCAGTAGCGTCCCGGAGCGCCTCGGCGACGGTCGCGGCCAGAGCCACCTCTTGACCCCGGCGCAGCGCTCTGCGGGCTGTGATCATGACCGCAGCGCCGGAGTCCCGCAGTCGTGCAGCGATCGCCGGCGCTGCGAACCCGCTGAACATCGGCACGACGATCCCACCGAGCCGCACGATTGCGTAGAACGCGATCACCGCCTCCGGCACCAGCGGCACCATTAGACCGACGCGGTCACCCGGTCCTACGCCGAGCTCGCGCAGGCCGCCGGCCGCACCGGCGACCTGGTCTCGCAACTGCGAGAACGACAACGACCGCGTAGCGCCGTCCTCGCCCTCCCACCGGATCGCATCGTTGTCATTCCCGACGTGCCGGTCAACGCAGTTCCAGCTGAGGTTCAGCTCCCCCCCGATGAACCACCGGGCCCAGGGTGAGCCGCGGGAGACGTCCAGGGTCCGTGCGTAGGGAGTCTCGAAGTGCACACCTAGGTGCTCCACGATCGCGTCCCAGAACCACTCCGGATCGGAGATCGAGCGCTTCACCAAGGCGTCGTAGGAGTCGATCCCATGCGCTCGGGCAAAGCGGGTCGAGTTCGCGCTCTCGACGGCTTCAGATGAGGGCCGCCACAGGTAGTCGACGTTCATGTGATGCCCTCCAGGGCGCGGGCGAGAGCGAACAGGGCAGAATCTCGGCCGCGCGGCGCCGCAAGCTGAAACCCGACCGGTTTCGGCGAACCCGGGCAGGGAACCGAGATCGCGGGCCAATCCAGGACGTTGAACGGCCGCAGGAGCCTCCCGACTCTCGGAACATCGTCAGGAGCACTCAGGGCTGGCGGCATCTTCGGCGTGGTCGGGCAGGCGAAGACGTCCGCACTGAGGGTGGCGTCATGTCTCATCGCCGCTCGCTGTGCCCACCCCTCGGCAACGTGCTGGGGATCCGCTGCCCGTCCGGCCGCGACGCCGGCACGGACATCCTCTCGGAACAGCTCAGCCCGCGACTCGACAATGTCACCCCAGTTGCTGGCGAGTTCCGCAGCGTACATCGAGCCGAGCGGAATCCGGTGGGGTGGGAGCGACTCCCCCACGATCACGGAGCCGCAGGCGCGCAGCCTCTCGAGGCCCCGCTTGAACGCCGCCACAACCTCGGGATCGGCATCCTCGTACAGCGCTGGATCGGTGGCTACGCGTAAGCCGTGAGCGGTCGACCACGGGTCTGGAGGCACGCCGGGGCGACCGCTCAAGGCCTCGTGAACGAGACTGCAGTCGTCAACCGACGACGCGAGATATCCAATGGTGTCGAATCGGTCAGCCAACGGCGCGAGACCCACGCGGGACATTGAGGATTGCGCCGGCTTGAATCCGACCACGCCGCACCAGGCCGCCGGGAGCCGGATCGAGCCACCGGTATCGGCGCCCAGGGCGATGTTGACGATTCCTGCCGCGACGGCCACCGCCGGGCCGCTGGAAGAGCCACCCGGCTGATGCCCGGGGGCGGCTGGATTTCGGCATTCAGGCCTGCCGGGAGACTGCCCGCTCATGCCCCATCCGAGCTGGTCCATCGCGCCTTTTCCGATGATGATCGCCCCTTCTCGGCGGCATGCCCTGACGGCGTCCGCGTCGCTTACCGCGACCTCCACCGGACCGCCGGCGCCGCCGGGCATGTCCGCGACGTCGAACGCGTCCTTAACCACGATCGGCGCTCCCGCGAGTCGTCCAGCACCCCCGCCGTTCCTGACGGCCGCGTCGACGGCAAGCGCCTCCCGCTCCGCGCGACTCCCGTCGAGGTACCACAGAGCATTCAGGTTCGAGCAGTCCCGTGCCACTGCTACCGCCCGACCGACAACCTCAGCCGCACTCACCGACCCCGCGCTGACGAGCTCCGCGAGAGAGCGCGCGCTACCGGTCAGCGCTGCGCTATCGCTGCCGATTCCGATCCCTCCAGCATTTGAAACAGCTGGTCTGGGAGTATCGGCGCCTTGGTGATCACGACGCCGAACGGGGTAAGGGCATCGCTGACCGCCGATGCGGTCAGCGCCGCAACGGGAATCGTGCCCGCCTCTCCGACACCCTTGATTCCGAGCGGGTTCAGCGGCGATGGCGTCTCGAGATGATGCAGCTCGACGCGGGGCACCTCTGTCGCGTAAGGCATCAAGAAGTCCATAAACGAGGCGTTTCGCAACTGGCCCGAGTTGTCGTACTCGAGCTTCTCGTACAGCGCCCCTCCGACGCCTTGAGCCACGCCGCCCATCACCTGTCCTTCAACCACCTTGGGGTTGATCATGTTCCCGCAGTCGTGCACGCATACGTAACGGAGGTAGCGGACCTGCATCGTGTCTAGGTCTACCTCAACGATGGCGGCGTGAACCCCGCTGGCCCACGTGGCGTGCGGCGGGCTGTAGAAGTCGACGGCTTCGAGGCCAGGGACGGCACCGTCGGGCAGGGGCGGACCGCTCGCATCTTCGCGGGCGGGAGCGAACTGAGTCGCCGCCTGTGCGTCCTCATCGAACGCGTAGCGCAGCGGATTTGACGCCGTGGCGACCTGTTTGAGGGTCACGAACTTGCCGCGTGAGCCCCGGACGAAGATCTGGCCGTCTTCGATCTCGAGATCGTCTACGGAGGCCTCGAGCATGTTCGCCGCCAGCTCGAGCGCCTTGCGGCGAACTGTCCGTGCCGCCTTACCGACCGCATTCCCCGACATCACCGCGGCGCGGCTGGCGAAGGTCGCGACGCCCCAGGCAAACGTTCCGGTGTCACCGGTCACGACCTGGACGTCCGACGGATCGACGCCCAGTTCCTGGGCGGCAATTTGTGCGAACGTAGTGTGGTGACTCTGGCCCTGGCTGGTCAGGCCCGTGGCGACAAGCACTTTCCCGGTCGTCGACTGCACCTGCACGTGGGCGCCCTCGTAAGGGCCAAGACCCGTCCCTTCGACGTAGCAAGCGAGTCCGAGCCCCAAATACTTCCCTTGTTCTCGGGCACGAAGCTGTTCGTCGGCGAAGCTCTGGTAGTCGATCTCCGTGAGCACCTTCTCGAGCGCGGCGTGGTAGTTGCCGCTGTCAAGGGTGACCGGCAGGCCGTCGGCGAAGACCAGTCCGTCGCGTGTATATGGAAATTCCTCGACCGAGATCAAGTTGCGCCGGCGGATCTCCATCCGATCGATGCCGAGCTCGCCCGCCACCATGTCCATCGCGCGCTCGATCACGAAGCAGGCGTGGGGACGTCCGCAGCCTCGGTACGGACTGACCGTGGTGGTGTTGGTGTAAATCGCCTTGAATTCGACCCGCTGACTGGGAATCCGGTAAGGGCCGGCCAGCGAAGTCGCGGCTACATGGGGCACCGCGATGCCGTACGGAATGAAGGCGCCGGTGTCGTGCAGGAAGAAGTCGCGCAGCCCCAGAACCACCCCGTCGCTGTTGACCGCCACCTCGATGTCGTGAATCTGCTTGCGCTCCTGGTTGGATCCGACGAAGTGTTCGGCCCGATCCTCGACGTACTTCACCGGACGGTTGAGCTGCATCGCGGCGTACGGGACGAGTATTTCGTCGGCGTAGAAGAAGAACACCTTGGTGCCGAAACCCCCACCCGTGTCGGGAGCAATGACTCGCACCTTGTTCTCGGCCAGACCGAACAGCGAGGCTAGTCCTCCCCGCACCGAGATCGAGGCCTGGGTGGAGTCCCAGACCGTGAGCGCCCCGTCGCGCCGGTCCCACTTGGCGACCACGCCTCGGGTCTCCATCGGATGGCCGGCGCTGCGCTCGATCGAGAAGCGGGCGCGGAACACATGGTCGGCGGCGTGGAACGCGGCATCGGGATCTCCGGTGACCTGGATGAAGTGGCTGGCCACATTGCCGGGCACACCCGAGTGCACGAGGGGGGCCGTCTCGGAGGCCGCCTCCTCAAGGTCAGCAACCACCGGCAGAGACTCGTACTCGACCTCTACCAACTCGGCAGCGTCCTCAGCCAGGTAGCGAGACTCGGCGACCACCATCGCGACCGCCTGTCCCACATGGAAGACCTCATCTCGTGCGAGCGGTAGCTGGGTACGCGGATTCTGCATTTGGGGATGCGGGATCAGCAGCGGCAGGTTCTGATCCAGGGGACCGATGTTCTCGCACGTATAAACAGCGACCACTCCGGGGTGCTCGAGCGCCGCGCTTACATCGACCGAGACGACGCGCGCATGCGCAAACGGACTACGTACGAACGCTACGTGGAGTGCGTCCTCGACCTGGACGTCGTCGAGGTAGTTGCCATCGCCGCGGACCAAACGGTCGTCCTCGTTGCGCAGAACAGCCTCGCCGAAGCTCCTGGTCGCCATCGCTGATCAATCCTCCTGTGCATTGCCGTGCATCGTCTTTGCCGCCATCGAGACGGCATCAACGATGTTCGCGTAGCCGGTGCAGCGGCATAGATTGCCGCTGATCGCTTCCCGGATCTCCTCCTCGGTGTGGTCCGCCTGCGGGTTCTCGGTGAGAAACGAATGGATCGCCATTAGGAAACCCGGAGTGCAGAACCCGCACTGAAGCCCGTGGCACCTGCGAAACGCCTCCTGGATCGGGTGGAGCTGGCCGTCGGTCCCGGCCAGGGACTCGACCGTACGAACCTCTTGACCTTCGCACTGGACCGCCAATGCCAAACAGGAGCGGGCTGAGCGTCCGTCGATCAAAACCGTGCAGCAGCCGCACACTCCATGTTCGCATCCCACATGGGTGCCCGTGAGGCCAAGCTTGTGGCGCAGAAAGTCAGACAGCAGCGTCCGAACGGCGATCTGGCGTTCGTAGCTCACGCCGTTGACGGTCACGACGATCGTTCGCAAAGCTTCTGGAGTCGGTTGGGGACTGGAAGCGGCCCCGGCGATGCTGGTCATGGTCTCCCTTCCGGCACGGTGACGCGGGCTGCGGCTTTGCGAAGCGCGCGGATCGTCAGTCGCTCGACGAGGTGCTGGCGGTAGCTGCGTGAGGCCACATAGTCGTCGGCCACGTTCACGACCTCCCGGGCCAACCGAGCAGAGTCCCGGAACGACTCCTCGGTCGCCGGTCGGCCCACCAGCGAGGCCTCCGCCGAGGCCGCGCGAAGCGGTCTGGTGGCGACACCGGAATAGGCCATCCGAGCATCGGACACACTGCCGTTGACGGTGACAGTGACGGTCGCGCATACGCCGCACAGGGCGTAGTCCCCATGCCTGCGTGCAGCTTCGACAAACGCATACCCGGTCGACGCCGGAAGTGCCGGCAGCCACACCTCACGCAGAATTTCCTCTGGCTCCAGGACGCTCGTAAGGTGAAAGACGAACAGATCCCCGCCGACTACCTCGCGCTCGCCATCGGGACCAAGGATCCGGGCGCGACCGTCAAGCATGGTGAACATCGCGGGCAGCTCAGCGGAGGCATCGGCGTGCGCGATCGAACCGCCCACCGTGCCGCGATTGCGAATGACGGGGTGCGCGACAAGACCCAGCGTCTCTGTGATCAGCGGGTTCAGACTGTTGGCCACGGGCGAGGTCTCAAGGTCGCGCTGACGGGTCATGGCCCCGACGGCGATACCGCCGTCCCGGCGCTCAATATATGCGAGTTCGGGCACCGCACCCAGGTCGATGACCACCGCCGGCCGCGCAAGTCGGAAGTTGAGCATCGGTAGCAGGCTTTGACCGCCGGCCAGCAGCGCGGAATCGGCGCCGTGACGGGCTCGTAACGAAACGACCTCGTCCAGCGATGTAGGTCGTTCGTATTCGAATGGTGGCGGCTTCACGCCCCCTGCTCCTTCAAGCGCTCGAAGTTGGGCCCGCGGTCGAACATCCCCACGTCTCCGGGCACGTCGCCCAGTCCTTTCCGGAGTTCTTGCGTCGCGCCACAATCCACAGATCGATCGATATCGGAACCGAGCACCACGCCATAGTCCTCGCGTGCACTCGCATCGGAAACGAGACCTCGTACCACGTCCCAGCGAACCTGTTCAGGTTCGCGAAGCAGTGGATCCCCCCACCCTCCGCCGCCGGTGGTGACGAGCTCAACTACGTCCCCAGGCAAGACCACGACGTCATCGGCGAGGCCCCCGATCTCTTCCCGCTTGTCGCCGCGGTCGATCGCGACGCTGTAGCAACCGCCCGCTCGACCGCCTTTGAGGCCATACGGACTGAGCAGCGAGCGATCCGCGTTGGACAGAAGGTGGGCATCACGAAGTACCCGGATTCGCTTGTGATAGCCGAGTCCTCCGCGCATCTCCCCGGCGCCCCCCGAATCTCGCCTGAGCGCGAGCTGCTCGATCCGAACCGGGTACCGCGTCTCGGAAAATTCGACCGGGAGATTGCGCGAGTTCGGCACCACGTGAACCACGTCCGAGCCGTCGGCATACCACCGGCCGCCCGACCCGCCGCCGAGCACCTCGCGAAAGAGAAAGAAGCGCTCATCCGCGTCGATACCGTGCAGACCCCAGATTCGGATCGTCTCCTGATCGGCCGGCACGCGGCCGTCCGTCGCCTGGGCAAGGCAGCCGGCAAACACGCCCAGGCTGCGCAGCAGCAGGAACCAGCGCAGCCCCACGGGTGCAGGCCACTTCGGGGTTATCAACGTGCCCGGTGGCGGGAAGCGAACCTCGATGACATCGAGCACCCCCTCGTTCATGTCGATTTCGGCCGCCCGCTCGGGGGTCTCAGCCAGATTGCGAAGGATCGGGGCCAACCACTTGCGCAGGAAGCGGCCCTCGCAATAGTTGACCGCCCAGTTGATCGGACCCTTTGCCTGCGGGTCAGTGCCGTTGAAATCGAGGATGATCTTCTCGGACGTTTTGGTCATGGTCAGACGCAGCGCGTGAAGCTGCGGCTCGTCCACCCCGTCGGCCTCGATGTAGTCCTCCCAGCTATATGTACCGTCGGCGATCTTCGGGAGCAGCTCTGTCCGCAGCGTCGCGGCGCAGCGGTCGAGCAGCGCCTGGAAACCAGCCTCGAGCGTTTCCAGTCCATAGCGGTCCGCCAGCTCGACGAGGCGCCGCGAGCCGACCAGGCACGCGCCGATCTCTGCGTCGATGTCACCCCGTAGGTGCTCGGAGAGACGCGAGTTGCGGGCGATGATCTCGAATGCGGCAGCGTTGGGAACGCCAGCGTCGTAAAGCTTGATGGGCGGTACGAGCAGTCCCTCCTGAAAGATGCTCGTGGCATGGACGGGCAGGCTCCCGGGAACCATTCCACCGACATCGTCGTGATGTCCGAACACTTGGGCAAATCCGATGACCCGACCTTCGACGAAGATAGGCACCGTCGTGCAGAGGTCGGGAACGTGCCCGATCCCGCCCGCGGAGCGGTACGGATCATTCCAGAAGAAGACATCGCCAGGCCGCATCTGCTCCACCGACCACTGCTCCAGTACCGGTTCCACAAGCGCGGAGTACGAGCGTCCGGTGAGTTTGCGGCCCCTCGCATCGAACAGGGCCACTCGATAGTCGTGCTGGTCACGGATCATCGGCGAGCGAGCCGTTCGCTCGACGGCCGCCTCGATCTCCAACTCAGCCGAGCGCACGCACCCCTCAATCACCTCGAGAACGATCGGGTTGAGTGCCTGCGTCGTGGCCATCACAGCTTCCGAGTCATGATCAGATTGCGGTCGCCGTCGACCCGCGCCACCCAACCATCGAACACCACGGTGGTCGAGCCATACTCCTCGATCACCCCGGGGCCCGGGAGCCTCGCCCCGACGGCTAGCTCCTCCCGGCGGTAGATCGGGCATGAGATCCAGGCCCCATCGAGATAGACCTCCCTAGTGCCATCAGGTTCGGGCGTGAAGGTCTCGACGCGCTGCGCCGACTCGGGCAACGGCGGCCTGTGCACGGCACCGATGGCTTGAACTCGCAAGTTGACGATCTCGACGCGCTGAACGCCGCGATACGCGAAGCCGAACAGACGCTCGTGCGCATCGTGAAAGCCGCTCCACACCGCTGCCGCCGCTGCGTCGCCGCTCGCGCCAGGCGGTAGCACAACCCGGCATTCGTGGGCCTCCCCGACGTAGCGCGCGTCGGCTGATCGAACCAGCTCAATTGCCCTGTCCGCCACCCCCTCGCGCCGCAAGTCATTCAGACCCTCCTCCTCCAGCTTGTGCCAGAACGCTTCGAGCTCCCGCGGTTCGAGGTGGTCATCGCTGCGCACGTAGGTCCGCACGTAGTCGCGACGAATGTCCGAAACCTGAAGCCCAAGCGCAGATACGTTGCCAGGATTCGGCGGTATCAGGATCTCTCGGATTCCGAGCGCGCCAGCCACCTCGCCAGCTAGCAGGCCACCAGAGCCTCCGAACGCCACGAGGCAGTAATCCGCCGGGTCATGGCCGCGCTGAATCGACACTTGACGGATCCCGTTGGCTTGATTCCAGGCGGCGATCTCGAGCACGCCGGCCGCCGCTTCCTCGAGGCCCAGATGGAGTCGGGTCGCGATCTCCTCAATCCCCTTTCGTGCCAGGTCGACGCCAAGTGGGACCTCACCACCAAGTAAGTACTCAGGGATCCGGCCCAGTACGAGGTTGGCGTCGGTCACGGTTGCCTGCGTGCCCCCCTTGCCGTAACACATTGGACCGGGGTCGGCACCGGCGCTTGCCGGTCCGACCTTGAGCGCCCCATGCGGACCCGTCCAGGCGATCGACCCACCGCCGGTTCCGACGGCGACGATGTCAAGCATCGGGGTCTTCACCGGATACTGGTCGACCTTCGTCTCGGTGGTGATCAACGGATGGAGGTCCTCCACCAGGCAGACATCGGTTGACGTGCCCCCGGCGTCGAGAGTCAGAAGGTTCCGGTAGCCCGCTCGCTCACCAAGAAAGGCGGCCGCCAGAACGCCCGCGGCGGGCCCGGACAACAGCGTTGTGATCGGGCGAGTCGCGATCTCGGCGGCGCTCATGACCCCCCCGTTTGACTGCATGATCAGGAACGGAACTTCGCCGAGCGCGTCGCGCAGCCGGCGGTCAGCGTGGACCAGGTACTCGCGAGTGAACGGCTTCACCATGACGTCGAGGATCGTCGTCATCGCACGCTCGTACTCTCGGTACTCAGGCAGTACGACCGAGGACAACGAGACGTAGGCGTCCGGCATCAGCGCGGCTAAAAGCTCTCCGATGCGCCGCTCGTGCTCGCCGTTCGCATAAGCGTGCAACAGACAGACGGCCACACAGTCGACGCCATAGTGGAGAAACGTATCCGCCGCGATGCGCACGTCTTCCTCGACGAGCGGCTCGACTTCGCTGCCGTCAGGCGCCAACCGACCCCCGACCTCGCAGACCCGCTCCAGCGTGACCGGACGCGGAGGCTTCACCCAAAAATACGAATTCCCGTACCCGTCGGGCACAGACTGACGAGCAATCTCAAGAATGTGCCTCATCCCGCGCGTAGCAATCAAACCCAGCCGGGCGAAGTCGCGCTGCAAGACAGCATTGGTGGCCGTTGTCGTGCCGTGCACGAGCAGCGATGCCTGCTTCGGTTCGAATCCCCCGCTCGCGGCGATCTTGCGCACACCGGCCAGAAGGGCGGCTGACGGATCCGCGGGCGTCGACGGCGTCTTCGTGCTGTGCATTGCGCCGGTCAGCTCGTTGATCGCCACGACATCCGTGAACGTGCCGCCTGTGTCAACGGCTAGGCGGACGTACCGGTCGGCTGACGTCATTTCCAGGTCACGGCGTCTTCGCGCTCCGCGTAGCTTCCTCCACGGCCGGCCCGCAGCTCTTCGATGAATCGAACAAGCGCCTCGATGGTCGCGGCGATAAAAGCGTGTCCGGATTCGGCTGTGGCGAGGCTTGGATCCCCAAAGACGGCTGGGTGATCGACGCTCGGAGCTGGCCAGCGCCCGTAGGTTCGTCCGGGCTCGCCGGGAGCCACCAGATCCCATCCGACGAGCGGCGTGTGGACGCCTTCCAAGCGCTCCATGTGGACAGATTCGGGTCGGGTCGCCAACTGCACCGATGTTTCGAACTCGCACGCGTGGCCCATCCCCCCGACGCGCGAGCGCCGGAGCTCGTGGATCGCCATCGCCCCAGGCTCCCAGTACGACAGACCGGTCACCTGCGCATCATGGTCCGCGGGGAGATCATCGACCACGCGCCGGACCGCCACATCGACCGCCGTGCCGTTAGGTCGATGGCCGTTAAGGACAATGACGTTTCGGAATCCGTGCTGCACGAGGCTACTGACGATGTCGTAGACAACGGTCTGGAACGTGGCTGCCTGAAGAGTGATCGTCCCCGCGAAGCTCATCCATGTTGTCGCGTACCCGTATGGAAGCGCAGGAGCCACCACCGCGTTAGTCCGTTCTGCGGCCAGCGCCGCGATGTGGCTGACCGAATGGGTGTCTACGTCGAGGGGTAGATGAGGTCCGTGCGCTTCGGTGGAGCCGACCGGGACGATCGCAACGCGTCCCTCCTCGATTGCCGATCGGGCTTCTTGCCATGACATCTCGGCTAGCAGGACCGTGCTCACCTGGGCCTCCATTGTTCTCTAAGCGAATAGCGTGTTCGGAACGAGGGAAATAGTAGAATGTTTCGCGCAACCCCGCAACCGCCCTACCCCCCTACGGATGTCGAGATTCTCTACGCCGGGTTGGAATCTTCCGGACTAATGTACGCCGCGCGAAGCGGATCGCGCATGCGAAATCCGCTCAACGAACAAATGATTCGCAAGAACCGCTCCGATCTCGATGGCTAAGGCTGCTGCAACGCCGGCCGCGAACGACGCGAAGTCGTCAGGCTCATACACCTCCCTTCAAGGGGTGGGCCGTGCGCTCGAGGTGCTGGAGGCGGTGGCGGACCGCCCCATGCGGGCGAGTGACATCACCGAGCGACTTGGGCTGAAATGGACGACCGCCTATCGCTCGCTCACCCACCTCTGCGAGGCCCGCTATCTGCGCAAGGACGAGTCGAGCGGCATCTACTACATCGGTCCGCGTATGCACCTGATCGGCGAGGCCTATTTACTGAGTCATCCCCTCCTCGACGCCGGCTCCGACGCGCTTCGGGCATTAGCGCACAGCGCGGATGCCAGCGCACAACTCAACGAGCGGGAAGGATACGTATCCACGGTTCTGCTCGCGTTCGACCCGCACCTCGAGATCATCCCCAAGACCACCCCACAGTTCAACTTCCCCCTCCACGTCGGATCGAAAGGTCATGTACTCCTCGCCTACTCCGATCCTGACGTGTTCGCCGCGATGACGGAAAGCCCGCTGCAGTCACTGACCGAGAGGACGATCACTGACCCAGAGGAGCTGCGGGAGCGCTTGCGACTGGTGCGCACCGACGGTTACGCGGTCACGCGCGAGGATGTCCAACCGGGAACCGGCTCCGTCGCCGCGCCCGTGTTCTCGGGCACCGGGACGCTTGTCGGCGCGGTCTGCTTGATCGTGACCGCGGCGGAGATGACCAAGAAGCGCGTCGCCCAACTGGTCGGCGGAGCTACCCGCACGTCACGACAGATCTCCGTCCGACTCGGCTGGCGCCCTGGCGATACCCCGACCGCCCTCGGGCGCTGGGCAGAGGCTACCGAGCCGACGGATGCGGGCGGCATGGGTCCGGGGCTTATGGTCGAGCGGACGAAACCCAGACGGGCCGCCCTGACTGCAACCGGAGACGCATGAGCATCGTCATCGAAGACTCATTTGCAGTGGCGGCGGCGCCCGACGCCACGTTTGCGTTGATGAGTGACCTCCGGCGCGTCTGCCCCTGCATCCCCGGAGCCGAACTGCTCGAAGAGCATGATGACGGGTCCTACGAGGTCAGGGTGGGGATGAAGATGGGTCCGATGAGTCTGGCCTACAAAGGCTCGGTGACGATCGACGCGATCGATCAAACCGCACGCCACGCAACCCTGCGCGCGCGCGCCAAGGAGCAACGGGGGAACGGGACCGCCGAGGCCGAGATGTCCATGGTCGTCGCTCCGGACCAATCCGGCGGCAGCAAGGTGGCCCTGCGGTCGGAGATGTTGGTCACCGGGCGCGTTGCGCAGATGGGCCGAGGCATCATCAACGACGTTGCAAAGCGCATGATCGCTGACATGGCGCAGGCAGTAGAACAAACTCTCCTGGCCAAGCCCCCCCCGGCAAGCAAATCCCCACAGGACGGATCAGACCGCCCCTTCCCGCACGGTGCGTCCGAACACCCTGCGCCCGTGATCTCGGCACCAGCGCCGCGGCCCGGGCGACTGCTATGGCAAGTCCTCCTGAGCAGGCTCAGCCGCGTCTTCCGGTGGACTGCCTCGCGCCGTAAACCGAAGAGCTAGCAAGCAGATGAGTGCTTACCGGGGAGGTTGTCGGAGAATGAGACGCGAAACGCCGAGGTGGGAGATCGCGTCTATCCACAAGCCCTGATTGAGGGCACCGTCCATTTTCAGACCCAATCGGCCCGATTTGAGGTAATAGTGCCTAATACCTCACCATTTTCCGACAGCGTGTCGGGCGGCTGGCGCCGCTACCTCTGAGGGGTGAGAATCCCTGGGGCCCGGATCGACGCCGGCGAGGCTTGGTGCGTTAGAGCCCGTGCGACGCCGTGGCGCGGGGACCTGTGGGACCGTTGATTGCTGCTGTGAGCGCGAAGGAAAGACTCATCCATGGGAGGCCCCCTCCGGGCGACAGGGTTCCAAGTTGCCGTCCGAAGGGAGCTGAGCTGTGGATGTGATGGTAGAGCGGTGCGCCGGACTCGATGTGCACCGTGACAACGTGGTCGCCACGACTCGCGTGCCGGGTCAGGGGCGCCGGCGATTCGAGCAGCAGACGCAGACGTTCAAGACCACGCTGCCAGGGCTGGCAGAGCTCGCCGCGTGGTTAGCAGCGGCGGGTGTGACGCTCGTCGGGATGGAAGCGACCGGTGTGTATTGGAAGACCGTCTTCCAAGCGCTCGAGGACCAGGTCGAGTGCTGGCTTCTCAACGCGCACCACTTGCGCAACGTGCCCGGCCGCAAGACCGATGTCAAGGACTCGGAGTGGATCTGCCAGCTGGTGCAGCACGGGCTGGTCCGGCCGAGCTTCGTGCCGCCGCCGGAGATCCGCAGGCTGCGCGACCTCACACGACTACGCGCCGCGCAGAACAACGAGCGCACCCGGACGATCCAGCGTCTGGAGAAGGTCCTCCAAGACGCCGGAATCAAGATCTCAAGCGTCGCCTCCACGAGCTACTCGAAGTCCGCCCGGGCGATGCTCGAAGCGCTGCTGTCCGGCGTGACCGATCCCGAGCAGCTCGCCGAGCTCTCCAAGGGCAAGATGCTGTTGAACGACACGCTGGGTGGTGATGTCGGGGGCGGT
>JRHI01001578.1_pt1 | contig 18440 bp, 18 predicted proteins | sample 215371 | NCBI WGS metagenome assembly JRHI01 (sample SAMN02929681, study PRJNA255918) | sediment metagenome | biome: cave system; feature: Ice Cave; material: Sediment; isolation source: sediment from deep within a dark volcanic ice cave with no known source of... ...
CCCTGCCCTGCTCTCCCCTGCCCTGCTCTCCCCTGCCCTGCCCTGCCCTGCCCTGCCCTGTTTGCCCCTGCCCTGCCCTCCCCTGCCCTGCTCTCCCCTGCTCTCCCCTGCTCTCCCCTGCCCTGCTCGCTCCCCCACCCCTACCCGTAACTTTTCCGCAAACCCTCCCCCACAAAACGAAACCCATCAGCCCTATAGAAGCCATTAGCCCCCGCCGTCGAAATCAAATCCAGCCTCGTGCGAGGATAAAGTTCATGACAAGCATCTAACAGCAGACGCCCTAAACCTTTTCCTCTATGTTCACGCTCGACGAGCAGATCCGCGATATACATAGTTACTTCCCCATCGGTCATGACTCTTCAGGCCTACGCTGAGGGGTCGTCCATCCCTCCAGAGCAGACAGCCGTCGAATTGCGGGAAAATCTCCCTCTGACCAGCATCGCAGCTCCGCACCCTTCACACCTTCAAAAACCTTCATCCTCTTCAGCGCCGTCGCAAGCTGCCTTTGTCTATCACTAGACTGTGACATACTAAAATGCTCCTTTTATTATGTATCATGATAATAGCAAGAAATAGTAGCAGAAGTCCAATCCAGACCTTTCATGAGAGAGAGCCACCCATAAGCGCCAACGCGTGTTGGCGCTTATGGGTGGCTCTCTCTCTTCTTCTGAATTGTTATCGTGATTCCATAAAGAAAGGCTGAACCGTGATACTATCTATCGTCATCGGCCCAAAAAGTTGCTTCAACATAGAACATACCCTTTCTCTTATAACAAGCTTCATACCTTCCTTTGTACACGGAAGCAACCTGAAGGATTGGAGTGAACATTGCGCCTTTATCTGGATAGAGCAATCTCGCTGCCCCATGCGTGCAGCAGAAGAGAAGCGAACTGTCACTTCATCCACCACTGCCTCGCCAAAGAGATCGAGTAGGGTATGACTCACAATCTCTTCTGTCAAGAGATCGGTACTCTCGATCTCTTCCGGCAACACTTCAAAAATCCTTCCATAGCTCTGCGCGTGAATGTAAAGTTGGTACATACACGGTCCTCTTTCTCAATAGTCCTGGCTGCCCAGGCAAGGCGTGAGTAAGTGGGCATCATCGTATAAAGTAATGTTACGGTGGTGCTTATCCTTGTCGTTGTCCCTACTACTCGTACCGCCGACAAAAATATGAAACAGTATCCCCATCCCGTTGCCTATTGATTTACGCATACCAACCCAAGTATACTTATTAGGATCTCATTTCTCGGATTTTAGGTAACCCGAAAGTCTACCCAAATTTCTACTCGGACATTGTAGCGCGACGCCATGCCGTCTAGTAGGAGCACGAGTTGAAACATATAAGTGCTGAAGCATTTAGCAGCGACCTGCACAAGCATCTGCGTGCCATTGGCTATTTCCAAAAAGACCTTGCTGGCAAGCTTGGTCTGCATCCAAAGGTGCTCAGTCGCAAGCTGCATGGTCATGGGAACGCCCATCTGACCGAGCACGATGTACGGAACATCATCATTGCACTGGCGCAATGGCAAGTGATCACCACACAGGACGAGGTGTTGCACCTGCTTGAACTAGCACAGTTGAATTCAACCAGCTTTACCACCCAGGAGTGGCAAACGCCTCCTCTCAGCCAACTTATAAGCAGAAATAGAACACATCACTCCCATACGGATTACCCCTCTTCGCGCACCCGCCAGCATAATTTGCCAGCCCCTCTTACTCGACTTATCGGACGGAAAGAGGCGGTGAAGCAACTCCGGCAATTGCTAGGACAGAACGAGGTACGTCTGGTCACAATGGTTGGGGCGGGCGGCAGTGGTAAAACGCGCCTCGCGCTGCAAGTGGCATACGAAATGGCCGACGAATTTGCGCAGGGTGTGTGGTTCGTAGACCTGACCGTGATGCGCGATTCCACGCTTGTAACGCAAAGCATCTTGCAGAAATTGCATATCAAGCCAACGCCCGCCTCGCCCGCGCTCCAAAGCTTGATCAGGTATCTACAAAACAAACAACTACTGCTGCTGCTTGATAATTTCGAACAGGTAGCAGAAGCGGCTACAGTCGTGGGCGAATTGCTGGCTGCGGCTCCCGGTCTCAAAGTGCTGGTCACCAGCCGGACGGTGCTGCATCTGTACGGTGAAAGCGAATTCAACGTGCCCCCCCTGGACGTTCCCGACTCCAGCATCGCGTTGGATACGGCGAAGCTTGAGCAGTATAGTGCAGTTCAACTCTTTGCTGAACGAGCCAGAGCAGTGCTGCCTGGCTTCACCTTGACCGCCGAAAATGCGACCAGCACCGCGCAGATTTGTGCCAGGGTCGATGGCTTACCACTAGCACTGGAATTGGCTGCTGCACGCGTCAAAATCCTGCCGCCAGCGCAGCTCCTGGCACGGCTCTCAAGGGCGCGGCTCTCCGTACTGACTAGGGGAGCCAGGAATCTACCAGGCAGGCAGCAAACGCTTCGCAAAACCATCACATGGAGCTATAACTTGCTCTCCCCAACCGAACAAGTATGCTTTGCGCGCCTGGGAGTGTTCAGCGGGGGATGGTCACTTGAAGCGGCAGAGCAGATGATGCAAGCTGTAGGAGCGGATCAGCGCCAGAGCCAGGATGATCTACCCGTTTCAAGCTCCACGTTGGATCTGCTCGAGCAATTGGTGGACAACAGTTTGCTTGTACGAATGCTGGAGACGGCTGGGCAGGCACGCTTTACGCTGCTGGAGACACTGCGTGAATACGCTCTGGAACGGCTGAATGCGCGTGAGGAGCTGGAACGCCTGCAAGACTGGCATGCCTGTTATTACCTGCGAATTGCCGAAGATGCTGAGATAGGTTTGCGGGGCGCACAACAACTCACGTGGCGAACAAAGCTAGTAGCGGAGCAAGATAATTTCCGTGCAGCCCTGGAATGGTCGCTCCAGCGTGCGAGAGCCGTAACCAGAGCGATCATAAGCGATTCCGGCCACTTCAATCGTGAACCGACTGTAGAGAGCAGAGCAGCCACAAGAACTGGAGGCACAGCCTCACTTCTGGCAAGGTTAGCGGATAGAGATCTCGGAACCGGACTGTGCGCTGTTGAAGTGTCCCTACGTCTGGCCGCTACCCTCCGGCCACACTGGGAATGGCAGGGCCACCTTGTCGAAGGGCGAGGCTGGCTGGACGCAGTCCTGGCTGTGCCGCTTGCCGAAGAAGCAGGAAGGACAGCGCTTGCGGCACGAGCCAAAGCGCTGAGCGAGGCTGCCCGCCTCGTCTGTCTACAAAATGAGCAGGATACCGCGGTAGCACTGGCCGAAGCGAGTATCGCCCTCTGGCGGCAACTGGAAGACCCTGAAGGCCTGGCGACTGCATTGCTATACCGCGGATGGCCAGCTCATGCCATGAACGATCATCAACTGGCAAAAAGTATGTACGAGCAGGGCTTTCAATTGCTCTCCCCCACGAGCGATACATGGCTGCGCGCTCAGTTGCTCTTTTATCTTGGCGCCGCCGCCGGCTTCACCTATGAATTTGCCCAGATGAGATCTTTCTATACTCAAAGTAGAGAGCTGTTTGAGCAAATCGGTGACAAAAGCGCGCTTGCCGATGTGTTGAAAGATCAAGGTGGCATGGCGATCCTGGAAGGTAATTACACAGAGGCCATCACCAACCTGTTAAAAAGTATTGAGTTAAGTCATGAACTGGGCTACAAACAATTCATCGCCACAGCCATAGGCCTGCTAGGTTTTGCAGTTGGCCTGCGAGGCGAACCAGATCCGATTTCGGCTAGCCTCCAGACGGCACAACTCTGGGGAGCAAAAGATAGCTTGATGGATAACATAGGCTCAAGCTCCTGGCTAAAAAACTCCCCAATCGTTCAAGAAATCGTTCGCCAAATTCAAACCCGCGTAGACGAAGCAAGTTGGCAAGCCGCCTGGCTCACAGGCCAGCTACTCACCGAAGAACAAGCCGTCGCAGCCTGTTTGGCCCTAAAAACATGAATCAATTACTTTCTTCAATCAGCCCGTGTTCCACCAACAACAACATTCGGAAACACTACAACACATCGGGCACTAACGTATATAGTAGGGTTGACCCTTGCGGTCAACCTATGGGTGGGGTGGCCTCTGGCCCGGCACTCACCCTCCATGGGTTTTGGTTGACCTTGGCACTCACCCTAGAAACTGGCGGTATGGGGACGTGCGCCCTACCCACCACATATCCCTTACATTCGTCCCAGCGATCCCTTTCTATACTCAAAAAGAGGTAATAAAATGACGCAACAACGTTTTACTAACAAAGTAGTGCTGGTGACAGGTGCCGCCAGCGGCATAGGCCGTGCTATTGCTCTTCGTTTTGGACGCGAGGGCGCGCAGGTCATCATCGCAGACGTAAACACTCAGGGTGCCGAAGCTACCGCCCAGGCAATTACTACTCAGGGTGGGCTGGCTATCACTGCTATCGCCGACGTTTCGGACAAAAGCCAGGTTGACCGCCTATTTGATACCGCGATTGAACGCTTCGGAGCGGTGGATGTGCTGGTCAACAACGCCGGCTTAATCAATACCGAGCGCCACTTTCTTGAAGCCGATGAAGCCTGGTGGGATCGCATCCTCTCGGTAAACCTCAAGGGCGTCTTCCTCTGTTCATCCCGCGCTGCCCAGGTGATGGCTCGCCGTCATCAAGGAGTCATTATCAACCTTTCCAGCGGAGGTGCAACCCGCTCCCATCGCGGAAACGCGGCCTATGATGCAGCCAAAGGCGGCATAGAAGCCCTCACCAGGGCAATGGCACTCGACCTTGCCCCTTACGGCATTCGCGTAAACGCCCTCGTTCCCGGCTCAATTGATTCGCAAGGCATGGACCAGGAAACGAAGCGGGAGCGGGGTGGAGCCGTCCCCCTCGGACGCGTGGGCGAACCTGAAGAACTTGCGGGTCCTGCCGCCTTCCTGGCATCAGAGGATGCCAGTTACATCACCGGTCATATCATGGTCGTCGACGGTGGTCTCCTGTCTCAACAGCGCTCGCCGCAAGTAGATATTTTTCCCTTGAGCCGCTTCCCCAAACTGGAGATCAACTAATGGATCGTCCTTCCAGCCATTTCAGAGTAGGCGTGGATATTGGTGGCACCTTCACCGACCTGGTCGTGTTCAACGATGGTACCGGCAGTTTCGCGGTCGGCAAAACCCTGACCACGCCCCGCGACCCATCCCAGGCCATCGAAGCACTCTTGCACGAAACGCTTGAGCGGGAGAACATTGTCATAGGAGATGCACAACAACTTATCCATGGCACGACGTTAGTCACGAATGCCATCATTGAGCGTACTGGCTCACACACCGCGCTGCTCACCACACAGGGCTTCCGCGATTCCATTGAGATTGGACGAGAGAACCGTTACGAACTCTACGATCTCATGCTGGAAATGCCACAACCACTGGTGCCACGTTACCTGCGTTTTGATGTCCCTCAGCGTACGCTGGCTGATGGCACAACCCTACAAGAACTTGACATCGCCCATGTCGAGCAACTGGCTCGCGAACTCGCTGCGCACGGGATAGAGGCGGTAGCGATTGCCTTTTTGCATAGTTTCGCCAACCCCTCCGCCGAACGAGAAGCGCGTGCTGCTATTGAGCGCATTGCTCCAGATATGCGCGTCTCAACCTCTTCAGAGGTCGTACCCGAAATACGCGAGTTTGAACGCACCTCAACAACGATTGCCAATGTCTACGTTCAGGACCGCGTCGAGAGATATCTGCGCGAGTTGCAGGCGCGTCTGACCCGTCTGGGTTTCAGTGGGAGTCTTTTTTTAATGATCTCCAGCGGTGGGATCGTCACGGTAGATACAGCCATTCGCTTTCCCATCCGTCTGCTCGAATCGGGCCCTGCAGCCGGAGCGCTAGCTGCTGCTAGCTACGGGTCCGCGTCTGGCTATCCCGACCTGCTCTCGTTCGATATGGGTGGAACCACCGCCAAGTTCTGTGTCATCGACCATGGCCAACCACTCACCGCCCTCGAATTTGAGGTTGACCGCAGGTATCGCTTCAAAAAGGGATCGGGACTCCCCATAAAAGCTCCAGTGATTGAAATGATAGAGATTGGCGCCGGAGGCGGCTCGATTGCCCGCATAGACTCGCTCGGTCTGTTGAAAGTTGGACCGGGATCGGCAGGAGCTGAACCTGGTCCAGTCTGCTACGGGCGCGGAGGAACCGAGCCGACGGTGACCGACGCTGATCTGGTCCTTGGCTATCTCGATCCCGATTACTTTCTCGGAGGTCAATTCAAAATAAATCTCGCCGCCGCTCGTCAAGCCATCAAAGAGCGCGTTGCTGATCCATTAGGTCTCTCGCTTGAAGAGGCTGCCTGGGGCATCCACCAGGTTGTGAATGAAAGCATGGCGAATGCCGCGCGCATCCATACTCTGGAACGCGGCAAAGATCCGCACAGCTTCCCGCTATTTGCCTTCGGCGGTGCTGGCCCTGTCCACGGCTTTCGCGTTGCCATGGCCTTAGGCTCACCTACCTTGATCGTCCCCTTTGGCGCTGGGGTGATGAGCGCTGTCGGCTTTCTCACCGCCCCGCTTGCCTTTGACTTCGTGCGTTCCTGGCCCGGTCGCATCGATCATCTGGGCTGGCAAAAGGCGAATGCGTTGCTCAGCGAAATGGAGATGGAAGGTCAGGCGCTCCTGCAAGCATCCGGTGTTCCAATCGGGCAAATTAGCTATCGGCGCGAAGCAGACATGCGCTATGTAGGTCAGGGCCACGAGATACACGTCCCTCTCCCGTCAGGTCAACTTGATAGCGCCAGCATCCTCCTTCTCACTTCCTCGTTTGAAAAGGTGTATCGTCGTCTCTACGAGCGGCTCAGCCCGTCTGTGCCGATTGAAATTATCAACTGGCGCGTCACCGCATCCGGTCCAACGCCAGAAGTACGCATGCAACTACCCAGGGCTGAGCATACAGCAGCGCAGCAGGCTCGCAAAGGGAACCGCAAGGTCTATTTCCCGGGCGGTTTTCGCGCTGTACCGGTCTATGATCGCTATCATCTCTTGCCTGGCATGAGCTTCACCGGGCCTGCAATCGTTGAAGAGCGTGAGTCGACGGTGATCGTGGGGCCAGATAGTCGTTTCCGTATTGACGAGCAGTGGAATCTCGTTGTTGAACTACACACTACATGATAAGGATTCTTCACAGTGGCAAATACAATTGATCCGATAACCCTGGAAGTGCTCTGGAACCGTCTGATCTCTGTGGTGAACGAGCAGCAGGTCACCTTGATGCGTACCGCCTTCAGTACCATTGTACGCGAGTCACAGGACCTGGCCTGTGGCGTCTTTGATACGCGCGGCTCGATGATTGCCCAGTCGCTCACCGGTACTCCCGGCCATATCAATGCCATGGCGACCGGAGTGCTTCATTTCCTGCAAGCGTATCCGCCGGAAACCCTTGAGCCGGGCGACGTACTGATCACGAACGATCCCTGGCAAACCGCCGGCCAGATTAACGATATGACGATACTCACTCCTGTCTTCAAAGGTGAGCGCGTGATCGGATATTTTGCTAGTACCTGTCACTCCCCTGATATCGGAGGTCGCATTTTTTCAGCAGAGGCGCGCGAGGTCTTCGAAGAAGGTCTGCGCATTCCCATCACAAAGCTATTTCTACGGCATGAACCCAATCACGAGCTTTTTAAGCTCATCCGCGCAAACGTCCGTACTCCCGCTGAAACTATCGGTGACCTGTACGCCCAGACCTCTTCAAACGCGGTTGGCGCGCGCGAACTGCTCCACTTCATGGATGAGTTTGCCTTAGACTCCATTGATCCACTCGCTGACGAGATCATAACTCGTTCGGAGCGGGCGATGCGCGCAGCGATCCGTGAGCTTCGCAATGGACGCTACGAGAATGAGTCCTGGAGCGACGGTTTTGACGAACCGATTCAAATCAAAGTTGCCGTCACCATCGAGGACGAGGATATGTTCATCGACTTCGCGGGTTCGTCGCCTCAGAGCCGCTGGGGCATCAACGTGGTGCTGAATTATACCTACGCCTACGCTTCATTTGCGATTAAAGTGGCTGTCAGCCCCGAAGTTCCGCATAATGCAGGCTCGTTCCGCCCGGTACATGTGACCGCGCCGCTCGGTTCCATTCTGAACTGCGTAGATCCCGCGCCGGTCGCTTCGCGCCACATGATCGGACATTTCCTGCCCGGTGTGATCTTCGGGGCATTATCTCAGGCTTTGCCCGGGCGCCTCATGGCCTGCGGGTCCGACCCGATCTGGCTATCCGTCTTTCATGGGAAATGGCCCGTATCCCACGAACCTTTTACCTTTAGCCTGTTTCAATGTGGAGGCACGGGGGCGCGCGCAACGAAAGATGGTCTGAATACCACTGGTTTCCCCAGTGGAGTCGCCGGAGTGCCAGCCGAAGTGATTGAAAACCTGACTCCACTCATCCAGTATCGGCGCGAGTTGCGTACTGATTCAGGTGGAGCTGGAACCTATCGCGGCGGTCTGGGTCAATGGACCGACACTGGCTATCGCGGCGCTGAGTCCTGGGGCATTTCAGCGCTTGCCGACCGCACCCGCTTTCCCGCCACCGGGCTTGAAGGTGGTAGATCAGGCGCGCCAGGTGAATTTGTCGTCAATGACACCATCCGCCCTCAGCCAAAAGCGCTGATTACCCTTGCACCGGATGCCCGCGTCCAACTCAATCTGCCGGGAGGCGGTGGCTACGGTAATCCATTCCTACGTCCTGTCGCCCTTGTCCTGCACGATGTAATCAATGGCTATGTCTCCCTTGAGGCAGCTGAGCGCGCGTACGGCGTGGTCATTCGCTATCAAGGTGGCCAGGAGCAGCTTGTGCGTCCACCTGAACTCTATCAGCTTGATGAGGCGGCAACGGCATCTTTACGAGCGGCTAAGCAATCCGAGCCGTGTTAGACCTTTAAAAAGCGAACTGTGACGCTTTTTCCAGATTTCAAGCGTGCCAGGATAAGCAGCAACCCTTCAACAGTAGCACTTTTAGAAAGATGAGTAAGCGATGCGTACAAACCAGGTGAAAGAAAAACTCAAAAAGGGCGAGCCAGCGCTGGGAGCATGGTTAAGTCTTCCCAGCGTCGCCTCGGCAAGAATAATGGCGCGCCTTGGCTTCGATTGGCTCGTCGTCGATATGGAACATACCGCGCAGAATCCCGTGCTCATGGCCGATATGGTCGCGACCATCGCCGATGCCGGAACCTGTGCCCCCTTCGTGCGCGTCCCTACCAATAGCGTCGAATGGTTCAAATGGGCGCTGGACGCCGGAGCCTGGGGCATCATTGTCCCGATGGTCAATACGCGGGCAGAGGCGCAACGCGCGGTAGAGCACGCGAAATATCCCCCGCGTGGCACTCGTAGTATCGGTGGAGCTTTCGGTCCCTATGGCTTCGGCATCACCGATTGGTCCAGTTATGCGTTGACGGCCAACGACGAAATTATCGTGACCGTTCAGATTGAGAGTACGCAGGGACTCCTGCATCTCGATGAGATTCTCTCGCTACCAGGGATAGATGTGGCATTCGTCGGTCCAAACGACCTCCATGCCCAACTCGGCCTCACACCGAGTAGCGATGGTGCAGAACCCGAATTTCTGCACGCTCTGGAACGTATTAAGGAGTCAGCGCGCAAACATCACATTGCCCTTGGCATCTTTAGCAGCGATGGAGAGGCTGCCGCTGAACGCGTGCGCCAGGGCTTTCAGATGATCAGTGTCACCACCGATATCAGTAGCATGATCGCCGCGGCCACACGCAACCTGCGCACAGCACATGGAGCACGTGAATAGCACGCGGATAATCAAAAACTCCTACAATGAGAACCATTGTGGAGAAGGAAAAGGAACAGATGATGGATCCACTACGACAGATGAGAGTCAAGAGAAAATCCTATCTTTTCCATCTCCCTTTTTCTTGACCAGATTGACCACCGCCACTGATCCCGCAATCAACAACGCACCAGCAATAATCTGCCAACTGAGCGGCTCAGCAAGCAACGTGACCCCAAACAGGACAGCCACAACTGGCTCGCAGTAGCCGTATCGGATGTTTCTTGTATCTTAGCCTGTTGCTTCATCACTCTCTTCGTCAATCAATCACATAGAACGCTTTGCTTATCCTCCCTTATACTATCTCACAGTATACTAGCATTGAAGTGCATTTTGTAGTAATCTTACATAAAGTAGAGTTTGGAATCCTGATGCATCTAGGCGAGAAGAGGGAAAAACAAATGGATGGAGCAGTAATACCTGTACAGGCAAATACGCCAGAAAATGTCACCACTCCTACTGCCACTAATACTATGAGCTTGCAGCAGACCGTCTGTAATGCTGCTTCGCTGGGTTGGGCAATATCAGAATTACTGGGTCGTTGCTTTCAACTGAACCAGTCTAGTCCTGCCTCGCTCGACTGGTCTGGCGACAAACTGCTGAAACTACAAGAAAACTTTACACCACGCGAGAAGATATTTGCCCTCATGAAGTATATTATCTTCCTGGCAGATTCGTTAGATGTAAGTGCATGCGTCATAGATGATGACCCAGCTAAACAGCGCTCCATAGATGTACTGCGCTATGATGTCAGGCTGTTCATTCATCACAATCTTGACCCTGCGTTAGGCATAACATTTGAGCAACTTCGTGGCAGAATCAACAAAAATCTCTTCTTCTGGGACTTAAATATACACGATGCTTTGCAAAACAAACCAACAGTTGTCGACAAAGCGTATCTGGTTGGCAGAACTCTCGCCTCTCTTCGTTGGTACATCGGCCAACAGAGTGTGATATCGGATAACAGTTACATGGAGAAGATTTGTAATCAATATGTGCCAATGCTGCAACCTTACGTATCCCCATACGCTTCTAGCGCTGTAACTAACAGCCTGAATCCCTGGTGGCAGGCAATTTCAGCTGGCCATGTGCAGCCAGACTCCACCGGTGATGCTCCCATGCAGCTGAAGAATCAAGCTGATATTTGGTTCTCCCTGGTAACCAATGAACGCGAAGCCCAAAGTTACGCACCAGCATCCATCAAAGACAGGGGATATATCTTGAAAGTGTTACAGGTCTTCTGGCCGATTTTCTTAATTGGCGGTCTTGTACTCGTACTGGTCCTGGCGCTCCTGGTGTATGTGATCGTCTCGAATCTTAACATCATAACCAAAGAGTTTACCGCCGTAGTTGCTTTACTTACAGCTTTTGGCATCACCCACACTTTAGTAGATACTACCGGCAACATCATACAGAAAGCCGTATCTGAAGCTACCGGAACCTTCAAAGGCACAGTTATAGATAACATCAAGCATTCTACCCAACAAGAGGCCATAAACAAGGCAACGTTCATCCCTCCCCCTACCGTTAATCAACCAGTAGCACAAACTCCTCAGGTGAAAAGCTAATGCTTCTCCTATCTTCAACGGTCACCACTATTTTGATCACTGAACATTGAATATGGTTTGCTGTAGGGGCGCAATGCATTGCGCCCGCCCGGGGAAACGATCCCTGACTTGAGCGCAATTCATTGCGCCCCATAGACATTAAGTTAAGGGGGGAAGGACAAACCAGTCCAACCCCGAGAGCAAGAGTTGCGCGGTGGTGGACCGCGTTTTGCGCGTATTCAAGCGGCAGCCTGAACGCATCTGCCGCACTATGGACCGCCCCACGGCAGCAAAAGCGCCTGGATGGAGGAAAGCGGCGAGCAGCGGTTGGCCGGCACGACGCACCACCTGCGAGGCCTTGACCAGACTTCGCTGAGGATCGTGCCAACAGCCCATCAAGAGAGCAGCCAATGCTGAATCAGCATGGCGCTCAATGTGCCGTAGAGTTCACTCAGAATGCGCCATGGCTTCTTGGAGCGCCACTCATCCACCTTGTCCTGCTGTTTCCAGAGTTTAAACAGCAACTCCATCTGCTATCTCAAGCGCATGAGCACCAAGGCTTCCGCAATGCTCAGCCGCTTGATCGGCACAGTGGTAATCACGATGGTCCACTGCGCCAGCATCCATTGCTCCTCAGACACGGGCTGACCCTTATCCTCAGCCTCTTCTTCTCACACCTCTCTCAAGGCCTGCTCGATCTGCGCTATACTGCTCTTGGAAGCCTCCTTGTGCTCATGATTGCTGACAAACGTTTTTCTCATGATCTCTCAGTTTCAGCGTTGTATTCCTGTCCCGCTACAGGAACGATGGCAACTTTTCATATCCATCTCATAGACCTCCTGTATACTTGCAGTATATGACTCTTCGTATACGACTCTGTTGTCTACAGATCGTGAAGAAAAAGGGCTCATTGAGTTGAGAGCAAGGCGCCTTCTACCTCATACATGGAGAAGACCGATGAGTAAGGGAGGCTCCTACAACAGATGATCGGAAGCTCTCTCAGGAGAAAGGAATGAGATGCGTATTCTCGTTGTGGAAGACGACCCGCGTCTGGGCCCCCACTTGAAGAAGGGGTTGGAAAAGCACCATTATGCCGTTGACTTGGTGACCGATGGCGAAGATGCTGTATTGATGGGCGTCACCACGCCATATGATCTCATCGTGTTGGATGTGCTGCTGCCGCGACTCAACGGCTTCGAGGTCTGCCGCCAACTGCGCGATCTGAAGCGAACCATGCCCATTCTTCTCCTGACGGCGCTCGGCGAGGTGGATCACCGCGTGACGGGGTTGGATACTGGCGCAGATGACTACCTCACAAAACCCTTTGCGTTCCGCGAGTTGGGGGCACGGGTTCGCGCCTTGCTGCGTCGTGAGAGTGCGACCAAGACGGTGGCTTTACGCTTTATGGACATCACGCTGGACACAGGAACGCACGAAGCGCGGCGAGGAGAGCGCGTGATCCCCTTGAATAACAAGGAGTATGCGCTGCTAGAATACCTTATGCGTCACCCGCGCCAGGTGCTGAGTCGGGAGATGATCGCGGAGCATGTCTGGGACTGTGACGCAGAGCATCTTTCCAATGTCATCGATGTGTACATACGCTATCTGCGGCGCAAGCTCTGTGAACATGATGAGCCGGACGTGATTCACACCATTCGTGGCGCAGGATACCAACTCAAGGAGCCAGCATCATGATGAAATACGTGTGGCAGGCCCGCTCGCTCGGGATTCGCATTCAGTTGACACTCTGGTACACCGCGGTCTTTACCCTCCTGATCCTCCTGTTTAGCCTCATCTTCTACACGACGCTCCAGGCGTTCCTGGCATCCGGGGTGGACTCCGCGTTGCAACTGCGAGCGCAGCAGATTGCCGCAGGTGTTTCAAACGAAAGTGGCAAGATCGTCATTCAGGATGTCACCGGCGAGCTGCCAGGGCTTGACGTCAACGCAACGAATCAGATCGGTGGACCAAATGACACGGGGCAGCATGGTGCGCAATCGGACGTGAACATAGGCACACTGGTGCGTGTGCTCGATGTGAAAGGACAGAAGGTCTACATCTCTCCTGCGTTTCGTACGCTCACACTGCCACCGGCAAGTTTCAGCCAACCCCTGCATGGCATTGGCTGGCAAAGCACCGTGACCGCGCAGAATGGGCAGGCGGTGCGCGTGTATAGCATGGATCTCTCTATCAACGGGACGGTCTTTGGGGTGCTCCAGGTCGGAGAATCGCTGGCACAACTCACGGCCACATTGCGGAGCATTACCATTGCTCTTCTCATCATTGCCCCTTTTGTGCTCCTGCTGGGCGCCTTTGGCAGCTACGGGCTAGCGAAGCGGGCGTTCCGGCCGATCCTCCATCTCACCCGCACGGCCCGCGAGATCAAAGCGGGTGACCTCCATCGACGTGTCCCTGTCCCCCTGGCCAGGGATGAAGTACACGACCTTGCCTTGACCCTCAATGAAATGATCGGGCGGCTGGATCAGGCGTTTACAGAACAACGCCGCTTTGTCGCGGATGCCTCCCACGAACTGCGCACCCCTGTTACGGTCATTCGCACCATCGCAGACGTGGCGCTGGAAGAGCCTATCGCTCTCGAGGAATGTGTCGAGGCCCTGCGTGACATCCATGCTGAGTCCGAGCGCTTGGGCCAGCTGATCAACGATCTGTTGGTCCTGGCGCGAGTGGATGAGGCACAGGTGCCACTAGATTGTGAACCGGTGCGGCTGGATCTGCTGACTTTCGATGTGGCAGCGACGATGGAGCCCCTGGCGGTAGAGCGCGGCATTGCACTCCAGCTCCTGGAGCTCACTCCTGCCACCGTACTGGGTGATACAGCGCGCCTCATTGAGGTAATGATGAATCTGGTGGATAACGCGCTCACCTACACCAATACAGGTGGTACGGTCACACTGGGCGTCGAGGTGCGTGGTACTACTGCACGCCTGACAGTCCGCGACACAGGGATCGGGATTGCTCGAGAGGATGCGGCGCATATCTTCGAGCGCTTCTACCGTGCTGATCAAGCACGGTCGCGGACAGCCGGTGGCAGTGGACTGGGGCTTGCGATTGCCGATTGGGTCATTCGGGCACATGGCGGATCGATCGCCGTCGAGAGCCAGGTAGGGCAAGGGACCACCTTCACTGTGACACTGCCCCTGGCTCCATCGTCGCCAATACGGACACGCACGGGTAATCTCACACCTGCGCAATCGATAGCTGCTGAAACACGACCTCGCCGTCATTGATACCACGTAGACCGACGGTGCCACTCGCTACGGTCGAAAGCGTCGCTTGCCCGACGGGCGTGCCATTCACCAGGAGCGTGATCACCTTGCCCTTGGCGATCACCTGCAACTGATTTGAGGCATTGGCCCCGGTATGGATAGCTGCCTTCGCTGTGAATGGGATGATTGTGTGGCTCACGTCATTGATCACAGTCGTGAATATATAACGCCCGCGTCCATCAATGCCGAAAAAGGAGTAGGTTTTAGGGGCAGTATGGCGAAAGGCAATCCCGAAGGCGTGCGTAAAATGGCCGCTCGTCTCCTTTGTCGTTACTGTCACCGTGACATCCGTAAGCGCTGAGGTTGGGGCAAGACAGAGTGAGGCCTGACCTCCGCTGGGTCGAACCGCAAGGCCACTACTCGTAAAAAAACATGCAGGGCCGCTCGCCCAACCTGCTGCCAGTGCCGTGAGCGCATTGCTATAGAGCGCCTTCGTGCCGCTGGGTGTTGTGTACGGGTGTATGACCGACGTTGAGACGGTTGACTGCATAGGCGGAGAGGACGTCTCGAGCGCACCACAACCAGCTACCCAAAGTGCTACCATGCTGATGAAACCAAGGGCGCATGCGCGTCTGTACCGTGAGTGATAGTTCATAGATGTATGTCTCCTTGTTCATTCTATCCCCGCCCCTATCAGGACGGAAGGGTATGCACAACACCCCGTTCGGCTGTACCTGCTATCACCGATAGAGTGCCGGGGAGAAAGAATATCGATGTGGGTAACTGTAGAGGACAGACATGAGATGATGATGAAAAACTGTATGAGAGTCCTTCTCCTCGTGTGCCTGCGGCTCTCCAATAGAGAATGTTTTTAATGTTCACATCATCCATGCCCCTTATACTCCTTTTAGAAAGAAGGAGTATTCTCAATGATTCTCAGAACTCAGATGAATCTGCAATTAGTGGGTAGTGACTACAAGGAGCTTGCATAATATGCGTCTATGGTGGCGTTTCCTCCCTTTACTCAAACCCTATCGTAGACGCTTGCTCGTCACTTTTCTGGCGACGCTGGCACGTCCGCTCCTCAATGCGGGGAAAATTTACTTGCTCAAGCTGATTGTGGACAATCTCGCGCAGTCTCCTGGTAGTCAGTTGGCTCTTCTAATCTGCGGAGCCTATCTGCTCATCGCTCTGCTCAAAGGCATGGCAAATTATGGTGATCAGTATTATGGGGCATTTGTTGGAGGACGCATGGTCATTGATTTGCGTCAGCAGCTCTATGATCGTTTCTTGCGTCTCTCCCTGCGCTATCATGGCGAGCATCGCGTTGGCGAAAGTATCAGCCGCTTGATGAGCGATGTGGGGGCCGTCGAAGATTTGCTGGTCTCGGGTCTCACCGATGGACTGACGCAGTTGCTGACAGTGATCGTCTTTGCAGCGATGCTCTTCTACCTGGATCCGCGGCTGGCGCTGATCTCGCTCGTGATCCTGCCCTTTCTCTTTGTGTCGCTCGTGGCCTACGCCCGCAAGAGCCGTGTGTCCTCACGTGAGGTTCGGGCACGTCTGGCGGACATGACCTCTACAGCGGAAGAGGGCCTCTCTGCCATCGGATTGGTCAAGACGTTTATGCGCATGGAGTATGAAGGCGCGCGCCTGCGCGAACGCGGTATACAGCATTGGAAGGCACGCTTGCGCGTGGCGCGGATACGCGGCATCTTTGTCCCAGTGAGTGATGTGGTAGCGACGGTCGGAACAGTGCTCGTCGTTTATTTCGGCGCGCAGGCGCTGGCAGCAGGCATACTCACGATTGGTGGACTGGTGATCTTCCTCGCCTACCTGGGACAGCTCTACACGCCACTGCTCAGTTTGAGTCGGCTGGGGAATACGATGCAGGGTGGCTTCGCGGCAGCAGAACGAGTTGCTGAGACACTCGACCTGCATGCTGACGCGGATGAACCGCGGGCTGCGACCGTTTCCCAGTCAGCTCTCCCACCTGGGCAAGAAGCCACTCTCCCAGCGCTCGTCTTTGACCATGTCTCATTTGCGTATAAGGCAGAGCAACCCATCTTACGCGACTTTGCGTTGACCATACCTTCAGGGGCTATTGTGGCACTCGTCGGGGCAAGTGGCGCTGGCAAATCAACGGCGGTGGCCTTGCTCCAACGGCTGTATGACCCGGATGGCGGGCGTATCCTGCTCTTTGGCCATGACCTGCGTGCATTCGATACCGAGACGCTGCGCAAGTGGCTGGCCGTGGTGCCGCAAGATGTCTCACTCTTGATGGGCAGTGTACGAGACAATATTGTGTACGGTCGCCTCGACGCCGATGAAGAATCCATCTCACGCGCTGCCCAACAGGCCGGAATAGGAGAGATGAAATTGCCAGAGGGATTGGACACCAGGATCGGGTCTCGTGGAACCAGGCTCTCCGGTGGGCAGCGCCAGCGCGTCGCAATCGCGCGCGCCCTGGTGCGTGAGGCTCCGATTCTCATCCTGGACGAGGCAACCTCAGCGCTGGATGCGCTGGCAGAGGAACGACTGAGGACAACACTTGAAATGCTGCGCAAGCAACATACCATCCTGTTGATCGCACATCGCCTTTCTACCGTCCGCTCAGCGGACGTGATCGCTGTTGTTGATGGTGGGCGCGTGGTCGAGGTTGGTAGCCATGCGTCGCTGCTCGCGCATGGCGGTGCCTACGCAGCCCTCGTTCAATCGCAGTTGACGGTCGATACGACGCAGCAAACCACCATGGTGTTGCCACGACTCCAGTCAACATCTCCCTTTTCATCATAATTCTCATGTCCATCTCATTGAGATATCGTATGCTCGAAGTGCGTGGACGTGGAAGTCACGCAAGAATCAGAATGGAAAGGAGGAAAGCATCATGGAAGCAGTTGGTCTCGAAAGCGAGAACATCGAGGTAGAAGGTCCAGATACCGATGGACCCGGCGGCCCAGATACCCAGCAGGAAGGCAACTTCGAAGGCAACTACTAAGGTGCTCGTGCCGCTATAAAACCGGGGCCTGGGGGATGATCTCCTTCAGGTCCCGGTTTCCGCACCTAGAAGAAAGCAAGCTGTTGCTGAGAGCAACAGAGCGGTCAAAGATGGAGCACTCGGACAGCTTCATACCTGGCATATCGGTTTGCACGGTACAACTAGATCGACTCGTCTGGCGGCAGAGCCATGCCAGCTGGATTGCCCGTGCAAACTCGGTCAACGATGACCGTGACCGTGCTGCCGTCGATCTTGAACACACTACCCACCTCACCACCAGCAGCGGCTCGATCCAACACATAAATGACTCCCGACTGGGTGAGGACTATCCCGTCAGGGACGACCAATGGCGATCCTTTGACCACAACTATCGGCACTTCGGCTCCCGAAGCGGGAAGCTTGAATACCGCTGTGGCTGCTCCCCCTGCGGCTGGAACCCGAAAGACCCCGGACCATGCAAGCTACTCGCAGTGAAGTAACAAGAAACGTGCCTCATTTCAAAGAACGTACTTACTTGCGCATTACTAACCAGTTTATTAACTGCTACAAAGAATATAAAAATACGTAAAGCATCTTCAAAGTAATCACCCTAAACAAGTTTTCCCAACCACCTAAAATCCGCAAAATTATTAACGAAGGATAAACTCATGAAACCACAAAATCTAATCCAGAATCTCCAAATCTCACCCCGTGAAATGTACGGGCAGGGCTTGCCCCTGCCCTGGTGTCTCGCCCTGTTCCCTCATCCCAGTTGCTCGCCCTGGTCCCTCTGCCTTTCATCACCTCCCAAAATCTTTATCGCTTATTTTCAGCACTATTTTCCCCATAA
>JRHI01001579.1_pt1 | contig 18436 bp, 16 predicted proteins | sample 215371 | NCBI WGS metagenome assembly JRHI01 (sample SAMN02929681, study PRJNA255918) | sediment metagenome | biome: cave system; feature: Ice Cave; material: Sediment; isolation source: sediment from deep within a dark volcanic ice cave with no known source of... ...
CACGGGAACGGCAGATACCGGGCTTACTCGATGCAGCAAAAAGCAACTTGACGACGGTCGACGCGACGACCGCGCAAATCGCCCGTCGAAACATCGCGGGCACGATCGACTTTTTTACGAATGTGGTCCCGGCCGCGCTTGCGCCGGTGAAGGATTCCGCGCTGCAGTCCGCCTTCAAGAACGCGAACCAAACCACGCTCGCGGCCCTTCATGCGTATCTGGCCGGACTCGAAAGCGGCCCCTTCGCGCATCCCTCGGGAACCTTCGCGATCGGGGCCGCGCAATTCGCGGAGATGTTGCGACTGCAAGAGAGCGTGCCGATTTCGCTTGCGACCTACGAGCGCGTGGGCGTAACGGCGCTCGCGCAAACCAAGAGCGACTTCGTAGCGACCGCGGCGAAAATCGATCGCACCAAACCGGCCAGCGACGTCGCGCTCGCGCTCGGCGCGGCGCACCCGCCGGAAGGCACGTTGCTCACCAAGGCGACGCAGGATCTGAGCGCGCTGCGCGCGTTCGTCGTCGCGCACCACATCGTCACGCTTCCGCCCGACGACAACGTGAAGGTCATCGCGACTCCCGAGTTTTCGCGGGCTACGACGTTTGCTTCGATGAACTCGCCCGGACCGCTCGAGACCAAAGCGAGCGAAGCGTACTACAACGTCACGCCCGTCGAGCCCAAGTGGACGCAGGCGCGCAAGGAACAGCATCTCTCGTTTTTCAACGACTACTACTTTCCGCTGATCAGCGCGCACGAAGTGATGCCGGGACACTACGTGAATTTTGCGATCGAGCGTCACGAGAAGCTTTCGTTGATTCGGCGCTTGTTGTCTAGTCCGTCCTTCGTCGAGGGCTGGGCACACTACGACGAACAGATGATGGTCGACGAAGGTTGGGGCAACGGTGACCCGCACGTTCGCCTCGCGCAATTGCAAGGCGCGCTCCTACGTGAATGCCGCTATCTCGTCGGTTTGCGCGAACATACCGCGGGCATGACGGTCGATGCGGCGACGAAATTCTTCGAAGAAAACGCGTTCCTTGCGCACGAACCCGCGCATCGCGAGGCGTTGCGCGGAACGGCCGATCCGCTCTACGGGTACTATACGCTGGGAAAACTGGAATTGCTCAAGCTTCGCGACGACTACAAAAGGATTTCGGGGAGCCGCTACAGCCTAGAAGCGTTCCACGACCAACTGCTCGCGCACGGCGATCCGCCGATGGCGATCGCAAGGAAAATCATCCTCGGCGCCGAGGACGACGGCAAGTTGCTCTAACCGCTACGCGAAGGACCACGATGATGATGCCGACGGATATGCAACGCGCTCTGCCGCTGCCGGGCACGATGATGGATGTCGATCTAACGATCCGGTGGATCTTCGAGCACGTTCTGTGCAATAACGGGGCGCGCGAGGTCGTCTCGCGCAATGACGATGGTTCGCTCCATCGCTATACCTACGCGGATTTCGGAAAACGCGTCGCACAGCTCGCACACGCGCTCGTCGAACTCGGCGTTAAGCCGGGAGATCGGGTCGCGAGTTTCGGTTGGAATACGCAGCGTCATCTCGAACTCTACTACGCGGTACCTATGCTCGGCGCGGTGTTGCACACGACGAATATACGCCTCTTTCCCGAACAAGTCTGCTGGGCGTTCGAACACGCGGGCGACAAACTCGTCTTCGTCGATAGTTCGCTTGCCCCCGCGGTCGCCGGGGCGATGACAACGCGTCCGGAGTACACTTTGCCGTTCGTCGTGATGGGGCGAAGCGACGAATCGTTGCCGAGCGCGCTCGATTACGAGACGCTGCTCGCCGATAAACCGCAAACCTACGAATGGCCCGAGATCGACGAGCGCAGCGCTGCGATCCTGTGCTATACATCGGCCACGACCGGCGATCCCAAAGGCGTTTTGTTTACTCATCGTTCGACCGTCTTGCATGCCTTCGCGGCGGCTACGGTAGACGCGCTTGCGATCTCGCAAACCGACGCCGTGATGCCGGTCGTGCCGATGTTCCACGTCAACGCGTGGGGCATTCCGTATTTGGTTCCGATGGTTGGCGCGAAGTTCGTCATGCCGGGCCCGAAACTCGATCCGGCGAGCATCATCGAACTCGTCGATAGCGAGCGGGTAACGATTTCGCTCGGCGTCCCGACGGTGTGGCTCGCCGTGCGCGACGAACTGGAAAAACGGGACGCCTACTTGCCGACGCTGAAAACGCTCGTCATCGGCGGATCCGCCGTGCCGCCGTCGCTCTTCGACGATCTGGAGAAGCGCCACATCCGCACGGTGCATGCCTGGGGTATGACCGAGATGTCGCCGATCGGGACCACATCGCGCCTCGTCGAAGCACTCGCAGGCGTCCCCTCGGACGCGCAACGCGCAGCGCTGCTCAAGCAGGGCCGATTCACTGCGCTCGTCGCCTGGAAATTGCTCGACGACGATGGGAAAGGCGTTCCTCGCGACGGCAAAACTCCGGGCGCGCTCTGGGTACGCGGCCCTGCGGTGACGGCATCGTATTTTCGTGTCGGCGACGATCTGCCGTGTTTTGCAGACGGTTGGTTTCTTACGGGTGATGTCTGTACGATGGACGAGCACGGCTATCTGCAACTCGTCGACCGCTCGAAAGATCTCGTAAAATCCGGCGGCGAGTGGATCTCATCGGTCGATTTGGAAAATTTGATGATGGGACACCCGGCGGTCCGAGAAGCGGCCGTGATCGGATTGCCGCACGCAAAATGGGTGGAACGTCCGGTCGCTATCGTCGCGCTCCGCGACGATCAGGCGATCGATGAAGCCGCCCTGCGCTCGTGGCTGGGCGAGCGGGTCGCGAAATGGATGGTTCCCGACCGCGTGGTGTTCGTGAGCGCGATTCCGCGCACGGGCGTCGGCAAATTTCTCAAACGCGATCTGCGTGCGCAGTACAAGGATCTCTTGGCGACGCCCTAAACTTGGATCGGCGCGCTCGCCCTCGCGTGGAGGATAATTGGTCGTCAGGCCGATCGTTTGCCGTTCGTTTGTCGGTCGCCGGACGGAGTTAGACTATCTCAACGAGCGTCCCTGAAAGGCAGGCTGATCACGCGCTGGCCTCGTGCTCGTCTCCGGAGCGGCCGGCGTCGGCAGGACGCGGCTCATCGGCGAGCTTCGCGCTGGTCTTGCGAATCGCGGGCCAGCGCAATACAGGTTCGGTTGATTTCGCGAGGCGGGAAGTGCGGAGCCGACGCGGGAAATGCAGCGATAGATGGGTAATGCACCCGCCATCGGTCAAAAGCCGCTCACCCAATGTGGAAGTATCTTTCACGAATCTTCATGAGGACGCGACGTGCCAGACTTCAGCGACGCCAAACAGCTCGAGCTCATGTGGGAATCCGACCCCCGCTGGGCGGGGATTAAGCGACCATATAGCGGTGCGGATGTCGTTCGCCTGCGCGGGTCAATCCACATCGACCACACGCTGGCGCGGCTCGGCGCCGAGCGACTTTGGAAACTTCTTTCAAACGAACCGTACGTTGCTGCCCTCGGTTCGATGACAGGCGGGCAAGCGACGCAGGCGGTGAAGGCCGGGCTCAGCGCGATCTATCTTTCCGGCTGGCAGGTTGCGGCCGACGCGAACGTCGCGTCGCAGACCTATCCGGACCAAAGCCTGTACCCGGCAAACTCGGCGCCGGCGCTCGTGAAGCGCATCAACAACGCATTCCAGCGCGCGGATCAGATACAACACATGGAGGGCAAGGAGAACGTAAACTATTACGCCCCGATCGTGGCCGATGCGGAAGCGGGATTCGGCGGCGCGCTCAACGTGCACGAGATCATGAAAGCTTTCATCGAAGCCGGCGCCGCCGGCGTGCACTTCGAAGACCAGCTGGCGAGCGAGAAAAAATGCGGCCATATGGGCGGCAAAGTTTTGATTCCGACCAAGACGGCGATCCGCAATTTAATCGCGGCGCGTCTTGCGGCGGACTTGCTCGGCGTCCCGACGCTTATCGTCGCGCGCACCGATGCCAAGGGCGCGCAACTTATTACGAGCGACGTCGATCCTGGCGACCGGCCGTTCATCGAAGGCGAACGCACCGAAGAGGGCTTCTTCCGCGTCAGCGGCGGTATCGAATCTGCGATCGCGCGCGGCCTCGCATATGCGCCTTATGCGGACCTCATTTGGTGCGAGACGAGCGACCCGAGCCTCGCCGATGCGAAGCGCTTTGCTGCGGAAATTCACGCGAAGTTCCCGGGCAAGTGGCTCGCCTACAATTGCTCGCCTTCGTTTAACTGGAAACTCAAGCTGCCGCAGAGCGATATCGATACGTTCCAGCAGCAGCTCGGCGCGATGGGTTACAAATTTCAGTTCATCACGCTGGCCGGTTTTCACGCGCTCAATCACTCATTTTTCCAACTCGCGAAGGACTACAAAGCGCGCGGCATGGCCGCGTACTCGGAACTCCAACAAGAAGAGTTCGCAGCCGAAGCGGCCGGCTATACGGCGACGCGCCATCAACGCGAAGTCGGAGCGGGCTACTTCGATGAGATCGCGCAGGTCGTAAGCGAGGGCAAATCCTCGACCACCGCACTGCATGGCTCGACCGAAGAAGAACAGTTCTCCGAAGCCGCCGCGCACTAACGCGGGGGTAGCGTCGAGGGAGCGGCGGCGCACGCCCGCACGCTCACACGCACCACGAGAGCATCGTCAGCAAACCGCCAGCGGCAAATCACCGGTGGCGGTTTTGCATATCTCGATGCCGTTTGGGGAACGCGTCCTCGCATGGCTGCAATGCGAACGGATATCCCGCAACGTCTCGACCGTCTGCCGTGGAGCCGTTGGCATTGGACCATCGTCATTGGCCTCGGTATCACCTGGATTCTCGACGGCCTCGAGGTGACGATCGTCGGCTCGATCGGGTCTCGCTTGCAGGACCGTGTCGCCCTCGGCCTCACCGCAACGGACGTCGGTCTATCCGCCTCGGTATACCTCGTCGGCGCCGTGCTCGGCGCGCTCGTCTTCGGATATCTCACGGATCGCTACGGCCGCAAGAGGCTCTTCCTCATTACGCTCGGCTGGTATCTGGTCGCGACGCTGCTGACGGCGACATCGTGGAATCTGTGGAGCTTCCTTGCGTTCCGGTTCCTCACGGGACTCGGCATCGGTGGCGAGTATAGCGCCATCAACTCGACGATCGACGAACTTATTCCGTCGTCGCGCCGCGGCTGGGTAGATCTTGCGATCAACGGCACGTACTGGTTCGGGGCGATTCTGGGCAGCGGTGCCAGCATTCTGCTGCTGAACCCACAGCTGATCGATCAGCATTTCGGCTGGCGCATCGCGTTTGGGTTGGGGGCGGTTCTTGCGGTCGCCATTCTCTTCATTCGCAAGAGCATTCCCGAGAGTCCGCGCTGGTTGTTAACGCACCGCCGGGCGGAAGAAGCGGAACGTACGCTCGCCGCGATCGAGGAGAAGGTTCGCGCGCAGCTCGGCGTTCGCGTGCTGCCGCCCGCGCACGGCGATATGGCGATCGATCCGCGGCGCGAGCACCGCTTCAGCGATGTCTGGCAGACGATGATCGGCACGTATCCGCAGCGAACGATCGTCGCGTTCGCGCTCATGATCACTCAGGCGTTCCTCTACAACGCGATCTTCTTCACGGAAGCTCTCGTGTTGACGACGTTTTTTGCGGTGTCCGCGCAGAACGTCGGCTACTATATCTTTCCCTTCGCGCTCGGAAATCTGCTCGGACCTCTGTTGCTCGGACGATTCTTCGATAGTGTCGGGCGGCGCCCGATGATCGCGGGGACGTATGCCTTATCGGGAATTTTGCTCTTCGCCACAGGCGTGCTCTTCGCGCGCGGCGCGCTCGACGGCACCACGATCACTATTTGCTGGTGCGTTATTTTCTTCTTCGCCTCGGCCGGAGCGAGTGCTGCATATCTGACGGTGAGCGAGATTTTCCCGCTCGAAATTCGTGCCATGGCGATCGCTATCGTTTACGGCGTGGGCACGCTCGTCGGCGGCGCAATCGGGCCGCTGCTCTTCGGGGCCCTCATCGCGACCAAATCCCCGCTCTCGATTTTCTACGGCTACGCGGTCGGCGCCGGCGCGATGATCGTCGGCGCTGCAATCGAGTGGTGGCTCGGTATCGAAGCAGCGGGCCTGAAGCTCGAAGACGTGGCGGCGCCACTTAGCGTCATCGCGACTTTTCCGCCGGCACAAGGACCGCGACCGGAAATGGCGTGAGCACGTCGCACGCGCGGATGTACGCGCCGGCATCGTCGCTTCGAGAATCGATCGTATCGCTCGTAAACCAATTGACGTACCGCTTCGCAGCGCCGGCTCGTAAGCGTATTTCTTCGTCTTCGAAAACGACCCGCAGCGCGTCGTTCTCGCGATCGACGACCCGGCCGGCCAGACGCGGTGCTATCGCGAGGATGTCGTCGCGCGCGAATGCGACCAAATGTTCGGCGCGCTCGCCGGTCGTCTTCAACGGCACGTAGGAACCGTCGAGAAATGTCTGCGACCGTTCGCGGCGTAAATGGAGCAGGCGCCACGTCGCGAACGCTTTCACGCGTCCGTCGCGCCACGTGCGCGTCAGCTCGGTCGCGAGGGACGCGGCCCCTCCGCCTTCGACCCGCTCGCGCATGGTACGCAGGGTTTGCGCGCGGAGATCGTAATCGACCGCCCGCCGATTGTCGGGATCGACGAGCGAAAAGTCCCAAAACTCACAGCCTTGGTAGATGTCCGGTATCCCCGGAGAGGTGAGTTTCAGCGTGACTTGGGCGAGGCTCGAGATTGCGCCGAGCGGTGCCAGTTCGCAAGCGAAACGCTGCAATTCGCGCAAGAAGACGTTCCCGCGCTTGGGTTCGAGAATCGCGCGCGCGAAAGCGAGCGTCGCGTCTTCGTAGGCGTTGTTCGGATTCTGCCAGCTCGTGCGGAACTTCGCCTCGCGCATCGCCTTACGCAGATACGTCTCTATTCGCTCGACGTATGCGCGGCGTTCGTCTTCGTCGATCGACTCCGTATCGAGCCACGTCGCCGGCCAGGTTCCGAGCAGCGTCTGATAGAGATGGTATTCGTCATTTTCAGTCGGCGCCAAGCCCGCATCTGCGCTGCCTTTGCGCCGGGTGTTGAGGCGATTCCAACGCCGGATGGCCCGTTCCCAAACGGCCGGCATTTCGGAGAGTGCGTCGATGCGCGTGCGCGTGTCTTCGCCGCGTTTGTGGTCGTGCGTAGCCGTGGCGAGCATCGCGTGCGGGTGCGCTTCCGCGCGCTCGCTATTGGCGCGATGAAATGCAGTGACCGACGTACCGTAACGCCGCGGATCGCCGCCGACCTCGTTGAGCGAAACGAGCCGGACGTAACGATAGAACGCCGTATCCTCGACGGCTTTGGCCATAACCGGGCTCGTGTACTGCTGGAATTTCATCGCAAAGCGAAGGACTTCGCGACGATCGTAATTCGGAGATTGTTCCGAGGTACCGGCGGTCAACACACTTTGGATGAAATCGAAGACGCGATCGTCGCCGAGCTCGCTGCGTTTGCGCGCCGAGTCGACCGCCCACGCGATGTAGCGTGTATCGTCGGCTTCGATCTCTTCTGAGGTGACGTAGGTGCGATAGACCGGAAACGAGGCGACGACTTCGGTCAACGCGTCGCGCAGGACGTTGTACGTGTAGTCGTTGGAGCGGCGATCCATCTCCGCGATGCGATCGAGCATCGTGGCGAGCACCTCGAGCTCGCTTGCGAGCGTGGCACGCATAATATCCTTTTTCGCGCGGTACGCGAACTGATCGAAATTAGTCGCTATGCCCGCGAATTGCCGGTAGATTCGGTCGAACGCAAGCTCGCTTTTCGGATCGACGAAAAGCCCGTTGACGACATTCATGAAATCGTAGCCGGTGGTGCCGGCGATGCGCCAATCGCGGCGCAGCGTCTCGAAGCGCGCGAGGATTTTTTCGACGATAAGGTACTGCGGATGGCCTAGCGCTGCCGCGCGATCTTGCAACAACGTGCAATACCCGGCGGGGTTGAAAAGGCCGTCGACGTGGTCGATTCGCAAGCCCTGAATGCGTCCCGAAGCAATCAGCTCGAAGACGTAGCGATGCGTTTGTGCCAGCACCTCGGCGTCCTCCACGCGCACGCCCGCGAGATCGTTGATATCGAAAAAGCGCCGATAGTTGATCTCATCGGCCGAGACCCGCCAGTAGGCGAGACGGTAGTGCTGTGCCTGCAAAAGCGCATCGAGCCGGTCGATCGCTGCGGCGTCGCTGCCGACGCGGTAGGTTTCGAGTGCGGCTGCGATCGCGTCTGCTGCCTCACGGTTACGGGCGACGCCGGCGAGTTCGCCTTTGAGTTCGTCCGCACGTTCGCGCGTTGCGCCTTCGAATTCGGCTGAGAGCGCGCGCAGCGGCCACGCCTCGCCCGCGACGTGAGAGACGGCGCGCGTGAGAAACTCGCCGTAGGACGCGGTCGCCATCGGAAAGCGACTGTTGTAATACGCGATCGCGAAGCTGCCCGTCGCGGAATCGAAAATCGGCACGAGTTCGCCGCGTTCGAGTACGCGTCCGTAGTAGTCGCCCAGAAACGGCACCAGGACCTTGCCTCGCATTTCCGCGCGCAGCGGGTGCCAATCGATGTCGAAATATTTTGCGTACGGTGAGGTTTCGCCCCATTCGAGGACGTCTTGCCACCACGGATTTTCGCCGCCCCCGATCCCCATATGATTCGGCACGAAATCGAGCAGATGTCCGAGCCCCGCCGCTTGCGCCGCATCGATCATTGCGGCGTGTTCTTGCGCCGTCCCGATTTCGGGATTGAGGCGATTGGGATCGGTGACATCGTAACCGTGCGTGCTGCCCGGCCTCGCTTTGAGGTACGGAGATGCGTACATATGCCCGATGCCGAGCGCAGCCAAATACGGCACGATCGCGCGCGCGTCCTCGAAACGAAACTGCGGCGTAAATTGCAGCCGGTAGGTCGACAGCGGCGTCGTCGCGATCAATCGACCGTCCACCGGACGCTCCACGCTGGTGCGATCGAATTCGGATACGCAGCTTGATGCGTCGCAAAGATCACGCGGCCATTCGGTGACGCCGAATAACCGTGCGCTGCTGCGTCGGCGAGATTCGCTTCGAGCGAGAGCGTCGTTGCATCGTCGAGGCGAAATTGCAGGCGTAGTCCCGACGTGCCGATGGTCTCATAGTGACTCTGCGGTCCGCGTATCTTCGCGATACGCGGCGCGATTTGGGCCGCGCGAATACCAAGCAAGGTACGATAGTATGCTAGCCAGGTGCGGTGCGGCGCCGTCTCGCGTTCTTCCCAACGCAGCTTGCTGCGCTCGAATGTGGCGGCGGCCGCCGGGTCCGGAATACGTTCGCGCGCCGTCGGATCGGCGAATTCCGCGAAGCTGCCGAACTCCGCGCGCCGTCCTTCCGTCACCGCGCGCGCGAGTTCGGGCTCAAAATCGCAAAAGTATTGGAAAGGTGTGCTCGCCCCCCACTCTTCGCCCATGAATAGTAATGGAATGGACGGAGCGAGTAAGAGCACGGCGACGATGGCGCGAATTGCGTCGCCGGACGCGAGCGCAGTGATGCGCTCGCCGAACGGGCGATTGCCGATCTGATCGTGATTTTGCAGGAAGGTCACGAACGAGGCGAGCGGAAGATGCCCGCTCGCTTCGCCGCGCGGCCGTCCGCCGCGATGAGGCGACGGTTCGCCTTGATATGCGAAGCCTTTGGCGAGCGCGCGCCCCAAAAGTTCTGCTGCCGGCGCATAGTCTCCGTAATACCCGTCGCGTTGACCCGTCAAGAGCACGTGCGCGGCGTGATGCGCATCGTCGTTCCATTGTGCGCGGTAGCCCGCGTCGAGCACGGTACTTTCGTTATCTTCGTTTTCGACGATGAGCGCAACGGGCCGGTCGGCGCGGGCATGCACGGTAGCCGCGAGTTCGCGCAAGAACGGTCGCTCCGTACCACCGTAGATTGCGTGGACCGCATCGAGCCGGAGGCCGTCGAAACGGTATTCTTGGAGCCAATACAAGGCGTTTTCGATGAAAAACGCGCGCACGGTCGCACGTTCGGGCAGCTCGAGATCGATTGCCGAGCCCCACGGCGTTTTGTGGCGTTCCGTATAGAATTCGCGCCCGTACGCGTGCAGATAATTCCCTTCGGGACCGAAGTGATTGTAAACGACGTCGAGGTACATTGCGAGCCCATGCGCGTGCGCGGCGGCGATGAACGACTTTAGTTCGCCCGGCGACCCGTAGTTGTGTGAAGGTGCAAAAGGTAGAACCCCGTCGTAGCCCCAATTTCGCGCGCCCGGCACGTCCGCGAGCGGCATTAATTCGAGTGCCGTGACGCCGAGTTCTGCGAGATACGCGAGCTTCCGTTGCGCCGCGGCATAGGTACCTGCCGGTGTAAACGTCCCAACGTGTAGTTCGTAAAAAACGTGTTCGTTCCACGGCCGTCCCGACCACGTATCGTCGTGCCATTCGAAAGCAGCGGGATCGACGACGACGCTTGGGCCGTGCACGCCGTCGGGCGCGAAGCGCGCCGCAGGGTCCGGAACCCGAAGCCCGTCGACGACGAACCCGTAGCGCGTGCCCGCGGCCGCCCTCGCCTCGACTGTCTCGAAGAATCCGTCCGGCCTTCGCGCGAGCGGTCGCTCGACGTCGCCGGAAGGCGTTTGGAGCGCGAGCGTTACGACTGTCGCACTCGGCGCGTACAAACGAAAAGCGACGCCGCCGCTACAAAGCAGTTCGGCGCCGAACGGCATCGCGTGACGGTGTTTGGCGGGCATCCTGCTCCGTCGTACCCGCCACGATGCTTGCTAAACCGGGGAACGAGAGCTAGCCGCGCGCGCGCGGCTTGGAATTCCGATGGAAGTCGAGGGCGAGCCCGTTCATGCAATAGCGCAGACCCGTGGGCTTGGGGCCGTCATTGAAAACGTGGCCCAGATGGCCGCCACAGCGCCGGCAATGCACTTCGGTGCGCGGTAAAATCGCGGAATAGTCGCTGGTCGTTGCAACAGCGTCGTGTATGGGCGCGTAGAAACTCGGCCAGCCGGTGCCGCTGTCAAACTTCGTCTTAGCGTCGAAGAGCGCGAGTTCGCAGCCCGCGCAGGCATACGTGCCGGGGCCGTATTCGTGATCGAGCGGGCTCGAACCGGGGGGTTCGGTGCCGTGCTCGCGCAGGACCGCGTACTGGCCCGGCGCAAGGCGCGCTTTCCATTGATCGTCGCTATATGCGACCTCAAACGTTCGCCCGCTCGCTTGTCCGGGTTTGCTCGCAAGACCCAAGGCCGCGGCAAGCGAGCAAAAGCCCAGAGCGAGTTGCGCCCGCGTCATCTTCGTTTTCATATGCACCTAGCATAACGTTGGGAGGTGCGGAAAAGACGTGGGTCCGCTTACATTTGGCCCCGCCGGCGGCTTTGGGGGGAACCTTTTCGGGCTGCTCGCTTCGCGTGCTTCGTAATCGGCGTCGCGACGGGGCGAGGCTGTGGTTGTCGATATACGCTGGTGCCGTTCGTCCTAGAAGCGAAGGCGCTCTGTCCGCCTCATCGTCTTGAAAGGATGCTCCGATGACGTACATGGCTTTGATCTACGGTCCGCCGCTGCCACCCGGCGTCGCGCTGCCGGCCGAAGCGGAAAAACGGTGGATGGATTACATCCGAGTCGCGCAGGACGCGGGCGTCTACCTCGGCGGAAATCGGCTGGAAGATCCGAGCACCGCGACGACCGTGAGCATGCGTGACGGCAAGCGCGTCGTCAGCGACGGCCCGTTCGCGGAGACCAAGGAAGTTCTGGGCGGCTATTGCATGTTCGGCTGCGCGAATCTCGACGAGGCGCTCGATTGGGCGGCAAAATGTCCGGCCGCAGATATGGGCTACAAAATCGAAGTCCGGCCCGTGGTGGAACGCTAAACCATAGACGTCGACTCCGGCGCGCCGTGCGTCCGATCGCGCCGCGGATTGCGCGGGCGATCGCGACCGGCTCATCATCGTACGCCGTCTGCACGATCTGGAATCGCGAGACGCAACTGCGGCGCGCGAGGCGGATGTCTCGAAACCGTTTAAGAGCGGGCGCGCTCAAGCTCTTTGGCGAGATGGCCAGCCTTGCGGCACGCGAGATCGCGGATCTCGCGGACGCGTTCGGGCGACTGGCCCTTCGGATCTGCCAATCCCCAATCGTCGTCGACGCGCGGCACGCCTTCGACGTCGCAACCCATCGTGATGATTCGATCTGCTTGCGCCACGATCGCGGGATCGAGCAGCTTCGCTCGTGCCGCAGAAATATCGATATCCATTTCGGCCATCGCGGCGACCACGCCGGGATCCGGCCCGTCTGCTGCGATCGTACCCGCCGACGCGACCTCCACGGCGTCGCCCGCGAAGCGGCGCAGGAACGCCTCGGCCATCTGACTGCGACCCGTGTTGTGTTTGCACACGAAGAGGACGAGCGGCTTTCCGTTAACGGACGGCATATCCAGACTCCTCACGCTCGGCGGCGTGTGGAAGAAGGACCGTTTCCGCAGCGCTCGGCGAGGTGCACGCGAGCCAACGGAACAGCGTCGTCGCGGCCGCAGCCCCGAGGAGTTGTGCGAACATGAATGGCGCAACGTCGTTCGGCCGGATTCCGGCGAACGTGTCACTTAGCGAGCGCGCAAGAGTGACGGCCGGATTTGCGAACGAGGTCGACGAGGTGAACCAATAAGCGGCGACGATGTAGGCCGCAACGGCGAAGGGCGTGCTCTGTGGCCGCGATCGAGCACAGCCCCAGATAACGGCGAGTAATCCGAACGTCGCTACGAACTCGCTCAAGAATTGCGCAGCGCCGCCGCGCACATGATGCGATGGTAAGAAGGGCGGCAGACCGAACATGACGTTCGCGATCGCAACGCCGGCGATCGCGCCCGCGAGTTGCGCGAGGATGTAAATCGGGACGTCGCGCCACGCGACGCCGTGCTGCCACGCATCGGCTAGGCTCACGGCCGGATTGAGATGTGCGCCCGAGATCGGGCCGAAGGCGAGGATGATCGCGACGAGCGCGCCGCCGGTTGCGATTGCGTTCGCGAGCAGCGCAATAGCGATGTTCCCGCCGGCTAGTCGTTCGGCCATGATGCCGGAACCGACAACGGCTGCAAGCAGCAGCGCCGTTCCCACAGCCTCGGCGGTCGCGCGGCGCGCGAGGTTCATCCAGCCGGCGTTGCGGCGGTTGCGGCCGATTCCGTACGACAGCAGGTCGATGCCCTGTCGTCGCGTTCTTCCGCTTCGGCGATGACGAAGTACGTCTCCCAACGCCGTCCGTCCGGATCGGTCGCCCAGACTTTGTTCTGGACAGCATAGCAACACGTCTCGTTCGTCTCTACATCGACGGCGTGGCCGGCCGCGCGAAGACGCGCGAGCGTTGCATCGACGTCTTCGGGTTTCTCGACGACGACGCCGTAATGGGCGCCTCCGACGACGTTCGCGCTCGGAATCGCATCGAGCGCGAGCTCGAGGCCAGGGTTTTCGGTGAGAAATAACGCGTAGTCTTCGTAGTGTTTCGACGGCTCTGCGGCGAGCAGCGTGCGATAGAACGCGACGCTCGCGTTGATGTCGCGGGTCGCGAAGTTGAGATGCACTTTCATGCGAGCACTTTCGCGGGCAGAACGGACGCGAGAGCAGCATCGAGTCGATGACGCGCAGCGGAAGCGAGCGAGTAATAACCCCACGTGCCGCGACGGACCGAGGTGACGAGTCCGGCGTCCTTGAGGATTTTCAGGTGGTGCGAGACGGTCGATTGGTTGAGCTCGAGGCCGGAGGTAAAGTCGCACACGCATACCTCGTGCTCGGCACGGGCCAATGTCGCAAGAATCGCGACGCGTGCCGGATCAGCGAGCGCCCGAAACAGGTCTGCCTCGCGCGAGAGGTCTCGATCGTGAATCGCCGTTTCCGGGCAGCATCGCTGCATTGACATATGTCAATGCTACGCGTTGAATCGACTATCGTCAATAGAGCGAGGCAATCTAGATTGCCCCGCGCGTGTTTTCAAGATGCGTACCGGGGGGCGTTCTCGTCTCCGGCAAATGCATGACGCGTGGAATGCGTTATCTTGTGCGGAGCCGTGCTGGTCTCAACGATCTTTCAGGTGGCTGCCTCCAACGGTCCGGCGGTCATTTTAGCGACGACAACGAGCACGCAAGACACCGGGCTCTTAGACGTTCTAGTCCCCGCCTTCGAACGATCGACGCATTATGAAGTGAAGACCATTGCCGTCGGCACGGGCGCCGCGTTGGCGATGGGCGAGAAGGGCGATGCCGACGTGCTACTCGTTCACGCCCTAAAGGCTGAAGAGAAGTACATGACCGACGGCCGCGGCCTCGAGCGCGCGCTCGTCATGCACAACGGCTTTATCGTCGTGGGCCCACCTTCGGACCCAGCGCATATCAAAGGCGCCATGAGCGCCGTGGAGGCGTTTAAACGTATCGCCGCGGCCGGCGCTGCGTTCGTTTCGCGCGCCGATGACTCAGGAACCAACAAGAAGGAGCTCGAGTTTTGGCAAACCGCCGGTGTCACGCCTCAAGGCGCGTGGTACATCAAATCGGGCAGCGGAATGGCAGATACGCTGCATATCGCCTCGCAGAAGGCAGCATACACGCTTACCGATGACGGGACGTATCTGTCGCAACGTTCGACGCTCGAGCTCACCGTCGACCTGCAAGATCTCAAGGATCTGCGAAACGTCTACCACGTGATCGTCGTAAAGCCGATTGCCGGACGGGTGGGAAATCTCGCCGGCGCCGAGGCGTTCGCTACGTACCTCGTGTCGCTCGAAGGCCAGCAACTCATCGCTTCTTTCGGGAGAGAGCGCTTCGGACGTCCGTTATTCGGCGCGGACGCTGCGTCAGTGCCCGTTCCCGCACGATCGTTATGAGCTAACGCGCCGTGCTCGAAACAGCGGCGCGATCGGTCGGCGTCTCTCTCACCGCAACGGCCGTCGCGGCGTGCTTCGCATTTGCGGGCGCAACCTGGATCGCGTACGGCCGATCCCGCTGGCGCACGCTCCTTCTTGGCGTTTTTAACGCCGGTTTGGGGCTACCACCGGTCGCCGTCGGATTGGCCGTCGCATTTACGTTTTGGCGCAGCGGTCCGCTCGGATCGCTCGACCTGCTCTATACTCCCGCGGCGATGATCGTTGCACAAACGATCGTCATCACGCCGCTCATCGGCACGCTTGCGGTCTTGGCGCACCGCGCCGTCGACCCATCGCTCAACGATCAACTTCTAGCGCTCGGCGTTCCTACGCGAGCCCGCCTCCGGTTGCTCGCGCGCGAAACGATCCCCGGACTTCTCGCTGCGGCTCTGGCCGGCTTTGGGCGCGCGATCGCCGAGGTCGGAGCCGCGCAGATGACAGGCGGGAACATCGAAGGGCAAACGCGCGTCTTGACGACCGCGACGATGCTCGAAGTCGGCAAAGGCGAGTTTGGGATCGCGTTTGCCGACGTCGCCGTTTTGCTTGGAATCGTTGCCGTCGTCGCCGGCGGCGCGCTCGTGTTGCAAACGCGATGGCGATAACGGCGCGCGAACTCGTCGCGCGGCGCGGCCGATTTCGGCTCGACGTCGGTGAGTTTGGCGCTGACGCAAGCGGGACGGCGCTGCTGGGGCGCAATGGAGCCGGTAAGTCGACACTCCTGCTCGCCCTCCAACACGTTATTCCACACGATGGAGTCGTCGAATATGCGGGCCGCTGCGCCGGCGTATTCGCGCAGCCGGCCGTTCTGCACGGGTCGGCCGTGTGGAACGTCGCCGTCGTAGCACGCGCGACGATGGGTCTCGACATACGAACCGCTCGCAAGCGAGCGGAGCAGCTTCTGATGGCGGTCGGCCTGGCCGATGTGATGCGACTGGACGCCCGGCGATTCTCGTCGGGCCAACGGCAGCGGCTAGCTTTAGCGCGTGCCTTGGTGCTTGAACCGCAGGCGCTATTCCTCGACGAGCCGTTCGCACATGTCGACGCTGACGGACGACCCGCGCTGCGAAACCTCGTGCGCGACTACATCGTGCGATCCGGTTGTGCTCTCGCGCTTGCGACGCAGAACCTCGCCGACGTAGCATCACTCTGCAAGAGGGTGATGCTGCTCGAAGATGGGATAGCGGTCGAGTTGTTTGACGTCTGTGCAATCAACGCGCATCATAATCCCTTTTTGCAAGCCCTCGTTACGGAATCGATGCCGCCACATGTATCGTAACGGGGCAGATCGCCGATCGGCAAGATTGTTTCGAGGCGCGGAGGATCAACGGCCTCGATTGGTCGCAATCGTCGCCGCAAAGTGAGACGGCGCCATCGGAAGATCGGCAAACAGAGCGCAGACGAACCGTTCGCGATCATGCTCTTGCAGCGCAGCGTTGAAACGACGTTCGAATCCGATCGTCGATGCCGGCTTCCCGCTCATTGCGCGACCACACGGGCTACCTGAAATGTGCGCCGGATAGACTTCGATATGATCCGGCAGCGAAAGCAGCTTCGTGTGTAGTGAGTCGTAGAGCATCCGTCCGGCGTCTTCACCGCCAAGATCGGGGCGGCCGACGTCGCCAACGAACAGCGTATCGCCGGTAAGTACCATCCACGGTTCATCGCTACGCGTACGATCGGTCACGAGCAACGACTGACTTTCGGGTGTATGTCCCGGGGTGTGGAGCACGCGAACGATCACATTGCCAAGCGAGATCTCGGAGCCGTCATCGAGCGGCGTGAACGGATAGTCTACTTCGGCACCGCGATGAAAATAGATCGGCGCACCGCTCTTCGCGGCGAGTTCGCGTTCACCGGAGCGATGATCGGCGTGCACGTGAGTGGCGATGATCGCTTCGATACGCATGCCATGGCGCTCGGCGATTTCTAGGTATTGAGCGACCTCGAACTGAGGATCGACGACCGCTGCGCGGCCCTGACCGCCTCAACCGAAGACGTACGAAGCGCAGCCGGTTTCGGCTTTAAGCAACTGACGAAAGATCATAGCGGCATTCCTCTCGAAGCGGTAATACGTGGTGTGTGGGTTTCGCGCATTCGGACGGCGACGATTGCGCCGGAGGCGAAGGTCAGCGCCGCAACGACTTGTATTGCGGCGCTTTGTCCAAACGCGTGCGCGACGATGCCGGAAACCAGAGCCCCGAATGCGTAGCCGGAATCGCGCCAAAGACGGTAGACGCCGACCGACGACGCGCGTACGAGCGGATCGACGACGTCGCCGATCGCGGCGAGTAGCGTCGGGTACACCATCGCAGTTCCCGCGCCGAGCAGGAGTGTCGCCACGAACCAGATCGAAAATCTCGCCGGCACGAGAAAGAGCGCGATCGCGAGGCTCTGCAACCACATCCCGCCCGCAATCAACCATTTACGGCCGATGCGATCGGAGAGCGCACCGGTGCCTAACTGCAAGAAGCCCCAGGTTATCGGGTACGTCGCGGCGAGAATAGCGATGCGCTCGACGCTCAGCCCCGCAAGTGCGAAATAAAGCGGGAGCATGCCCCAGACCAGCCCGTCATTAAGATTGTTGACCAGACCCGCTTGGCTGATGGACGAGAGCGTGCGATCGCGCCACGATACCCGGGCGAATAGTGTGGAAAACGGCGCTTGTAGAGGGGGCTGCGTCGCACCCTTCCGCCTCTTCCCGGCGGCTTCGAGACGAGCGTGAGCGTGGGTTTCCCGCACGAAGAATAGCGACAACGCGAGTCCGGCTGCGACGCACACGATGCCGATTGCAAACGGCCACGGCCGCAGACCATACTTTTGCGCGATCGCCCCGGAGAGAAACGCCGCAACGCCGACGGCGAGATAGCCGGCGAATTCGTTGAGACCCATGGCGAATCCGCGCCTCTTGGGACCGACGAGATCGATCTTCATGACGACCGTCATCGACCAACACAACCCCTGGTTGACACCGAGCAAAATGTTCGCGACGATGATCCAACCCCAATCCGATGCGAACATGAGCAAGAACGGAATTGGAATTGCGATGAGCCAGCCCGCGACCAGGAGCGGCTTGCGTCCGGTTCGGTCGGCACTGCGGCCGGCGAATAGATTCGTCAATGCTTTCGTGAAACCGAACGTGACGATAAATGAGAGCACTGCCAATTCGGAGCGCAGTCCAAAGACGACCTGACCGACCAGTGGCAGCACGTCGCGTTCGATCCCTACCATCGAGCCGACAAACGCGTTGAGCGCTACGAGCAGCCAGAATTGACCGGCATTCGCGGCGAGCCCAAGGCGCACCGTGCTCGAACGCCTAGCCGACACAAGAAAGCTCCTCGCCGGCGGCTACCCACTCTATCGGGCCCAAGGCGAGTCGCCTCACATCGAAGCCGCGCCGCCGTAAAATTGCGACCGCCTCATCGGCAAAGGTGCAATATGGCCCACGACAATAGGCGATATACCGTTTCGATTTTGGCAGCGTAATCTTTCCCGCTCTGAGCGCGTCGAGCGG
>JRHI01001580.1_pt1 | contig 18431 bp, 22 predicted proteins | sample 215371 | NCBI WGS metagenome assembly JRHI01 (sample SAMN02929681, study PRJNA255918) | sediment metagenome | biome: cave system; feature: Ice Cave; material: Sediment; isolation source: sediment from deep within a dark volcanic ice cave with no known source of... ...
CAGCTGGACACGCTGCGCCGGCGCCTGCTCAAGAGCGGTGGCCGCATCTGGCAGTTCGGCGATCGGGTGCGCTTGCGGCTGGCGGCGAGCCCTCCCGGGCCACGCCGCTGGGCACGCCTGGCGCTGGCAAGAGGGCTCCGGGAATAATCCAGGCTAGCCTTGCTCAAACGACAGATGGTTGGAGCGAGATTGGGGATGGAGGCGGGGCCGCCCACAAGGCCCGCCGCCCGAAGTGCTGCTGACGAAGCGAACTTCATGAGCCGCGCGAAGGGGTGCTGGTCGAGGAGGGCGAACGCCTGGCGGTCGCGTTGCGCGGCGGCAACGAGCGTGGCGTCGCGCTTGGCTTCCTCCCGCCCCGCCGGGTCGGTCCACGGTCGTGTCTTCAGCTTGTTCAGCATCGCGCCGGCCCAGGCCGAACTCGTGGTCGCCGTGTCGTCGATCGGAGACGGAGCGCAGGGCACAACGCGGACGCGGCACGGACCTGGTCTCACGCCGCGGCTGTTCGTCCGTCTTTCAGATGACGCACGCTGATGGGCAGCTCGCGGAGCGGGCGAACCGGCGCACGCGCGACGGCGCACGACAGAAAACGGGGAGGCGGCGATGGAACGTGACATTGAGACGACGGTGGGCGAGATCGAGGGGAGTTGGGAGGAGCTGACGAAAACCCTCGCCCAGATCCCCGAGGCGCGCCAGACCGAGCCCGGCGTCGCCGGCGACTGGTCGATCAAGGACATTGTCGGTCACCTCGCCTATTGGGCTGAGGAGTGCGTCAGGATCGGCGAGCGGTGCCGCGCGGGCGAGCCAGAGAACGATCCCGACTGGCGCGTCGTCAACGATCAGGAGGCGGCCAGGCGCGCCTCGCTCTCCGTCGCGGCGGTTCGGGCCGAGCTTGAAGAAGCCCATGGTCGTCGGATCGCGTTCCTCCGCTCGCTCAACCCCGATCAGCCGAGGACGGTTGCGATCGTGGAGCTGGTCGCCGAAGAAGCCGTCGAGCATGGCGGCGAGCACCTCGCGGAGATTCGCGCCTGGTGGGAGAAGACGGCGCGGTAGCCGGTCAGCGCACCCGGCTCTCGACCGGCGGCGCGGAACACGGTTCGACGTGCCAGATCACCTCCGCGCCGCCGGCGAGCGAGAGCTCGGCGAGGAAGTCGGCGAGGCGGTCGTGCGGGACGTAGTAGCTATTCTCGTGCGGCTCGAGTGCCGAGGATTCGAGACGGGTCACGATCCGGTAAAACGGTGGCTGGAGCGCCCTGGCCTCGGCCACCGGCTCGCCGTGCCGATAGTGGTAGCGGCTGCCCCGCGCCGCGCTCACCCAATCGACGGCAGCCCAGCCGCTGCCGTCCGGGTTGTCGGGAACCCAAAGCCGGTCCCCGTGTGCTGAGTCGCTCGCGTCTGCCGCCTTGCCGCCTTGCCGCCCTGCCATCTGCACGTTACGCCCCCTCGATCCGGCGGTAACCGCCTTCGTAGGTGAGGAGCGGGTCGTCGGTGTCCTCGCCGAGGCCGACCGCGCAAACCGCGCCGACCAGGATGACGTGGTCGCCGCCGTCGTGGACGGCGCTCAGGCGGCAATCGAACCAGGCGAGGGCGTCGCGGAGGACCGGGCAGCCGGTCGCCCCGACCTCGTACGGGACACCGGTGAAGCGGCCGTCGGGGAGGGGACCGAGCCCGGCGAAGCGGTCGGCCTGAGACGCGTGGGCACGATCAAGGATCGCGACGGCGAAGATCTCGGCCGCGGCAATCGCGCGCGCGATGCCGCTCTCGCGATCGAGGCAGACGAGCACGAGCGGCGGCTCCAGGGAGGCGACCGTCAAGGCACTGACCGTGGCGCCCCGCAAGCGCGTCGTCTCCCCGTCGCGCTCGATCGTGGTTACCACCGCGACGCCGCTTGTCCAGCGACGGCGGGCCGCCCGCAGCGCGCCCTCCGTGGGCGAGCCACCGGCGCCGAGCGCGACTGCCCTCGACGCCGAGCGTGCGCCGGCACCGCTCGTAATACCGCCGAAGCTGCCCCGCGGCGAGACCGGCGGCACCGCGTCACCGTCGCTCACCGGTGCCCCTCCAGGCGGTCGATCACCGGCCGCGCGAGCCCGATGATCAGCTCAACGGCCTCGTCGAGGGCGCGGTCACGGTCCTTGCCGCCGCGCTCGCGGACGTGCAGCTCGACGTCGGGGTGCAGCTGAACGCGCCGCCAGCGATCCTCGGCCGGTTTCGTGTCGACCTCCAGGATGGCCGCGATCTCCCTATCCGTCAGGTCGCCGAGGCGCGCCTTGATGTCCTCCAGCGGCAGATACTCGGCCTTGAGGAGCTTGATCATGCGCAGTCGCAGCAGGTGGCCGAGGTCGTAGGTCGCGCTGGGGCCGCGCCCGTGCGCGGGCGGGAGGAGCCCCTGGCTGACATAGTAGCGAATCGTGCGGGCGTTGAACCCGGTCTGCTCCTCGAGGTGGGCCATCGCGTAACGGTACCGGTCGGGCACGGCCGGCGTCGGCACGGGGCGTCCGCGCGGCGGTGGACTGCCGCGCCCCGCCCCAGAGCCATGCCCCCCTCGCTCCGTTCCGCGACCGGCACCGTCCGTCAACGTGCCTCCTCGGCCGATAGGTGGTGCCGGCTGGCGATCCAGCGTCGGGCGCGGGGCACCCCGCCCCGCTGCCGCGCGTCCTCTGTCCGGCTACAGAGTACTTCCCCGCGGCCGACCGTCAATACCGGGCGGGCGCAGTTCGTGCGCTTGGCCATCGTGGACCACAACAGCCACCGGTTGCGCTCCAGGACGTTCGGCGCCGACGCCCCGGAACACGAGGAGTTCGGGGGAAGGGGGCAGGGAGGATAGAGGTCAGCGACGGCGCTCACCTATCCCTGTGAGGAGTTCGGGCGGAAAGGAGGAGCCGAGGCTCGTGAGCGCGGCGGAAAGCTCTTCCCCTTATGATTGGTGAGCGCCCTCAGGGCACGGCTGCCGGTGGGGCTAACGACGGAGGCCGGGGTGGGGGCGCAGTCGCTCATCTGGTTCGGGATCGCCGGCGGCGGCGCGGTCTTCGCCGGGTCGCTCCTGCACGCGCGCTATGTCGCCAAACAGCCCCGCGCGGTCCGCTCGCGGGGCGGCTTCACCCTCTTCGCGGTCTTGATGCTCCTCTTCGCGATCGGCGCCTTCGTGGCAGGGATCGCCTCCGTCCGGTCTGGCAACTGACCGGTGGCGTCCTGCACAGTCGGTGATGTCGCACTCCGGATCGCCGGCGTCGTCGATCTCCCGCGGCTGCCCGACTCGGCAGCGGCGTGACGGCCGAGACCGTCGCCATCCTCCTCACGGTCGCCGATCGGGTCATTATCGGCACCGCCGCGACGGCGGACGGCATCGTGACTCACCCCATCGCCCCCCCCGCGTCCGGGCGATTGTGCAGGCGGCAGACGCACGATGAGCCAGCCGGTGCCGGCAGCAAGGTGCCGCCGGGCACCGATCTAGCCGCCCTGCCGGGCCACGTCCCGCAGCTCCATGACGCGCTCGTCGTACGTGTTCTCGGTGATAGCGCGGACGTCGAAGCTCATCAGGTCCATGTAGGGCTGGAGAAAGGCGGTCAACTCTCGGGGGTCGTCGTAATCGACGACGAGGAACCCGGCGCCACCTCCGACCAAGTTGTACCAGCCCTTGATCCGATCCGGGTGGTTGGCGCCGGCGTCGTGCTGCTGGACGAGGCGCCGGGCGACCTGGGCGCGGGTCGTGCCGGGGTACCAGGTGAATTCGCAGTAGAAGAGCATTGGTTTCCCTCCTCCGCCGAAATGGGACGCGCGGCGCCGTGCCGCGGACGCGGCGTTGCCCCGCAGAACGGATGCCAAGGCGAAAGTACGGCCGGCTCCCTCGCCATTGGGCACGGCCGGCCGAGAAAGAACCGGGCGTTCGTCGCCGGGGATAGGCCGCCAAGTGCGCCCGATCAGGCGTAGGTGGGGATCATCTCCTGCGCGAAGCGGCGCAGCGGCTCCTGGTCATAGGCTACCCGAGGCAGGTAGACGATGACGTAGTTGATCCCCGCGTCGATGATCGGGTCGATCCGGCCCCGAATCTGCTCAGGCGTCCCGATCGCCACCTCCCGGCCGTACTCTTCGAGCGTCAGCTTGCCGCGCGCTGTGCGTGTCGCCTGCTCGGGATCGTCGCCGCGGCGCAGGAGGTGGACGTGGAGGCTGGACGACTTGACGATCTCGTCGAAGTCGCGGCCGACGCGGTCGCAGTGACCTTTCAGCACGTCGAGCTTGCGGCGGATCGTGACCGGGTCGCCGCCGATGTTGCAGGCGTCGCCGAACTTCGCGACGAGCTTGAGCGTCACCTGCTCGCCGCTGCCGCCGATCCAGAGGGGAGGGTGCGGTTGCTGTACCCCCTTCGGCTCGTTGATCGGCCGGTCGATCGTGTAGTGCCTGCCGTGGAAGGTCGGCTCGTCCTCCGTCCACATGCGGTGGATGATCTCGACCGCCTCACGGAACATCGCCATCCGCTCCCGCGTCTCGGGGAAGCCGTAGCCATAGGCGCGCCACTCGTGCTCGTACCAGCCGGCGCCGATCCCGGCGTAGAGGCGGCCGTGGCTGGCGACGTCGACCGTCGAGGCGATCTTGGCGTAGAGCGCCGGGTTGCGGTAGCCGTTGCAGCCGACCATCTGGCCGATCTTGACGCGGCGCGTGTCCCGCGCCAGCGTCGCGGTGATCGTCCAGCACTCGAAGGTCGCCTCGAGCTCCGGCGTCGGCACGGTGTGGAAGTGGTCGTAGACCCAGATCGAGTCCCAGCCGCCCTCGTCCGCCGCGCGGGCGACCGCCGTCATCGCCTCGTACTTCGCGATCGGGTCGGGGATCTCGGCCAGGTCCATTCGCCACCCCTGGGGCACGAAGACGCCAAATCGAACCGCCATCATCCTCTCCTTCTGTGTCGAACGGACCACTCGGACGACGAGAAACTCCTCTCAGTTCTCAGTGCTCCGCATCGGCGGTGCCATGGAGCGCGTCGACCTTCCGGCTCAGGTAGCGCAAGAACGGCTCCGGGTCGATCGGACCGCCGACCACCCGATCGAGCGTCTCCGGCGGCGTGAACTTGCGCCCGTCGCGGTAGAGGTGCTCGCGCAACCAGTCGCACAGTCCGAGAAACTCGCCGCGCGCGAATTGCGCGTCCATGTCGGGCAGCGCGGCGCGAGCGTGCTCCCAGATCTGGACGGCGATCACGGTGCCCAGGGCGTAGGTCGGGAAGTAACCGATCAGCCCCTCCGACCAGTGGACGTCCTGGAGCACGCCGCGCGCGTCGTCGGGGACGTCGATGCCGAGGTACTCGCGCATCTTCGCGTTCCACGCGTCCGGCAGCTCCCGCGGCGGGAGCGTGCCGTCGATCAGCGCCTGCTCCAGCTCGAAGCGGAGGATGATGTGGAGCGGGTAGGTCGCCTCGTCGGCCTCGACCCGGATCAGCGACGGCTGCATCTTGTTGACCGCGCGGTAGACCGCCGCCTCCTCGACGCCGTCGAACCGCCCCGGGAAGCACTCGCGCAGGAGCGGGTAGCCGAACCGCCAGAAGGGCCGGCCGCGCCCGACCAGATTCTCCCACAGCCGGCTCTGCGACTCGTGGAGCGCCATCGACGCGCCGCGCGCCAGGGGCGTCCGCTCCAGCGCCGGACTGATGCCGTTTTCGTACAACCCGTGGCCGCACTCGTGGATCGTCCCGAAGAGCGCCGTCGCCAGCGAGGTCTCGTCGTAGCGGGTGGTCAGCCGGACGTCGGTCGTCGCGACAGCGTTGGCGAAGGGGTGCGCGGTTGGGTCGAGGCGCCAACCCTCGGGGTCGTAGCCGAACCGCTCGACGACCGCCAGGCAAAACGCCCGCTGCTGCTCGACCGGAATCGTGCCGAACAGGCAGGAGTCGTCGACCGCGTCGGCGTTGGCGGCGACGCGAGCGACGATCGGGAGGAGCCCGCGCTTGAGGCGATCGAAGACGGTCTGCACGTCGGCCGCGGTCAACCCCGGCTCGTAGTCGTCGAGGAGAACGTCGTAGGGCTTGCCGCCGTCGAAGCAGGCGATGTAGCGCCGCTTCAGGTCGAGCGTCTGCTCCAAGTACGGTTGGAAGGCCGCGAAGTCGGACCTGGCGCGCGCCTCGACCCAGGCCGGATAGCCAAGGGCGGACGCCCGCGCCAGGTCGGCCGAGAGCGCGGCGGGGACGCGGCGCGCCTTCTCCCAATCGCGCCGGGCGACGCGGACGAGGCTGGCCTCGTCGGAGTCGGCGGGGAGCGTTGCCGTGTGGGCCGACGCGTGCTCGATCAGGCGGCCAATCTCGTCGGCGACAAACAGCTCGTGGCTGAGCCGGGTCAGGGTGGCGATCTGGTCGGCCCGGACATCGGCGCCGCGCGGTGGCATCATCGTCTGCTGGTCCCAGAAGAGCAGCCCGGTGACCGCTTCCAGGTCGTGGATCTCGGACAGATGTCGCTTCAGCTCGTTGTAGGACTGCTCCACGTTGTCTCCTCATCGTTTGCCGCAGCGCGCGGTCGGCATGCCTAATCGGACGGTACCCGCCCGCGTCGGTTACGGCAAGTCGTGGCACCCGGTCATCCGGGCTCGGTCGGAAGGGCAGACGAGTGAGGCGGTCTCGGGTCAGCAGCCTGTAGCGGATTTGCCCTCGACCAGGGCGAATGGCATGCACTCCGACCACCGATCAGATGACCTTGCACGGCGGACTCAGACTTTGACCGCTGTCGCCCCGTCGGGCATCTTGGCCGGCGCCGTGCCCTCACGCAGCTTGGCGGTCTCCGCGAATGCCATGGCGTTGGCCCGTGCGGCGAAGTTGAGGATGACGACGAGCTCCTCGTCGCTGTAGCTCGCGCCCAGGTCGTCCGCGGCTCGCGCCATCGACTCGAAGAGCGGGGAAATCTTGCCCTCGCTCCCCGGGATCGGCTGGATGATCACCCGCCGCCGGTCGTTTGGGTCCCGCTCACGCCGCACGTAGCCGGCCTTCTCCAGGCGATCGATGACCCCGGTGATCGCGCCGGTGGTGAGCCCGGTCGCCTCGGCGAGCCGCCCGGCGGTGATCGGCCCCTCCCAGCTGAGGATGTCCAGGCACTCCAGATCGGTCGGGTTGATCCCGAGCCGTCCGGCGACCGCCTGGCTGAAGAGCACACTCCGCGCGCTCATCTGGCGCAGGGCCAGGTGGAGGGCGCCGAGCAATGCGGCACGGTCCACTCGGTCGCTTGACACGTTGCCCGCCTTCACTTACTATCTAAGTATCTTAGATACTGAGATTCTTGATCGATCAGAAGGTCAGTAGCTAAGCGAGTATAGCAGACGGGGGTGGCGCACCGGCGCGGCGCTACCCCGCCGATGATGGGAGCAGGACGTGGATACCCAGACGACGGGACCGGAACCGACCATCGAAGCCCGCGACCTGGTCAAAACCTATCCCGGCGGCGTGCGCGCGCTGGACGGGCTGAGCTTCGCCGTCGCGCCGGGCACGGTCTTCGGACTGTTGGGACCGAACGGGGCCGGCAAATCGACCGCGCTGAAGATCCTGACCACGCTGTCGCGACCGGACGCCGGTGCGGCCAGGGTGGCGGGTTTCGATGTCTTGCGCCAGCCCGACGGGGTGCGCCGCGCGATCGGCGTCGTGGCCCAGCGGTCGGGGGTCGATCTCCACGACACCGGCCGCGAGAATCTGACCTTGCAGGGGCAGGTCTACGGCCTGCACGGCCGCGAGCTGTCTCACCGCGTAACGGAGCTCCTCGCCCGCTTCGGCTTGGCGGACGCGGCCGACCGGATCAGCCGCACCTACTCGGGCGGCATGCAGCGCAAGCTCGACGTCGCGATGGGGCTCGTCCACCGGCCGCGCGTGCTCTTCCTCGACGAGCCGACGACCGGGCTCGACCCCGAGGCGCGGGCCGACCTCTGGGAGGAGATCGCGCGCCTGGCCGACGAGGAGGGACTGACGATCCTGCTCACCACCCATTACCTCGAAGAGGCCGACCGTCTCGCGCGGCGGGTGGCGATCGTCGACCGCGGCCGCGTCGTGGTCGAGGGGAACCCGGACCGGTTGAAGGGTGAGCTGCGCGGCGACGCGATCCACGTCGAGCTCGCCGCCGCCGGGTTCAACGGCCGCGCCAGCGGCGCGGTCGAGCGTCTGCCGGGTGTCCACGAGGTGGCGCTGCAGGGTCGCGCGCTCCACGCCCGCGTCGAGAGCGGCGCCAGCGCGGTCCCCGCCGTCCTCGCGGCGCTCGAATCGGAGGGGGTGCTGGTGGCCTCGGTCACCGTGGCGCGCCCCTCGCTCGATGATGTCTACCTGCGGTATGCCGGCCGCGCGTTCGGCGCGGCGGAGAAGGAGGACGTTCGATGACGACCACGCTCGCCCAGTCCTGGTACATGACGCTGCGTCACCTGCGGAACCTGGCGCGGCAGCCCTGGTGGATCGCCATTTCGCTCGCCCAGCCGGTCATCTGGCTGCTGCTCTACGGCGCGCTCTTCAAGCGGATCGTCGAGATCCCGGGATTCCACGCCGGTTCCTACGTCGACTTCCTCACCCCGGGCATCGTCGTCATGAGCGCGGTCTTCTCGGGCGGTTGGGGCGGGATGGGGGTGATCGAGGACCTTGACAAGGGCATCGTCGACCGCTTCCTCGTCGCTCCGGCGAGCCGGGGCGCGCTGATCGCCGGCCGGTTGGTGCAGGGCGCGATCATCGTCGTCGTCCAGTCGCTGATCCTGATCGGGCTCGGGCTGATCGTCGGCGCCGGTTTCGACGGCGGCGTGGTCGGCGTCGTCGTGCTCATCGCCTGCGCCGTCCTGCTGGGCGTGGCCTTCGGCGCGCTGTCGAGCGGGATGGCGCTGCTGGTGCGCCGGGAGGAGTCGGTGATCGCGGCCGTCCAGTTCGTGATCCTGCCGCTCACCTTCCTCTCCTCGGTGTTCATGCAGCAGAACCTGATGCCCGGCTGGATCCAGAACGTCGCCCGCTTCAACCCGGTCAACTGGACGGTGCAGGCGGGGCGGGAGGCGCTGAGCGCGGACGTCGCTTGGGGGTCGGTCCTCGCGCACACCGGCTATCTGCTCGCCTTCGCGATCCTGTCGGCCTGGCTCGCCACCCGTGCCATCCGGACCTACCAGCGTACGGTGTAACGACCGACAGCGGCGACCTGCGCGGCGCTGCCGACGCGGGTCGCCCACTCCAACCGTTCGCTGACGGACCTCATTTGCCTTCGCTTCGACGTCGCGGGCGGCGCCAGCACCCCGACCATCGGCGAGGTCGGTGAGGGCGGCGACGGTTTCGACGTCAAGGTGGCTGGGCCGGCGCGGTCGGGATCGCTGGCGCGCTCGCCGCCAGGCTGACGCTGCTGCCGGCCGGCCTCGCCATCTTCGGGCGCCGGCTCGTCTGGCCCTTCGTGCCCCACTTCGGTTCTCCGTCGCACGAGGAGTCGGGTGTCTGGGCCAGGGTTGTCATTTCAGAAGCTATTGGGCGGGGTTTGTGGGGCGATCAGTGTCAGAAAGGTCCCAACCTGGTGAAAAGGCGAGACCAGCCCCGACGGGCGTCGGTGGCCGGAGCCACCGGCCCAGATGTGAGCACGCTTTATGCGCCGATCGCCATGGGCGAGGCGGCCAATGATTGCGTCCAAAACCCGGTACCAGTGCATGGTCGGTTCCTCCTCCGCTGGGGGCGGATCCTGCGGCGCGTCCTTGGGTCAAGGTCACGAGATTATCGGCTTTTGGACGCTACCCCAGCCATGCCGTCGCAGCTGCGACGGCATGGACAGGCCGGTTGGGCGGGTGGTGGAGTCGACCCAGGCGGTGAACCGTGTTCCGCCGGACATCAGCGCCCGCACGATCGCGATCGTCGGCTTCAGCTTGGCGAGATGCTTCGACACCCCGCCCTCCGGCGTTTGCTATCGGAACGTTCGTTCGATCAGGCAAGCGCGGCGTTCGCGTGCGATGATGACAGAGCAGAGCACCTGTTCGCCATCCTATCTGAACGTCCGTTCGCCTTCCTGCCTGTCACACGTCGCCGCCCTGGTGGGGATAACTCGCTCAGCAATGTGGACAACCGTTGTGGATTGTGGACAACCGTGCGGACAATCGCGATCGCCACGGCGAAACGGCGGGCATACTCGGTTCACGACCGTGATCTGTGCGTGGATTGGCACAAGGCCGGCGGGGCCCTCTTCCCCATCGACGGAACGTGGTGGACGACCCATCAACATCCCATCAGACCGGATTCCGGCGCGAGCATCGGCTTTTTCAGACTTATCCCCTTCTCCCCATCCCCTACGATGAATACGGACTCTCTCTATCGTTCAAAGAAAAGAACGAGAACGACGTACGACGAGCCGGCGGGCCGATCGGCGCCCTCGGCGACACAGCCGGGTGATGGTTGGCACCAGCGGGCGCTGCCCTGCGTTCGCCGATCGGCTCTTGGCGATCGGCCCGTCAGTAGAACACCGTGTACGTGCGGTGATAGGGATGGCTGTCTGGGGGCAGCGATTGGCCGGCGAGCCAGAGTGCCCGGTCGACCTCGAAGGCGCGCAGCGGATGGCCGCATTGGGCACAGGCCTGCCGCAGCAACTCGCAGCCCCAGATCGTCGCCGCCCGGATCTCGATTTCGGCCGCCGAGCCAGCCGGGATCAGAACGCGCCCGGCGACCTTCGCCGCCAGCTCGTCGTCGTAGGCGAGCACGCCGAGGCGGCGCAGCACCTGGGGCACCTTGTAATCCGCGAACGCGGTGAGGACGTCGAGGTCGGTGAACGCACCGAGTCCCTCGCCGCCAAACGCCCCGTGGAGATCGGCGACCAGGATCTGCGCCCGCTTGTAGAACCGAACCTCCCGCCCTCGGTAGGTTGCCACGTCGTTGAATGAGGGGAAGAGCGTCACCACCCGCTCGATCAGGCGCACCGCCGAGCGCCTGGCGTCGGCGATCAGGAAGGCGGCCGCTTCTTCGCCCGCGAAGTCCCGCTGCAACCCGCGCGCGAGCTCGTGCAGGTTCAGTACCCGAAGCGGGAAGAGCGGGATCTCGGGGAAGTCGAGATCGTGCGGGCGGAGGATGTGGGCGACGTCGCACGGCGAGAGCCCGCTCAGGTACGCCGGATGCCAGACCGGCCGGCCCTCCGCGACCGCCCGGCGCAGCGCCGCCGCGAGCGCCCAATAGCCGTCGTAAAGCCGCCCGTCGACCGCGACGCGCCAGCGCTGCGCCGGATCGGGGTGCTCGCTCCAGAAGCAGAAGTTGAGCGCGTCGAGCGCGAGCACCCAGCCGGCTGTCCGAAACGTGCCGTCCCGGAAATGCAGCGAGTCGTCCCACGGCGGCGGCTGGCGGGTTTCGACGATCTGGGCCGCGACCTCCGCCAACCGCTCCGGCTCGATCCGGACGTGCCTGGCCGCCTCGACCACCGCACGGGTCGTCGTCAGGACGCCGAGCGGGTCGGGTGTGGCGTCGGGATCCTCCATGGCGGAATGGTACCCGAGCGCCGGACCCGCCGGTTCAGCCAGACCAGCGCCGCGACGGCCGCCACCCAGACGCCGCGCCTCTGCGCGGAGCCAGTCGAGCGTCGCACGCGCGTCGAGGGGCAATATCGCTTTATCAGGTCCGGACCAGGGAGGCCGGACGCCCTCACGCGAGCCGGCGCAACCGGCTACCCGGTCGCCTACCCACCGCGCCCGCCTCATCCACGCCCGCGAGTGCCGGGTCTTCATCATCCCTCCAGCTTTGCCGGCCTCGGCCGCCCTCACGGCATTGCAGCGCCGGCAGCCGCCGTGCCAGCGCGTACCCCAGCAGCATGTTGACGAGACTCGTCCGCTCGACGACCCCCATCGAGTGAGAGAACGCGCGCAACAGGACACTGCTGGCGGGGGCAGCGTCCCCAGACTCGGTCGGATCTCTGCGTCGGGTCTATTCCGGCGCGGGAGGCCGCGCCGGCGGCCGTTGTGCGGTATCAGGAGGCAGGCGATGTTCGGCACCACCGGTCACGCGAGAGTCAAGAGCGAAGACACGGATCAGATACAACCGCTGGATACCTCGTCACGAGCAGGACGGCGTGGGCCTCAGCCGGTCCGGCGATCGATGTCATGCGACTCTGGGTCGACTGCGGTCCACGAGTGATCCGCGCCCCCGGGGCGCTTCATATCCGTTTCGAGCGGGACAGCAAGCGGACCCGTCGTCGAGCACAACAGCTCGGGGAGGAGCATTGGGGATGGAGACCGAAGGGACGGAACGCCTGCAGCAGACCCTTTCCAGTCTGGCCTCCCGGCGCGCGGCGCTGGGGAGCCTGGCCGGGGGCGGGGGGATCGCCCTCCTGACGGCGGCGGGCCGCGGCGCCCGGCCCGCCGCGGCCCAGGACGCGGCGACCCCCGCCATCGCCCTCGATGCCAACAAGGATCTGGTCCGCCGCTTCTACGAAGCCGTCAACCGCAGGGACGATACGGCCCTTGAGGCACTGCTCACGCCGGGATTCGTCGACCGCCTCGGCGTCCTCGGCGACCCGACCAAACCCGGCCCGCAGGCCATGGCCAAGGCCGTGGCGGACCTGCACGGCGCCTTCCCCGACGCCCGCGCCACCGTCGAGGAGGTGATAGCCGAGGGGGATCGGGTGGCGGCACGGATCGCCTGGCGGGGGACGGCGCCAGCACCGTACGAGGCACGGCAGTTCGACTTCTGGGGGGTCGCGGGCGGGCGGCTGACCGAGCTGGTCAGGCTGTTCGATTCGGCCGGCCTGGACAAGCAGCTCGCCGCCGCCGCGACACCGGCGGCGACCCCGATCCCGTAGCGGCCGCCGCACCGGCGGCCGGAAGGCATCAGACAGGAGGGCTCCCATGCGCCGGATCTCGCTCCTCGTCGCGTCCGCCGCCGTCGTGCTGCTCGCCCTCGTGGTCGCCGGTCGGAGTCCGACCGCCACCGCCCGGGACGCCACCCCCGCGGCCGGCACCCTGGCCGGGCACCCGCTGGTCGGCGCGTGGATCATCGACGACCCCGGCGCCCCTGATGCCGCTCACTGAAATGCCCCAGGGATGCCCACGGAAATTCCTCAGAGGGTGTTTATGAAGACATTTGGCGTACCAGCTTACGTAACATGGTACCACCAAATGCGGCGTAGATCATCCCTTCGCTCGTCTCCGTCATCGCCTCATAGTCCTTGCTCAACCGACGCTGCCGCCCCATCCCCGCAATCGACCGCTCCACCACCCACCGTCGCGGCAACACCTGAAACCCGTTCGTCCCCTTGGGCGGGGTCACGATCGCCAGGTCCACCCCACGGCCGCTCGGTAGATCCCGTCCGCCCACACCTTCCGCAACCGCGGGAACCGCACCCGTGTCCCGGCCAACCCCAGCTTCGCACCGTCGCAATCTTGGATGTTCGCCGCATGCACCCGCACTCTCAACAACCACCCGTCGGTGTCGACCAGCTCGTGGCGTTGACGGCCATTGGTCTTCTTGCCCGCGTCAAACCCCCGAGGCCCCCTTTTTCCGTCGTCTTGACCGTCTGACTGTCGAGAATGGCGGCCCTGGGCTCGGGGTCGCGCCCCTGCGCCGTCCGCACCCGCTGCCGCAGGGTGGTGGCGATGGTCTCCCACGTCCCGTCCTCCTGCCACCGCCGGAAATAGGCGTAGACCGTCTCCCATGGCGGCAGATCGTGCGGCAGCAGGCGCCAGGCGCCACCGGAGCGCAGGAGGTAGCGAATGCCGTTGATGATCTCGCGGAGATCGACGCTGCGGGGGCGGCCACCTGGCTTGGCGGGGGGAATCAGCGGTTCCAACTCCCGCCACTCGTCATCGGTCAGGTCGGTCGGGTACAATGGGCGTGCCATGCCGGTATTCTACCGCATTCCCACCCTTCGCAAACACCCTCTCAGGTGAGCCTCCAAGCGGCGATCCCTGGTTTCATCTGGTTCGCTGACATCCCTCCCTTCGTGGTCGATGCCACCGGGGTTACGCCGGCGCCTGCCCCGGTGCCGGGATAACGCCGAGCTGCTGCATCAGGCCCAGGTCGTCGTTGGTGGCCCAGTGCTCCGCCATCTTGCCGTCACCGAAGCGCACGACGTGGATCCCCGTGAACGCCACCGCCGTGCCGGTCGGCGGGATGCCGAAGAACGCGCCCCGGTGGGTGCCGCGCGCGGCGATGCGGCGCGCGACCCGGTCCCCCTCGGCGACCTGATCCTCGATCGTGACGTGGAAGTCCGGGAAGCCGGCGCGGAACAGGGCGAGGACGGCCTTCATGCCGTCGGGGCCGTGTGCCATGCCGGGCGGGTTGGCGTGGTCGACGAAGTCGGGCGCGACGAGCTCGTCGATGACCGCCAGGTTCCCGCGGTTCAGGACCTCCTCGACGTAGCGACGGTCAAGGGCCTTGTTCTCGGCGGGGGAGGTCACGCGGCCGCCGCCGGCGGCCTGGGCCGCGGGCGGGCCGCTCGCTGGGCCGTCGGCCGACGCGGGGCCGGGGATCGCGCCGAGCTGCCGGAGCAGGCCGAGGAAATCCGCCTGGCTCCAGCGCTCCACGCACTTGCCGCCGGCGAAGCGCAGGATCGTGATGCCCGACAGCCGGACCCGCTTGCCGGTCGGCGGGACCCCCATCAGCGGCCCTTCCTGGGTGCCCTCCATGACGAAGCGAACCGCGACCTCGTCCCCCTCGGTGATCAGGTCGTCGAAGGTGAGCCGGGCGTCGGGGAAGGCGGCCGTGAACCCAGTGTAGAACCGCGTGATGCTCGCGATACCCGGCTCGACGCCGGGGTACCCATGCACCACGGCCCGCGCGTCGTACAGGGCAAGGTACCCGGCGAGGTCCCCGGCGTTCCATCGCTCCCGGGCGCGGTGCAGGGCGGCCTTGTTCGCGTTGGTCGACATCGGTACTCCTCCGTTCCGAACTCCGGCGGGCGCGTCGCGCTCAATAATACGGGACCGCGGCCGCCCCGGATCACCGGCCTCACGTCCGCCCCAGCGCGCCGACCCCCCGTCGGATCTGCTCCACCCGCTCCCGGTGCGCCCGCATCCGGTAGCTCTCCCCCTCGATGGTCAGCACCGTCGAGCGGTAGAGCAGCCGGTCCAGCATCGCGGCAGCCACTACGGCATCATCGAAGATCTGTCCCCAGGCGGCAATGCCGCGGTTGGTCGTGAGCACGATGGAGCCTTTGAGGTAGCGTCGCGCGATGATCTGGAACAGCGCCGCGGCCGCCTCGCCGGCCAGCGGCAGGTAGCCCAGCTCGTCGACGATGAGCAGGCCGGGGCCGGCGAAGAAGCGCATCGTCGTCGCCCACCGCCCCTCGATCGCCAGCAGCCGCTCCAAGAACGTGGTGTGGCTGAGCTGCTCGGTGCTGGCCCGATCGAGTTCGACCGCAAGCGCCTCCGCGACCACCGGCAAGCGCAGGTCGGCGAGGTGGGCGCGCAGCCGCTGGTAGGTGCTGGCCTCGCTCATCGTGTCACCTCCGCCAGCTCCGCGTAGCGGGCCAGGTCGCCGACGACCTCGTGGCCGCCGCGGCCATCGCCTCCGGCCCCGGGGGCGGTTCTCCTTCCGCCGGCACGGCGGGGCGGTCGTGATCGCGGCCAGGACCGCCGCCTCCAATGCCGCGTGGTGTTTCCGCGCGATGCACCACCGCCCCCGCGCCGGCTGGTGCGAGCCGGTGCGTCGCGAGCGTGCTCCCGCTCGGCGGCGATCATCGCCGATGGTCGCCAGGAAGCGGTCAAGATCCGCCTGGGCCTCGCCCTGGGTCGTCGCCGTCGTGGTGCGCCACCACCGTTGGGTGATGAAGTGGTTCGCCTTCTCGACCCCGCCCTTGCGGTTGGCGCGACGGGGAGGACAGACGTCCACGGCGACGCCGTAGGACTTGGCGACCGCGGCGAAGCTGGGCAGGAGCCGGTCGCCGCCGACCTCGACGACGCCGGGCATGCGGTCGAACCGCCAGCGGTGGGCGGTCCCCCCGAGCCGGCGCAGGACGCCGTCGAGGGCCTCGACCAGGTGGGCCTGGTCGTTGGTTTCGGCGAAGACGGCCCGGCAGCGGCCCGAGTGCGAAAGCGTGCCGACGAGCAGGTGGGCCTCGCCGCCCCACGGGGCGCGGGGAGCTCCAGCCAGTCCCACTGGATCTCCTCGCCCGGCGGATGGGCGATCTCGATGGTCGGGCGGCCCTTCGCCCCGGCGCACGCCTCGCAGTGCGGGCGCAGGCGCAGGGTGCGCAAGGCGCGGGTGAAGGTCGGGTAGCTGCGCCCGAAGCCGAGGGCGACGATCTCGTCGTACAGGGCCGTGGCCCAGACGTGCGGGTCCTCTTGCAGCCGGGCGGTGACGCAGGGCACGAACGGGGCGAACGGGTCCGGGACGGACTGGTCCCGTTTGCCGGGCTCCCGTATCCCCGTCAAATAGGCGCGAACCGTCTTGCGGTCGCGGCCGAGGTGCCGGGCGATCGCCGAGATAGACCAGCCACGCTGGCGGAGCGCATGGATTTCCACGTCGTCCTCCCAGGTGAGCATGAGCCGGCTCCTTCCGCGCGGGCTGATACAACGCCCGCATTGTCAGGACCGGCCAACGGCCGATGACCGGGACCGCTACCTGGGTGCTCGGGTGGGGAATTTCGATGAGCAGGTCTGGGGAGGTCAGCTGAGCGCCATCAGGCCACGCGACGAGATACAATCATCAGGCTCGTCCGCCGCCTCACCGCCTCACCGCCTCACCGGCGGCGGGCGACGAGGATCCCATCCCGCGTCGGTACGATACAGGCGTTGAACGCCGGATCGGCATAGACCTGCTCGTTGTGACGACGGATCGCGTCGGTCCAGGCCGGCCGTCGGTCGTCGGGATCGGGCTCGGCGACGCGGCCGGACCAGAGGACGTTGTCGCAGATGTAGAGGCCACCTGGCCGGACCCGCTCGCGCGCGAGCTGCCACGCTTCAGGGTAGTCGCCCTTGTCGATGTCGCAGTAGACGATGTCGAAGGCACCCGGCGTCTGACGGAGAACCTCCTGCGCCCAGCCGACGTGGTACTCGACGCGATCCCAGCGGCCGGTGCGAGTGAGGAATCGCTCGGCCAGGTCGCGATTCTGGGGATCGCCGTCGGTGCAGATCACGCTGCCGCCGAGACCGACCGCTCGCGTGAACCAGTAGGCCGAGTAGCCGAAGCCGCTGCCCATCTCGAAGACGGTGCGCGCGCCGATGCCGAGGGCAAGCACCTCGAGCAGCTCACCGACGAGCCGGTCGACGATCGGAAAGTCGCGCTCCGCCGCCAGCCGCTCCATCTCAAGGAGGACCGGCTCATCGTGCCGGCTCGCCAACCCCCGCAGATACCGCTCCACGCGGGGATCGACCGGATTGAACGGCATGGGTCACCTCCAATTCACGACCGGACGACCAGACGTGCCGGCAACGACGGCTGTCTCCTCGCGTGGAGCGCGTTGTGCCACCCATTGCCGGTCAGCACGAAGGTCAAGGTGACAGCAAGGAGCTCGGATTCGACCCGGCGAGCGATCGGCAGCAGCGTTGTTACCCTACCGCCGCATCCACGGATCCAGCGCATCCCGCAACCCATCGCCAAGAAAGTTAAAGGCGAGCACCGTCAACGACAGCGCCAATGCCGGGGAGACGAGCATGTACGGATAGGCGCGCAGGTTCGGGATCGCCTCGGCGATCATCAGCCCCCAGCTCGGTGTCGGCGGGCGGGCGCCTAACCCGAGGAAGCTGATTCCCGCCTCGTAGATGATCGCCAGCGGGATGCCGATTGTGGCGGCGACCACGATCGTCGCCATCGTGTTGGGTAGGATGTGCTGAAAGATGATTCGTCGGTCGGAGGCGCCCACCCCGCGCGCCGCCTCGACAAACTCCTTCTCCTTCAGCGCCAGCGTCTGCGCCCGCGCCAGGCGCGCCGCCGGCAGGCTGTTGATCAACCCGAGCCCGATGAAGACGCCGGTCAACCCGCCGGTCCGCCCGTCGAGCGAGGCCAGCGCCCCGCCGAACCCGCCGTGCGCCGTCTCGAGCCGCGCCCGCAGGAAGGTCATGATCAGGATCACGAAGAGCAGACTGGGCAGCGAGTAGAGCGCGTCGATCGTCCGCATCACGACCATGTCAAGCTTGCCGCCGTAGTATCCCGCGATCAGCCCGGCCGGCACCCCGACGAGCAGGATCACCGCCTGCACCACCAACCCAACCGAGAGCGAAACGCGCGCCCCGAAGATCAGCCGGCTCAGGATGTCGCGGCCCAGCTCGTCGGTCCCCAGCCAGTGCTCGGCGCTCGGCGGCTGCGTCACCACGTCGTAGTTCTGCGTCGCGTAGTCGTACGGCGCGACGAGCGGCGCGAGGAGCGCCGCCAGCGCCAGCGCCAGCAGCAGTACCCCCGACACCAACGCCACCCGCGAGCGCCGCAACCGCCGAAACGCATCCCGCCAGAGCCCCTCGGCCGGCTTGAGCCGGACCGCCTGCTCGGCCGGAGAACGTGCCGTGGTCGCCGCCGTCTGCGCCATTTGTGTCTCCAGGCGGCCAAGCGGCGAGGCGGCCAGGCGGCCAAGCGG
>JRHI01001581.1_pt1 | contig 18430 bp, 17 predicted proteins | sample 215371 | NCBI WGS metagenome assembly JRHI01 (sample SAMN02929681, study PRJNA255918) | sediment metagenome | biome: cave system; feature: Ice Cave; material: Sediment; isolation source: sediment from deep within a dark volcanic ice cave with no known source of... ...
GCGATGAAGGCTGGTTCGGACCAGCCGGCCAGGGCCACCATCACCGGATCGATAAGCGGCAGATGTCCCGCCGGGCTGTTGATCAACTGCTCGAGGCGGTAATCCATCAGCCGGGCGGAGACCCAAGAGGCGAAGCCGTGGAGGCCGGGTTGCGGGCCTTGAAGACCCGGAAGAGGAGCCAGAGCGAGGGAATCAGCAGTACCATGCCGGCCACGATCACGATCAGCATCGCGGTCAGGGTGCCCTCCGGCGCCGCCGTCGACTGGATCGTGAGCCCGGGCGGCACCAGGTAGGGCCATTGTCCCACCGCCCACGCCCAGAGCACGAGCACCACCTGGGCGATCACCGCCGCCCGGGCGATGCGCGGCCGCGACTTCCACACCGCCCAGAGCGCCAACGGTCCGTTGAGCAGCGCCAGCACGAACAGCGGCAGTCCCCTTCCGGTGAGCGACTCGAAGAGCCGGGGCGCCTCCACCCGAGCCATCAGCAGCGCCAGCAAAGCGAGCCCGCCAGAAACCAGCCCGGCCGCCACCGCCCGACGCCGGAAGTCGGCCAGCAACTGGGGGCGGTCTTCGGTCTCGACCATCAGGTAGGTGGCCGCGAGGTATGCGCATATGGACAGGGCGAACAGTCCGAGCACGATCGCAAACGGGGTCGTCCACCCGGCGAAGTAACCGGACTCCACGTGTGTGCCATCGACTCGCACGAAACCACCGCCCACSGCGGCCGCCGCCATCGTCAAGAAGACCGGGGTGAGAATGCTGGCGCCGCCAAAGACCACGCCCCAGGGCGAGAGCGGGCCGACCGCCTCCTTGCCATGGGCCCGGAAGGCGAACGCCGCTCCTCGCAGCACGATCCCTGCCAGCGCGATCGTGAAAGGCAGGTAGAGGGCGGTCGCCAGCGCCGCGAAGGCGATCGGGAAGGCGGTGAACAGCCCTGTGATCATGAAGATCAGCCACACGTGATTGGCTTCCCAGACCGGTCCCATCGCCTCGGCGACGGCCCGGCGTTGTTCTGCGGACCTGGGCCCGAAGGCAAGAATGTCCCAGACCCCGCCCCCGAAGTCGGCACCGGCCAGCACCGCATAGGCCGTCAGCGCCAGCCAGAGGGTGGCCGCGATCAGGTCAGCGGATTTCATCGGAAGAGCCAGAGGCGGCGCCGGCGAGGCGGCGCCCCGCCCACCGGAGCCTCCCGGTTGTGACGGGCCGAAGCCAGCAGCAAGCTGGCGGTGGCTACCGCCAGCCCCAGGTAAATGGCGAGAAAGGTCACGAAGGTGGGGCCCAGCGCGGGTGCGGAGGTGGCTGCCTCGGAAGTGCGCAGAATCCCATAGACGATCCATGGCTGGCGACCGAACTCGGTCACGAACCAACCCGATTCCATGGCCACCACGCTGGCCGGGCCAGCCAGGACCAGCCCCGCCAGAAGCGGCCTCCACAGGGGGACACGGCGGCGCCAGGCGAGCAGGCCCCAGAAGGCCAGGGCCAGGAACCCGAGCAACGTGCCCAGGCCGACCATGGAATCGAAGGACAGATGGACCAGGACCGGGTTCGGCCGGTCGCCGGGAGGGAATGAGTCCAGTCCCCGCACCGGCGCATTGGGATCGAAGGTCGCCAGCCAGCTCAGGGCCTGTGGGATCTCGATACCGTAGAGGACCCGGTGCTGTGAGTCGGAGGGGATCCCGCCGATCGTGATCGGCGCCCCGTTCTGGGTTCTGTAGACCCCTTCCATCGCGGCGAACTTCGCCGGCTGCGACTGGTAGACGAAGCGGGCGCTGGTATCTCCGGTGATGCCGGCCAGTGCGACGGCGATCAAGCCCATGGCCATGCCGGCGGCGAGCCCGCGGCGATGAGCCAGGTCATTGCGGCCCCGGAGCAGACCGGAGGCGTAGACGGCGGCGACCAGAAAGCCGGTCACCACGTAGGCCGAGACCAGCATGTGCGGATCCTCGGTTGCGGTCGACGGGTTCAGCGCAGCCGCCACCGGGTCGACGCTCTGGAGCTGACCGTCCGGGCTCAGCCGAAAGCCGGTGGGAGAGTTCATCCAGGCGTTCGCCATCACCACGAACAGCGAACTGGCGGCGCCGCTCAGCGCGATCGGGATCGAGGTCAACCAGTGTGCCAGCGGACTCAGGCGGTCCCAGCCATAGAGGTAGAGCCCGAGGAAGATCGCCTCGATGAAAAACGCGAAGCCCTCAGCGGAGAAGGGTAGCCCGATGATCGATCCGGAAAAGGCCATGAAGCGCGGCCAGAGCAATCCGAGCTCGAAGCTGAGCACCGTGCCCGACACCGCGCCCACCGCGAACAGGATGCCGAATGCCCTTGCCCAGCGCCGAGCCAGCAGCATCCAGGTTTCGTCCCGTCGCCACAGCGCCAGACCTTCAGCCACCGACATCAAAAGCGGCATGCCGACACCGAGCACGGCGAAGACGATGTGGAACCCGAGCGAGGTGCCCATCGTCGCCCTGGCTATGGTGACGTTGTCCATGGCCGCCTACGAGATCGCCCCCACCGGCAGGTGAACCGTGGGCCCGGCGGCCTGCCCCGCATCCGGGTCCCGGGCTGGCCCGACTACGTGCTTGGGAGCTGAGACCGGCTCGATCAATCGCATGCGGCGGACACCTTCAGCAACCTTCATGAACACCTTTTTGCAGGATAGCCCCACCTCGATACCAAAGCGGGACGCGAACGGCCTCGACCAGTCTCGAACGTGCCCCCGGCCCGCTCTCGACCCCCCGGCGCTGAGCCCACTCAGACACCCGCCGTCGGCTGAAACGGCAGGCCGGGCCGGCGCTCCCGGCCCTTGCCGGCCGCCGGCAAGATCGCTCTTGGCCGGGCTACCTCAGCTGCGCCTGGTGTCACCGGCGGGAACGCCGGTCATTGCGCGAGAAACTCACGGGCCGCCCTGGCCGCCCTGCCGGGGCCAGCCCGGCCTGCCAGTCTGCCAGACGCTGGCACCGACGCACACCTAGACGAAAGCTACTCGTACCAGGTCTTGCGACGGATGCTGTCGGGCAGAACAGCGACCAGGATGATCGCTCCCTTCACAGCCTGGGTCCAGAAGGGGTTGACATTAAGCAAAATCATCCCGTTACCGACCACGGCGATAATGAGCGCCCCGATCAGGGTGCCGAAGACTCCGCCTCGGCCTCCAAACAGGCTGGTTCCGCCGATGACCACCGCCGCGATCACGTCCAGTTCGTAACCCACGGCTATGTTGGGGTCGGCGGTAGCCAGCCGGCCGGTCAGGATTAGCGCCCCCAGCGCTGCCAACAGACCGCTGATCCCGTAGACGGCGACGACGTAACGGTCGATTGGAATTCCTGAGAGCCGGGTTACTTCCGGGTTGCTGCCGATCGCGTAGACGTGACGCCCGAAGCGCGTCTGGGTGAGGATAACGAGACAGGTCGCAAAGACAGCGAACATGATTACGACGGGCACGGGGATGCCACCAAACACGCCCTGGCCGAAGAAGTTGAACTTGGCTTCGCGGACCAGGATCGGCTGGCCTCCCGTGTATATGTATGTCAGGCCACGAGCCACCGCCAGCATCGCCAGCGTGGCGATGAAGGGGGCCACCTTGGCTCGGGTCACGAAGATGCCGTTGGTGATCCCCAGAAGCCACCCCACCGCCAGACCGGCCAAGATCCCGGCGGCGGCCCCATACCGCCCGGTGAGGCTCGCCATGACTGCACCCGACAAGGCCAGCACCGACCCCACCGAGAGGTCGATCCCGCGGCTCAGGATGACGAAGGTCTGGCCAAAGGCAAGAATGGCCACCACCGATGCCTGGAGAGCGACATTGAAGACATTGCTGGGGGTCAAAAATACAGGCGAGATGGAACTCAGCACGACGCAAAGGGCGAGGAAGCCGATCAGGAGTCCGTACTGCGGAAGCGTCCGGAAGGCCTCCTGGGCCAAGGTGGCCGGCAGGCTTGCTCGACGGAGATGGTTGAGATGGCCTTTCAGCCATGCCCCCGCCGGCCTCACGTGATCGCTGCCCGCATAACCCGCTCTCGGGTCGCTTCCAAGCGGTCGAACTCAGCCGCCACCGCTCCATTGCGCATGACCACCACTCGGTCGCTCATGCCCAGAACCTCAGGCAGGTCGGAGGAGATCATCAAGATGGCAGCCCCTCTGGCAGCCAGCTGGTCCATGACCTGATAGATCTCGGCCTTGGCGCCCACGTCCACACCTCGAGTGGGCTCGTCCAGAATCAAGAGACGTGGGTCCCGTTCCAGCCACTTGGCCAGTACCACTTTCTGCTGGTTCCCACCGGACAGGGAGCGTGCCGGCTGATGCGGACTGCTGGCACGTATGCCGAGGCGGCGGGCCCAGGGCAAGAAAGCCTCGATCTCCAGCTTTCGAACCAGGCGGCCCCAGCGAACGAAGCGTCGCAGCGAGGGCAGGGTGTGGTTGGCATAGAGGGGAAAATCAAGGACCAGTCCGCTACGCTGGCGGTCCTCGGTCAGAAAGCCAACCCCTCGCCGGATGGCATCGCCCGGACTGCGCAGGCGCGCCGGCCGGCCTTCGATCAACACCGTTCCGCGGTCGATGGGGTCGACCCCGAATATGGCACGGGCCAGTTCTGTGCGGCCAGCGCCGACCAGCCCTGCCAACCCAACTATCTCGCCCGCACGCACGGTGAGCGTTATCCCGCGCAGCATCCCATTCGTGTGTAGATCCTGCACCTCGAGCACGACCTCGCCCACCGGCTTCCCACGCTCAGGGAATTCGCGCTCGACAGCTCGGCCCACCATCAACTCAACCACCTGCTCCGGGGTGGTGTCGGACCGCACCATGCTGCCCACGATCTGACCGTCCCGCAGCACCGTAATCCGGTCTGCGATTTCGAACACCTCTTCCAGCCGGTGGCTGACGAAGATCACCGCTACACCCTGGCCCTGCAGCTGTCGCACGAGCCGGAAAAGGTTGGCCACCTCCTCTTCAGCCAGGCTCGCGGTCGGCTCGTCCATGGCGATGATGCGCGCCTCTTGTGCGATTGCGCGCGCGATCTCAACCAGCTGCCGGCGCGCCATCGGCAAAGAGCCGACTTTGACCTGCGGATCAAGTGAGATCTGCAGGCGTTGAAGCAGCGCCCGGCAGTCCACGTGAAGCCGACCCCAGTCGAGCAAAGGCCCTCGCACCGGCAATCGGTCGAGGTAGATGTTCTCCGCCACCTCGAGATCGGCGACTGTACTCAACTCCTGATGGATGATGGCGATGCCGGCCTTCCGCGCATCCCGAGGGGAACGGAAGTGGACCGGCTCACCTTCGACCAGGATCTCGCCTCGATCAGGGTAGAGCACACCCGACAGGATGCGGAGCAGGGTCGACTTGCCGGCTCCGTTCTCACCTACCAGCGCGGTGACTTCGCCAGCGACCGCACTGAACGAGGCGCATCGCAGCGCCTGGGTGCCATCGAAGCTCTTGGAGACCTCTCGCAGTTCAACGGCTGTCATGCGTCAGAAGGTCACACCCGCGACCAGCCCCACATTGGCGTAGGGCGTGCACTCCCCGCTCCGGACGATGGCTCGCGCCTCGGCCACGTTTCGCTTGAATTGTTCGTGGGGCACCTCGACCACGTCCAGGCCCCTGAGGCGAGCGCCAACCTGATCGTAAATGGGCTGGCCCCGCATTTCGACAGCGAGCAGCGCCGACTCCACTTTCAGAACCGCAAGGACGGCATCGAGGACCTGCAGCAAAGAAGGTATCCCCGGCACCAAGCTCAGGTCCACCACTTCCACACCGCGTGGGACGGCCAGCCCAGCGTCCGCCACTACCACCAGGTCGGCATGGCCCGCGCCTGCCAGCACGGCCAGCAGACGCGGGTTCAAGATAACGACGTCGGTCAACAACTACGCGTTGTCTTTGGTGATGACCTTGAGTGGAACGTCCTGCTTGGGATCGACCGACTGACCAGCGGCAAGCTTGACCGCCGCCTGCACCGCCAGTTGTCCCATCACGTCAGGTTGCTGAGCCACAGTGGCATACATCTCGCCGGCCTTGATGGCCGCCCTGGCATCGTCGATGCCGTCGACCCCGACCACGAGCACCTTGCCGGTCAAGCCTTTGGCCTTGATCGCCTGCACTGCGCCCAGGGCCATCTCGTCGTTCTGAGCAAAGACTCCGGTGACGTCCGGGTTAGCGGTGAGGATGTTCTGCATCACATTGAGTGCCTCGTCGCGCTTGAAATTGGCCACCTGCTGAGCGACTAGCTTCGCGGCCTTGGTGTTGATCGAGGTGTCTGCCAGCGCATCCGTGAAGCCTTTGCCGCGGTCGCGGGCTGCGGAGGCGCCGGGAATCCCTATCAGCATGGCGAGCTTGGCGTTCTGAGGCACTCCCTTCAGCAGCTCCTTGGCCGCCAACTTGCCCGCCTCTACATTGTTAGAGGCGATAAAGCTGGCCAGGGTGCCGCCGTTGGATGCCCGGTCCACGGCTATGACCGGGATCTTGGCCTGATTGGCCTTGGTGACCGAGCTCACCACGGCATCCGAGTCAGTTGGGTTGACGATGATGACACTCACTTTCTGAGTGATGAAATTGGAGATCTGATCGGCCTGCTTGGCATTGTCATTGGCGGCATCCGCCACGATCAGCTTCGCCCCGGCGGAGTCAGCCGCCTTCTGAGCGCCATCGCGCAGGCTTACAAAAAAGGGGTTGTTCAGGGTGGAGAGAGCAAGGCCGATCGTCTCCTTCGGTGTCGCCCCGCCACCTCCTCCGCCACCGCCACAGGCAGCCGCTGTCAGCGCCATCACCCCGGCCAACGCGACCGTGGCGATCACTCGTGGACCACCTCTCATCTGCGCACCTCCACTTCACACTGAACCCGGTCGCCGGCGGTGACCGGCCACTCGATGCCAAAAAGCCGCTTCAGGTCAGAGACCCTGGGCAGCGAAGCCTGGGCCCCGAACTTGGTCGCCGCCGCCGCCCCGGCGGCCCCAGCCAACTCGGCGCCTCGAGCCAGGTCGAGACCGGCCGCCAACGAAGACGCCAAAGCTCCCACGAAGGCGTCACCGGCGGCAGTCGCGTCCACGGCCTCCACGTGGAAGGGCTCCAGGTGTTGGGTTCGGCCGACCCGGGCCAGCACCGCGCCGGCCGAACCCAGGGTTACGATCACCGCAGGGCAACCCATCGCCACCCCGGCCCGGGCCGCTTTCTTCGCACCCCGCAAGTCGCGGGCGGGTTGGCTGAAGATCGCCTCCGCCTCGTGCTCGTTGACGACCAGCACCTCGAGTCCTTCCAGCACCTCCGGATCCAGCCGAGCGGCGGGAGCGGCGTTGAGGATGATCCGCGCTCCCGCCGACCTGGCTCCACGCACCGCTGCGGCCACTGCCGACAGAGGAACTTCATGCTGCAGGACGAGGACATCGCCTTTTGCCAGTCCTCGGACCGTCCGCTGTACCTCGGCTTCCGAGACAGCCGCGTTGGCRCCGGGGGCAACCGCGATCATGTTCTCGCCGCCAGTCTCGACCAGGATCAAAGCGGCACCCGTTGGCTCCTGAAAGTCGCGCGCCACGCCTCTTACGTCGACACCCTCCTGCGTCAAGCTGGCCAGCAACCCATCACCGAAGACGTCGGCACCGACTCGACCGATCATTGACACGGCAGCCCCGAGGCGGACGGCCGCAACCGCCTGGTTGGCTCCCTTGCCCCCAGGAAATGTGCGTAGCCTGTCGCCGACCACCGTCTCACCACCCCCGGGCAGCCGTGGCAACGCGACCACCAAGTCCATGTTCAGACTTCCCAAAACGATCACCCGGCTCACCTGGACCCTACCCGTGGTGGCAGGCCGGTTGACTCTCGAACCAGCAGCTCACCCTGAAAAATGGTCGTTCCGTCACCGAGTTCGATGTTGGCCCGGCAGGCATCGATCAACTGCGTAGCGGCGCAGCGCCCCATCTGGTAGGCAGGCTGACGGATGGTGGTTAGCTTGGGGCTGACGTACGCAGCCAAGTGGATGTCGTCAAACCCCACCACCGACACGTCCTCCGGCACCCTGAGCCCGCGTTCCCTGAAAGCCGTCATGGCCCCGATCGCGGTAAGGTCATTGGCGGCAAATAAAGCGGTGAACTGTTCCCCTCGGGCGAGGAGCGTACTAACTCCCTGGTAACCGCCTTCCTCCGAAAAGTCGCCATCGACGACCAGATCCGGATCGAAGACCAGCCCGTAGTTAGTCAACGCCTGACGATAGCCGGCCATACGCTCCTGGCTGACAGTCAGGCCAGGGGGGCCGGCGATATGCGCGATGCGTCGATGGCCCAGTTCCAAGAGGTGGGCGGTGGCCAGGTGCCCGCCGCCCAGGTGGTCAACTCGAACCGCCGCCGAGCCCGGAAGGTCGACCGGACGGTCCAGGGCGACCACGGGTAGACCATGCCTAGACAGGCGCTTGAGACTCTCTGGTCGGGATACCAGGCCAACCAGTAGAACGCCGTCGACTTGTTGGCCCCTCAACACCTCAAGGAAAAACTCTTCCTTGCTCGGGTCTCCGCCCGTGTGGCAGAGCAGGACCCCGTAGCCCTGCTCGTCCGCCGCCAGTTGCACGCCTTTGACCAGAAGCGGGAAGAAGGGGTTTGTGATGTCCGGCAGCAGCACGGCGATGGTATGCGTGGTTTTGAGTACCAGGCTGCGAGCGACCCGGTTGGGCTGATAGCCAAGAGCAGCTATAGCAGCCTGAACGCGACGGCGCGTGCCTGCAGCGACCAGGCCACTGGCGTTGAGCGTGCGGGAGACGGTCGCCGTCGACACCCCGGCGGCACGGGCAACCTCATAAATGGTCACGGGCACCTGCTATCCTGAAATCGCTTACATGAAAGCGCTTTCAGGAGTATGAGCGCTCAAACCACTTCTGTCAACTTCAGGTTCAGGTAATCGCTCCAGCGCCTCATCTCAAGAGTCGGCTGAAACGGCAGGCCGGGCCGGCGCTCCCGGCCCTTGCCGGCCGCCGGCAAGATCGCTCTTGGCCGGGCTACCTCAGCTGCGCCTGGTGTCACCGGCGGGAACGCCGGTCATTGCGCGAGAAACTCACGGGCCGCCCTGGCCGCCCTGCCGGGGCCAGCCCGGCCTGGGCCGGCTGGAATGGTTTCGAGTGCTTTCAGCCAGGGTAATTGGACCTTGCCACCAAAACTTCATTTAAGGAGTCCGAAACATGGCAGCATTGGTTCCCTGGCGTCGACGCGAGACCGGGATCGAGCAGTGGGACCCGTTCGGTGAGCTGGAGGAGATGCACTCCCGGATGGGCAAGCTGCTGGACACGGCATTCGGTATGCCCGAGCGGGCGATTGGTGCATGGTCCCCTTTGGTTGACGTGGAGGAGACTGAAGACGCCTGGATCGTTGAGGCCGAGCTTCCCGGCGTGAAGCGCGAAGACGTTGACGTAGAGTTCCGCGACGGCGAACTCACCATCAGCGGCGAGATCAAGCAGAAGGAGCGCCGGGGCATTCTTCGCCGGCAGGTCCGTCGAACCGGACGGTTCGAATACCGGCTCTCGGTACCGGGCATGGTCGATGGCGACAAGATCGAGGCCTCGCTCGACAAAGGGGTGCTCACCGTCAGGATCCCCAAGGAGGCCAGGGCGAAGCCGAAGCGGATCGAAGTTCGGGCCGGAGGCTGAGATGATCGAGCAATTCTGGTTCAGCGCCCTCGAGGAGTCATCTCGCCACTGGTGGATCCACCTCATCCGCGGCCTGGCGGCGATCGCGTTCGCGGTGCTCGCTATCGCCTGGCCGGCAGTCACCGTGATCGTGTTGGCGGCGCTGGTGGCGGTGTGGGCCACGGTGCTCGGGGTCTCCGAGCTGGTTCAGGCCTTCCAGCTCCGCTCCCTGCGCAGGCAACTGAGGATGCACCAGCCCAAGTTTCAGTGAGCCCCGCCGGCTGGGTCCGGTCCTCGAGCAGCCGGTCCCGGCCGGGGTCGTGATCCCGTTTTCCCCGCCACTCACCCGCTCCCCACTCATCCGGAGGGTAGACCGCGAGTTCCTCCACTCCAGGGCCCTCAGGGCGGACACCCACTGTCAGGGCAGGGCACTTACTGGCGGTCGCGCCCGTGAACCGGCCCCTTCACTCCAGGGCCAGCCGGCCTCGATCGTACAGGGCCCTGATGATGAGTTCGGCACCAGCCTCAGCGCTGATCGCTGACGTGTCGATACGCAGGTCGGGGCGGTCCGGGGCCTCGTAAGGAGAGTCGATACCGGTGAAGTTATCCAGCCGACCGTTCCTCGCCTTTCGGTAGAGGCCCTTGGGATCACGCCGCTCGGCAACCGCCAGGGGCGTGTCCACGAACACCTCGAGAAACTCGCCGGGATCGAATAGCCCGTGGGCCCTTTCCCGTTCTGCCCGAAACGGCGAGATGAAAGCCACCAGCACGATCAGCCCCGCATCGACCATCAGCCTGGCCACCTCGGCCACCCGGCGGATGTTCTCGGCTCGGTCGGCCGCGGTGAACCCAAGATCCCGGTTGAGACCATGCCGCACGTTGTCGCCGTCCAGCAGGTACGTGTGCCGGCCCAGCCCGTGCAGCCGCGTCTCGACCAGGTTCGCGATCGTCGACTTGCCCGCTCCAGACAGTCCGGTCAGCCAGACGACTCCCGGCCTCTGCCCCTTGTGGGCGGCCCGGGCAGCCTTGTCGACATCCACGGTCTGCCAGCGCAGGTCTTGCTGATGGCGCAGCCCCCTTTGGACGGTCCCGGCTCCAACGGTGGTGCAGGTCAGCCGGTCGATCAGGATGAATCCGCCGGTGTCGCGGTTCTCCACGTAGGGGTCGAAGGCGATCGGCTGGTCGAGCTCAAGGTCACAGAACCCGATTTCGTTGAGTTCGAGCCGGCTGGTTTCAACGCGGTCGAGGGTGTTGACATCGAGTTTGTGTCCGATCCGCCTGATTCTGGCGCCCACCGTCCTGGTCCCGATCCGGAGCAGTAAGCTCTGGCCTCGGAGCAACGGCTCGTCGGTCATCCAGATCACCTTCGCCTCAATTTGGTCAGACACCTGGGCTGGGGCGTCGGCGCTGGTGAGCATGTCTCCGCGACTGGCATCTATGGCATCAGCCAGGGTCAGGGTCACGGCCTGGCCGGCGACCGCCACCTCCTGCTCCCCCTCAAACGTCACGATGCGCTCGACCGCGCTCTCTCGGCCGGAGGGAAGCACGCGAACCCGATCCCCGGTGCGCACCGTGCCTCCGGCAATGGTGCCCGCGAACCCACGAAAGTCGAGGTGGGGCCGGTTCACCCACTGGATCGGGAATCGAAATGGAGACGACTGCATACGGTCAGTGTCGAGTTCCACGGTCTCCAAACATTCGAGCAGGGTCGGTCCCGTGTACCACGGCATTCGATCACCGCGGCTGACCACGTTGTCGCCTCTCAGAGCTGAAACAGGAACACATCGGAAATCGGCAATACCGATTCTGGCCACCAGCCGGCGATATTCAGCGGCGACCTGCCGGAATTGCGGCTCCGAGTATCCGATCAGATCCATTTTGTTGACCGCCAACACGACATGCCGGATACCCAGGGCCGCCACGATGTAGCTGTGACGCAAAGTCTGCGTCAGCACCCCTTTGCGAGCGTCCGCCAGGATCACGGCGCAGTCGGCGGTCGAGGCGCCGGTCGCCATATTGCGCGTGTACTGCTCGTGACCCGGAGTGTCGGCGACGATGAAACGCCGGTGTCGAGTCTGGAATTGCCGGTAGGCCACGTCGATTGTGATCTTCTGCTCGCGCTCGGCGGCGAGTCCGTCGAGGAGCAAGGCGAAGTCGACTTCGCCACCCTGCGTGCCGACCCGCTTGGAGTCGGCCTCCAGCCGCTCCAAATGATCTTCCAGGAGCAGTCCCGACTCCCAGAGCAGCCGACCGATCAGAGTGCTCTTACCGTCATCGACACTGCCACAGGTGATGAAGCGGAGCAGGTCAACGCTCTCATCCGCGATGAACAGGGACGGGTCGGCGAAGCGGGAGCCGCTCAAAAGTAGCCCTCCTGCTTCTTCCTCTCCATCGAAGACGGCGAGTCGCGATCGATCACCCGGCCCTGGCGTTCTGAAGTACGGACGGTTATGAGTTCGCCGATGATCTCGGCCAACGTCTTCGCCTCGCTTTCGATCGCCCCGGTGAGTGGATAGCAGCCGAGAGTGCGGAAGCGAACTCTTCGCATGACCGGCCGTTCACCGGGTTTTAGCGGCAGGCGATCATCGTCGACCATGATCAGCGCACCATCGCGCTCGACGATCGGTCGCTCCTCCGAGAAGTAGAGAGGGACCACGGGCAGGTCCTCCAGGTAGATGTACTGCCAGACGTCCAGCTCAGTCCAATTCGAGAGCGGGAAGGCGCGAACCGATTCCCCCCGCCGCTTCATCGCGTTGTAGAGGCGCCACAACTCCGGCCGCTGCGATCTTGGATCCCATCGATGCTGCGCCGTCCGGAAAGAAAAGATCCGCTCCTTGGCCCGAGACGCCTCCTCGTCTCGCCGGGCCCCACCGATCGCCACGTCGAAACCATGCTTGTCGAGCGCCTGCTTCAGCGCTTCGGTCTTCATCACATCGGTGTGCACGGCCGACCCGTGGCTGAAAGGACCGATTCCTCTGGCCAGACCCTCCTGGTTGATGTGCACCAAAAGTTCCAGGCCGAGTTCGCGGGCGATCCGATCCCGGAATTCGATCATCTCGCGGAACTTCCAGGTCGTGTCAACATGAAGCAGCGGGAACGGAATTCGCCCCGGGGGAAACGCCTTGCGGGCAAGGTGCAGCATGACCGAGCTGTCCTTCCCGATCGAGTACAGCATGACCGGGCGCTCGGCCTGCGCCACCACCTCGCGCAGAATATCGATCGACTCCGCCTCCAGCCGTTGGAGGTGGGTCAGGCGAACCGGGGTGGCCACCAGCCCGGTTCCGCCCCGGCTTTCGATCATTGGCCGCGCTCCCCATGGGCGTGGCGGTGCTCGGTCCAGATGCTGACCGCCTGCGCGATCGACTTCACGTCCCACTTTCGCTTCACGCGTAGCCAGTACTCACGGGCGGTGTGGGTCTGAACCCCCATCTGCTGGGCCACCTCCTTCAACCGCAAGCCGGCAGTGAGATGGCCCACCAGTTCACGCTCACGCGGCGAGAGATCTTTGACCAGGTGCTGCCCGGGGGCTACCGTGACCTCCAGCCCGGCGGCCGCGATCAGGGAGGCGAGAGCCTCGACCGGCGCCCCCGGTTCCAGTTCCAGGCTCACGCTGCGCGGGCTGACCCGGCCAGCATGCACGCGCACGTCGAGGCGCGCCGCCGCCTCAAAGACAGCAGCCAGCTGGGCCGGGGCGTCGAGGTTGTTCACAGTGATCCTGGAATGAGCCATAGGAATTGAGCCATATGAAAAGAAAAAAGGGCCTCCGCGACGCGGAGGCCCTTGAGCGCTGCTTCAGTCGGACGGCGCGCGACAAGGGCCCCGTCGACAACCGATCGACGACAGGTCGCTCCTCAAGCAGTGCAGGACCATCGACATTGAAGGTCACTGTATCAGCGCGGATTCGCCACTTTGGTGTCCCAACTTCGTGGGACCGCGCCGATCGAGTCCCCCACCGAAGGGACAGGCGCGGCTTGATCCTGGCCGCAAGCGGCGGCTATCTTCGTTCCATGGCCAGCGATCACGAGCTCTCGGTGCCGGTGCTGACCCGCCGCCGCGCCGTCGACTTCGCTCGGGTCGCGACCTGCCTCTGTAGGTAGCCGCCCGAATCCAAGCGGCCGGCATCCGTGCTCCCACGTGGAAGCGCGGTCCACCTTCATCCGCGCCCCTGCATGGGAGCGCGGCCCTGCAAGCAGAGGACAATGACTGAGGCTAATTCGGCAGAACCGCTCGAGCGTTTCTCGAAGGTCGAGCGGATCAAGGAGGCGAGCAACCACCTGCGGGGCACCCTCGCGCAGGAACTCGAAGACCCGGCGCCCACGTTCACTGACGAGGCGGTGCAGGTGCTCAAGTTCCACGGCGTGTACCAGCAGGAGGACCGCGACGCCCGTAAGCGTTCCCGGGCCCAGGGCGCCGGCGCCCGCGCTCACATGATGATGGTCCGCACCCGCGTGCCCGGGGGACGGGTATCGCCCGAGGGGTACCTCGCCCACGACGAGATCGCGCGGCGTTGGGGAAACCGCAGCTTGCGAGTAACCACCCGCCAGGACTTCCAGCTGCACGGAGTTCTGAAGGGCAACCTCCGCGGCGCGATCCGCGCCATCAACGACGCCCTGATGACAACGCTGGGAGGATGCGGTGACCAGGCCCGCAACATCATGTGCTGCCCGGCCCCGATCGCTGACCCCTTCCGCACCGAGGTCGCGGCCTTCCTCGACCGACTGGTGCCCGCGCTGACGCCGCGGACCGGGGCCTACCACGAGATCTGGATCGACGGCAAGGCGATCAGCGCCGTCCCCGAAGGCGAGGAAGAGGACCTGTACGGTGAGCGGTACCTGCCTCGCAAGTTCAAGACCGCGATCGCCATCGAGGGCGACAACTGCGTCGACGCCTACGCCAACGATCTGGCCCTGGTGGTGCTCCGGGATGGCGACCGGGTGGCCGGCGTCAACCTGCTGGTCGGCGGAGGCCTGGGTCGCACGGCTAACAAGCCGGACACCTTCCCCGCGGTCGCTCAGGCGATGGGCTTCGTGCCGCCGGAGCATGCGATCGCCGCCGCCCGGGCGGTGGTCGCCGTCCACCGCGACCATGGCAACCGCACCGATCGGCGGCACGCGCGGCTCAAGTACCTGATCCACGAGCGGGGCATCGACTGGTGCCGGGCCGAGGTCGAGCGTCACCTCGGGTTTTCGATGGAGCCGCCCAGACCGGTCCGCTGGGACCCGGTCGACGACCATCTGGGCTGGCATCCGCAGGCTGACGGGCGATGGTGCTATGGACTGTTCATCGAGAATGGCCGGATCGCCGACGCCGACGGCCGGCGCCTCGCCGAGGGCCTCCGGCGGATCGTCGCTGAACTCCGGACGCCCGTTCACCTGACCGCCCAACAGAACGTCATCCTGGGCGATCTCGAGGAGAGGCAGCGTCAGCGCCTCGAAGAGGTGCTCGTCGAGCACGGGATCCCCCTCTCAGGGGAATATTCGAAAACCATCCGCCACTCGATGGCGTGCCCGGCGCTACCGACTTGCGGTCTGGCCCTGGCCGAGTCGGAGCGAGTCCTGCCCGGAGTTATCCGACAGATCGAGGCGGTGATCGTCGAACTGGGTCTGAGCGACCAGCGAATCAGCTACCGAATGACCGGGTGTCCAAACGGCTGCGCCCGACCCTACCTGGGAGATGTCGGGTTCGTGGGGACGACCCTGGGCAAGTACGACGTCTTTCTCGGCGGCGACTTCAACGGCACCCGCCTGAACACGCTTTACGCTCGCAACGTCGCTCTTGGAGATCTCGCGGAGGTGCTCCGCGGCCCGCTGCGGCGTTTTCGGGACGAGCGGCGCCCATCAGAAGGCTTCGGCGACTGGTGCCACCGTTTCGGAGTCGAGSGACTGGCGCTCCTTCACCGCGAGGTCCTCACCGCGTGAGCGCGATTCCAGCCGGCGCCGAGCGGATGGCGGTGCGAGAGCTGCTGGCCTGGGCATATGCCGAACTCAAGCCGTTGGCGATCGTAGCCAGCTTCCAGGTGGAGTCGGTGGTACTGATCGACCTGGCCGCGGAGGTGTTCGACCGCCCCGACGTGATCACGATCGACACCGGCCGGCTGCCAGCGGAAACCCACGAGCTCATGGAACAGGTACGCCGGCGCTGGCCAATCCGGCTGATCTCCGTCTCCCCCAACGAACTGGCCGTGACCGAGATGGTCACCAGGCATGGTCCCAACCTGTTCCGCGAGTCGGTCCAGCTCCGCCATCTGTGCTGTGAGGTTCGCAAGGTGCAGCCGCTGGCCCGGGCACTGACCGGCTACGCGGGATGGATGACCGGGCTACGGCGCCAACAGACCCCCACCCGCGCGACGGTGCCCGTGGTCGGTCCCGACCCCCAGCGTCCAGGCGTGATCAAGGTAGCGCCTCTGGCAGCCTGGACCCACGACCAGGTCTGGCTGCGCGTCCGTCAGCGCGATCTGCCGGTCCATGAGCTGTACCGCCGCGGCTATACCTCGATCGGCTGCGCGCCCTGCACCCGGGCGACGCTRCCCGGCGAGGACRAGCGCGCCGGCCGCTGGTGGTGGGAGAACGAGGGCGTCAAGGAGTGCGGCCTGCACTGGGGCGAGGGCGGGCTCGAGCGGGCCGGCTCCCGATGACGAGCATCCTGATCACGGTGGCGGCAGGCTTTGGCCTGGGGGTCGCGCTCGGCATCTCGGGGGTCGGCGGCGGCGTGGTGCTGACACCCATCCTGATCCTGTGGCTGCGCCTTCCGGCGGCCGTGGCGGTGGGCACCTCGGCCGCGTTTTCACTGGTGACCAAGGTGGCCGGCGCCACCCAGCACCTACGGCAAGGAACGGTCGACCCCCCGACCGTGGCCTGGCTGGCGGCGGGCAGCGTGCCAGGTGCGCTGGTGAGCGCGGTTGCCGCCAACGCCTGGATGCGACCGGTTCTCAGCGAGCAGATCACGGAGCGACTGGTCGCGGGCGCGGTCCTGCTCAGCGCCACGATCATGACGCTGCGTCTTTTGCGAATCATCAGGCCGCTGGCCAAGCCGCTGCGAGGCCCGGCCCTGGTACCCCTCGGTCTCGGTTTGGGGATCATCTTCGCCCTGACCAGCGTCGGCAGCGGCTCGATCGCTGTGGCGGCGCTGGTGGTGCTCACTTCGCTGTCGATCTCGCGCCTGGTGGGCACTGACGTCGCTCACGCGGCCCTGATAGCGGCGGTCACGGCGCCCGTCTACCTGGCCAGCGGGCGCGTCGACCTGCCCGTGCTACTTCCCCTGGCACTGGGTTCACTGCCCGGGGCGGTGCTGGGCAGCCGGCTCGCCATCAGGCTCCCGGAGCGCGTGGTGAGGGGCACCGTTCTGATCGCGGTGTGGGCAATCGTCGCCCGGATGGCCGTAGTGGCGGCGCTGTGAAGTACTATCCGCTGTTCGTGGATCTGCGTGGGCAGCGCTGCGTGGTGCTGGGATCGGGGCACCTGGCAGCTGAAAAGGTCGAAAGCCTTCGCCGAGCTGGCGCCGAGGTTGACTGGATTCGCACCGGGTACCGGCCCGGCGCTCTGGCCGGGGCGCGCCTGGTGTTCGACGCGACCGGGGATCCTGCCACCGGCAAGGCGGCGTGGGAGGAGGCCGAGGCGGCTGGAATCATGATCAACGTGGTCGACGTACCCTCCCGTTGCCGGTTCATCATGCCGGCGGTGGTCGACCGCGACCCTCTACTGATCGCGATTTCCACGTCGGGAGAAAGCCCATTTTTGGCCTCGGCCCTGCGGGCTCGCCTGGAGCGGAGCTTCGGCCCCGAATGGGGGGTTTTTGTCGGGCTGGTGGGCGAGATCCGCCGGCGGCTGCGCCGGAGCCAGGTACCGCTCTCCGAGCAAACGCCGATCTACCGGCGGCTGCTGAGATCGCCGGTCCGGCGCCTCATCAGGCAGGGACGCGCCGAAAAGGCGCGGTGCATCGCGGAGGAGATCGCCTCCAGCCGGAAACCGTGTCCGGGCCGGGTGGCGCTGGTGGGCGCCGGCCCCGGCTCAGTCGATCTACTGACGCTGGCCGCCCGCGACCTGCTGGCCGAGGCGGACGTGGTTTTCCATGACGCCTTGGTCCACCCGGACGTGCTCGCCCTTTGCGGGCCGAGCGCCGAACTGGTCGATGTCGGCAAGCGCGGCGAGCAAGGCGGAGTCGACCAGACCGAGATCGTGGCCATGATGATCGCCCGGGCACGCCAGGGGCTGGAGATCGTTCGCCTCAAGGGTGGAGATCCTTTCGTCTTCGGACGCGGCGGGGAAGAGGTGCTGGCCCTGGCGGCAGCCGGAATCGATGTCACGGTGGTACCTGGCCTCTCATCCGCGCTCGCCGCGCCGGCGGCGGCAGGGGTTCCTGTCACCCATCGCGGACTGGCGAGATCGTTCGCCGTCGTGACCGCCACCGCCACCGGGGAGTCGACTTCACAATTGGTCGCGGCCGCGGCCGCCGTCGACACTCTGGTGGTAATGATGGGATGTTCCCGGCTGCGTGAGATCGCGGAGGCCCTGACGCCGATCCGGGGAGCCGAGACCGGCTGCGCCSTGGTGGCCAGCGCGACCTGGGCGGAGCAGAAGATCGTCCGGGCGCCGCTGGGGAAGATCGCCGAGGCGGCGGCGAAAGCGGAAGTCGAGGCGCCAGCCACGCTGGTGGTCGGGGCTTCGGTCGACGCCCTGCCCGACGCGGTGGCCGCGCGACTGGCTGCACTGTCCGCGGTGTGATGGCATCGTCATGTCAACCGAATCCCAGGACGGCAGACCGCCGGCTCAGCTCGCGCCCGCCCGAGGGCAGACCAGGGCGGTACGTGGCCACCGGTTCGTCGCCTTTGACGCCGATGTCAAGT
>JRHI01001582.1_pt1 | contig 18419 bp, 12 predicted proteins | sample 215371 | NCBI WGS metagenome assembly JRHI01 (sample SAMN02929681, study PRJNA255918) | sediment metagenome | biome: cave system; feature: Ice Cave; material: Sediment; isolation source: sediment from deep within a dark volcanic ice cave with no known source of... ...
CGCCCGCCGCGGGGTCGCGTATACGCGACCCCCGACAGCAGCTTTACGCCGCTTCCTCCTCCGGCGCGGCCACGGTGACCAACGTCGGCGGGGTGGCCTTGTCGATCGTGTCGCGCGTGACGACGCACTTCTGCACGTCACGGCGCGAGGGGAGCTCGAACTGCACCTCGAGCAGGACCTCTTCGATGATCGAGCGCAGTCCGCGGGCGCCGGTCTCACGCTCGAGCGCCTTGTCGGCGATCGAGACCAGTGCGTCGTCGGCGAACACGAGCTCGATCCCGTCGAACTGGAAGAAGCGCTGGAATTGCTTGACCAGCGCGTTGCGCGGCTCGGTGAGGATCTGCATCAGCTCGTCGCGCGAGAGCTGGTGGATCGCCGACATCACCGGCAGGCGGCCGATGAACTCCGGGATCAGTCCGTACTGGATCAGGTCCTCGGGCAGGCAGCGCTCGAACATCTCGCCGAGGTCACGCTGCTCCTTGGTCTGGATCGACGCGCCGAAGCCGACGCCCTGGTGGCCGACCCGGCGTTCGATCACCTTGTCGAGATTCGCGAATGCCCCGCCGCAGATGAACAGGACGTTGGTGGTATCGATCGAGAGGAACTCCTGATGGGGATGCTTGCGCCCGCCCTGAGGGGGAACCGATGCCGTCGTCCCTTCGAGGATCTTCAACAGCGCCTGCTGAACGCCCTCACCGGATACGTCGCGCGTGATCGACGGGTTGTCGGCCTTGCGGGCGATCTTGTCGACCTCGTCGATGTAGATGATTCCCGTCTCGGCCTTCTTGACGTCGTAGTCGGCCGCCTGGATCAGCTTCAGCAGGATGTTCTCCACGTCCTCGCCGACGTAGCCGGCCTCGGTCAGCGCGGTGGCGTCGGCGATTGCGAACGGGACGTTGAGGATCTTGGCCAGCGTCTGGGCGAGCAACGTCTTGCCGCATCCGGTCGGTCCGAGCAGCAGGATGTTCGACTTCTGCAGCTCGATGTCGTTCTCATCGGACTGCATCATCTGCACGCGCTTGTAGTGGTTGTAGACCGCCACCGACAGCGAGCGCTTGGCCTGCTCCTGCCCGACCACGTACTCGTTGAGGACGTCGTAGATCTCTCGCGGCTTCGGCAGGTTCTCGATGTCGAAGCTGGGGGGAGCGGTCAGCTCCTCGTCGATGATCTCGTTGCAGAGGTCGATGCACTCGTCGCAGATGTACACGCCCGGCCCGGCGATCAGCTTCTTGACCTGCCGCTGAGATTTCCCGCAGAAGCTACAGAGAAGCTGTTCGTTGGAGTCCGTGGGACGTGCCATGCAGTTCCTCTCTCCCGGAGTGCGGCTGTGCGCCGGACCCGCAGCCTAAGGGTAACCCCTCAGTGCTGCGAGATCACGCGATCGATGATGCCGTACTCCTTCGCCTCTTCTGAGCTCATAAAGTAATCGCGCTCGGTATCGGCGCGGACCTTCTCCAGATCCTGCCCGGTGTGGTGAGCGATGATCTCGTCCAGCCGGCGCCGCACGTCGATGATCTCCTTGGCGTGGATCTCGATGTCCGTGGCCTGGCCCTGGAAGCTCGATGACACCTGATGGATCAGGATCTTCGCGTTGGGAAGCGCCATCCGCTTGCCCTTCGCCCCGCCGGAGAGCAGCAGCGCTCCCATCGACATCGCGATCCCGACGCAGATCGTCGATACGTCCGGCTTGATGAACTGCATCGTGTCGTAGATGGCCAGGCCCGCGTACACCGAGCCACCCGGGGTGTTGACGTAGATCGAGATGTCCTTGTCGGGATCCTCGGACTCCAGATGCAGCAGCTGAGCCACGATCAGGTTGGCGATCTGGTCATCGACTGGGGTTCCCAGGAAGATGATCCGCTCGTTGAGCAGACGGCTGTAGATGTCGAAAGCGCGCTCCCCGCGGGAGGTCTGCTCCACCACCATAGGTACGAGTGGACTCATGTTCCTCGCTTCTTTTGCTTGCAACGCCCGGATTCCTGCCGAATGTAGCAATCGCCTCCGGGCGGCCAGCCAGCTTCAGCCGCGGCGCGCAGGCGCCTACGGCCGGCTCAGGAGCCCGGCGTCCACAGACGCCCTGCCTCCTCGGACTCCTCGTCCTTGCCCGGGGTCCACAGCTTCTGCCGCGCCTTGGCCTGCTCGACGCTGATCGCCTTGGCCTCACGGACCAGCAGGTCGACCGCCTGACGATTGGCCACGTCCTCGCGGATCGCGTCGAGCCGGCCACCCGAGCGCAGCTCATCGAGCAGCTTGTCGCTGGTCGTGCCGGTTCGCTCCGCCACGGGCTCAAGCGCCTCCTGCACCTGCTCGTCGCTCGGCTCGATCTGCTCGGCCTCGATGATCGCTGCCAGCACCGCCTCACGGCGCAGCGCGCTGGCAGCGTCGGGCTCGGCGTCATGGGCGAGCGTCTCCTCGTCCTTGTCCGCGATCCGCAGGTAGGCATCCTTGGAGATGCCCTGGCGCGCGAGGGCCGACATGGTCTGCTCCAGCAGCTCGTGTGCCCGGGCGTGGATCAGCTGGTCGGGCAGCTCGACCTGCGCCTCGTTGACGGCTGCTTCGAGCACCGCCTCCTCGAATTCCCGCTCGATCGCCCGCTCGTCGTTCTCGCGCAGTCGAGTGCTCACGTCCTCGCGGAGTTCCTGCAGGCTGTCGAAGCCCGCGGATTCGGTCGCGAACTCATCGTTCAGCTCTGGCAGCCGCTTGGCCTTGACCTCGGTCAAGGTGACCTCGAAGGTGGCCCCTTTGCCGCCGAGCTCGCCGGGATATTCCTCGGGGAAGGTGACCTCGACCTGGCGCTCCTCGCCCGCGCTGGCGCCGACGAGCTGCTCCTCGAAGCCGGGGATCAACCGCCCGGACCCCAGCTCCAGCAGCTGGTCACGTCCCTCACCGCCCTCGAACGGCTCGCCGTCGACCTTGCCGAGGTAGTTGATGACAACGTGGTCTCCCGTCGCGGCCGGACGCTCCACGGTGTCCAGGGTCGCGAAACGCTCGCGCAAGCTCTCGAGCTCCTGCTCGACCGCGCCGTCTTTGACCTGTGGCTCTCGGCGCCCGACTTCGAGTCCCTTGTATTCGCCCAGCTGCGCCGGCGGGCGCACGCCGATCTCAATCGAAAACCCGAGTGGCTGGCCCGCGCCGGGCAGGTCTCCCACGTTCAGCTGCGGCTCGCCGATCGGGGCGATGCCGGCCTGATCGATGGCGTCCACGTACCAGCTTCCCAGGGCGCTGCGCAGCGCTTCATCGAGCACCGCCTCGCGTCCGAGCCGGCGGATCACCACGGGAGGCGGCACCTTTCCCTTGCGAAAGCCGGGGATGCGCAGCTGGCGGCCGAGCTGGCGCGCGGCCTGCTGAACCCGGCGCTCGACTTCCTCGGCGGGCACCTCCGCCTCCACGCGCACGCGTGACTCGGGGAGCTCGGTGACGGTGGTCTTGACTGGTGCCGGCGGGGCCATCCCGCAGACGATAGCTTCCGAGCGTGCTCTGGAGGCTTGCCGGTCGACTGCTGACGGGGCCCGCCGCGTTCTTTCTCGCCGGCCTAGTCGACGTCGGCGCGGTCGCCTTCGCCGCCTTGCGCAAAGGCTTAGGATCGGTGCTACGGAGAGACACAGAGAGAGGGAGTCAGTCGTGGCGCTAGCAACAGCGGTCCTGAGTGATGTCCAGCGCGCAACGCTCGTCGCCGTGTGCGACACGTTCGTGCCGTCGGTATCCGACCCTTCAGCCGACCCGGTGATGCAGGGATTCCTGGCCCGATCAGCCGCCGATCTGGCTGTGGCCGAGCAGATCGAGGGGCTGATGGCACAGGCCATGACCGATGACCAGGTCCAGGGCTTCGCCGGTCTGCTCGACGCGCTGGCCGAGCAGAGCTTCGTTTCGCTGGCGCTCGGGGAGCGCACCCAGGTTCTGCACGGCGTCGCCGCGTCCTCGCATGAGGCCAGGCTCGGCGTGATCGCGCTGCGCAATTCGACGTTCCTGTTCTTCTACGGGTACGCCGACGAGCGCGGCCAGAACCCCAACTGGGAGGCGCTCGGCTATCCCGGACCGATTTCAGCTCCGCCCTCGCGTGAGCAGGCGCCGAAGACGATCTCTGTGTCGGACGTGCAGGGCCCGCGGGCGAGCATGACCGCGGACGCCGTCGTCGTCGGCTCCGGGGCCGGCGGGTCCGTGATCGCGGCGACGCTCGCGCAGGCGGGTCGCTCGGTACTCGTGCTCGAGCTGGGCGGCTACCGCAACGAGGCGGACTTCAAGCAGCTCGAGGTGCCCGGGATGTTCGAGCTCTACCTCGGCGGCGGGATGCTCAGCTCCGAGGACGGCTCGATCGCGATCCTGGCCGGATCGACGCTGGGCGGCGGCACCGTGGTCAACTACATGAACTGCCTGCGCACGCCGAAGCGGATTCGCCGCGAATGGCGCGAGCACGGGATCTCAGGCATCGACGAGCCCGGCTACGAGGAGCACATCGACGCCGTGATGACCCGGATCAACGCCACCGACGAGGCCACGACCCAGAACCGCCAGCACCGCAAGCTGATCGGCGCGCTGGATGAGCTCGGGATGGAGCACCGTGCGATCGTGCGCAACGTCGACACCGCGTGCGAGGACCCGCGCGTCTGCGGCTACTGCCTGGCGGGCTGCCAGCGCGGTGCCAAGCTGTCGACGATGAAGACCTACCTGCAGGATGCCTCCGACGCCGGCGCTTCGGTCGTGGTCAACTGCCGTGTCGACCGGGTGCTGGTGGAGGATGGGCGCGCGGTCGGAGTCGCGGCAAACGTGCTGCACCCCGACGGCACGGTGACGGATTTGACCGTCCGCGCTCCGACCGTGGTGGTGGCGTGCGGAGCTGTCGAGTCTCCCGCGCTGCTGCTGCGCTCGGGCATCGGCGGGCCCGCGGTCGGCAAGCACCTGCGCCTGCATCCGGCCTCGATCGTCAACGGGATCTACGACGAGCCGATCGATGCCTGGGAGGGGCAAATCCAGTCGGAGGTCTCCGACCACTTCGCGGATTGCGAGGGATCGTGGGGGTTCCTGATCGAGTCCGTGGGCGCCACGCCGGTCCTGCACGCGGGCGCGATCCCGTGGACCGACGGCGAGCACCACAAGCGAGAGTTCGCGCGGATGTTCCGCTACCACGCGCCGTTTCTGTCGGTGGCCCGCGACCACGGCGAAGGCGAGGTGGTGCTCGACGATTACGGGCAGGCGCTCGTGCGATGGTCGCTGAACGACGAGCTCGACCGCCAACTGATGATCCGGGCCAACGTCGAGCTGGCGCGGCTGCACCATGCCGCCGGGGCGCCCGAGATCCGGACCCTGCACGCGGTTGAGTTGTCGTGGCGAGCCGACTCGAATGAGCCGTTCGAGGAGTTCATCGGCCGGATCGAGCGGGCGCCCTACGGTCCCGCCGACCTGACGATCTTCACCGCCCACCAGATGGGTTCGTGCCGTCTGGGCTCCGATCCGTCTAGTTCGGTGGCTGACGGGCGGGGTCAGCTCCACGACGTCAGCGGGGTGTGGATCGGCGACGGGAGCGCCTTCCCGACCGCTCCAGGGGTAAACCCGATGGTGTCGATCATGTCGCTCGCGCATCGAACCGCCGGGGAGATCCTGCGCGCCTGAGGCCGGCCCGTGCGGCGGCCGCCTCGAACCGGCCGTCATCGTCCCGGCGGGCACCCGGTCGCGCCGGAGTGCTGGCGCGCAGGCACGTATACGCTGCACCAGAGCCACCACGTCTGGATCTCCATCCCGGACCCGCGCCACCACGTCTGGATCTCCACATCCCGCACCCGCCACACCCTCTCGCTCAGCTGCCACAAGCCCACTCGGGCGATCCCGGCGCGCAACCGGGCCGCCGGCTCTACCATCTCCCCGCGATGGGCGCCCGGCAAATGTTCCTCGCGGCGGCGATTGCCGTCTGCGCGCTGATCTGCGCGCAGCCTGCCCCTGCCCTCGCATCAGGCACGCAGCAGTCGATCCTGATGGACGACAACCAGCTGATCTATGCCTCGCCGGACCGTGTCGCACACACCCTCTCGCAACTCGCCTCGCTCGGCGTCGACCGCGTGAAGGTTTCGGTGGTTTGGAGTCTCGTCGCGCCGGATCCGGAGTCGCCGACCAAGCCGAAGTTCGATGCCACCGATCCGAGGGCATATCCCGCCGGAGCGTGGGACCGCTATGACACGCTCGTCCGGCTCGCACAGGCCGCTGGGCTGAAGACCTACTTCCAGTTCACTCCCTCGATCCCGACCTGGGCGATCGACCGCAGCCTGCCGGGAGGGCAAGGGCTCCCCCTCGGACGAGCGCCAAACACGCGAGAATTCGAAAAGTTTGCGGAGGCCGTCGGGCGTAGATACAGCGGGACCTTCGCGGCACGGATTCCCGCCACCGAGCCGCCGCCGTCGCTCCTCGGCTTAGTCGGCCTGGGCCCCGCGCAAACCCAGGCCACCCGGCCGGGAAGCCCGGTTCCGGCCGTTAGTTACTGGAGCGTCTGGAACGAGCCGAACTTCCCAAGCTGGCTGAACCCCTCGCGCCGGACCTTGCCGAGCGGACTGCACCAGGTCACGCAGCCGTTGATCTACCGCAACATCGTCAACGCCGCCTGGCAGGGGCTGACCGCGACGGGTGCTCATACCAGCGACACGTTCCTGCTGGGCGAGACGGCCAACTTCGGCAACCTCCTGCCGATTCCGTTCATCGAGGATCTGTACTGCCTCTCCTCACGCTTCGGCTACCTGAGCGGGAGGGCGGCGGCTCAGGTGGGATGCCCGACGTCCGGCAATCAGGCGAACTTCCTCGCCCAGAACCCGGGACTGTTCGCCATCTCCGGTTATGCCCACCATCCCTACGGCTTCGACCTCGCCCCCGATCGGCCCTATCCAACCGCGGGCTGGGTGACGCTGCAGAACCTCGGCGTGCTCGAGCGCGTGCTGAACCGCGTGTTCGCGAGCTACGGCCAATCCCGCCCGGGGGGCATCCCGCTCTACCTCAGCGAATGGGGTTACAAGACGAACCCCCCCAACCCGTATGTCCAGACCTCGCTGACCCAGCAGGCGCAGTGGCTGGACCAGGGCGAGTACATGACCTGGAAGGTCAGCTACGTGCGGGCGCTCGCCCAGTTCCTGCTCGTCGATGACCAGCCCAAGGCCAGCGAGCCCGTCGGCAGTCGGAAGTACTGGCACACGTTCCAGACCGGACTCGAGACCGTGAGCGGCGCGCCGAAGCCCTCGCTGGCCGCGTTCCGCATCCCGATCTGGGTTGCGGACGCGCGGCGCGGGCCGCGGGTCACGGTCTGGGGTCAGCTTCGTCCCGCCAACCATCTCGGGCTTCAGTACGGCGTGATCCAATTCCAGCAAGCCGGACGAAGCGAATGGGTGACGTTAAGAGAACTCCAGACCGCCAGTCCTGAGGGCTTCCTGCTCGCCCACGTCCCGATCCGATCCGCCGGGAACCTCCGCCTCGGCTGGCTCGATTTTCGTACGGGATCCCTCTACTACAGCCGCACCGTCGCGATCCGTTAGCCCGGCGAGTGTCCCGATTCGGGACGCTAGCCCGCCATGGTGAACGACTCGGCGCCGGGAGTTCGGTGCAGGTCGCTCCCGCCCCGGATCAGATTGCGGATCTCCCGCAGGGCCACGGGCAGTGTCGTTGTGTCGTACAGCCGAGCCGCCCTGATGTCCGCGAGCATGCCCAGGCAGCGCTCGAGGTCGACCGCGTTGGCCTCCATCCAGGCCTCGATCGCCGCGCCGCTCTCGGTTGCCGATGGATATGCCTTGAGCACCTCCTGCGTGAGCGCGCGGTGCAGGCTGTACAGATCGTCACGCAGCGCCGCCGAGCCAGCGCCTGCCACCGGTTCTCGCGCGGGAGCTCGATGATCCGGTCACGCAGCCAGGTGAGTTCGAGCCGCGAGCCCAGTTGGAAGTAAGTCCTCATCACCATCTGCGGGTCGGCGTTGATTGCGCGGGCGACCTCGACGATGTCGAACACCGACAAGAGCGCCGGCATTGCCGCGACCCGCCGAGTGAGCCCACCGGGGACACCGGCGGACTCGAGCTCACTGGCCCGACGGTCGAAATGCTCGCGCTCATCCTCGCCCAGGATCTCCGGTAGCGCTTGAGTGAGCATCCGCGCGCCGGACTGGAAATAGTGGGTGGTCACGGTGATGTCGAGGGCGTGCGGGTTGGCGCGGACCAGCCGCCGGGTGGAGCGCTCCATCAGGCGCCGGCCCTCGATCAGCATGTCAAGCTGAATCTCCGCCGGCACGCGGTTGTCCAACTCCTGCACGGCTGTCCAGAATGACCGCATGTCGAGTACCTCTCGGGCCACCGCGAAGCCCCGGGCGAGGATTGGTGGCGTGGCGCCGGTCTCCTCGGTCAAGCGGAAGGCGAACGTGGTCCCCGCCCGATCGACCAACTGGTTGGCCACTACCGTCGCGATGATCTCTCGCCGCAGTCGATGGCCGTCCATGTGTTGCCTGAACCGCTCGGGCAGCGGCGGTGGAAAATACCGCTGCAGGTCGTGGGCCAGGTGGCGATCTTCAGGCAGGTCGGAGTCCAGCAGCTGCGAGTACAGGTGGATCTTGCAGTAGGCCATTACCACCGCCAGCTCAGGCGCGGCCAACCCGGCGTGATTGGCCTTGCGCTCGTCCAACGCCTCCTCGTCCGGCAGGAACTCGATCTTCCGCTTCAATCCCGCCACCTGCTCGAGGTGACGGATCAGACGGGCATGCACGTCGACCATGCCGGCGGCCTGGCGTAGCGCCAGGCTCATGGCCTGGGTCTGGATGTAGCTCGCGTACAGCACCCGCTCGGCTACGGACTCGGTCATCTCGCTCAGCAGGTTGTTGCGGTCGGTCGTCGTCAGCTCGCCCGCTCTGACCAGCGAGTCGAGGAGGATCTTGATGTTCACCTCGTGATCGGAGCAATTGACTCCGGCAACGTTGTCGATCGCGTCGGTGTTGATCTTCCCCCCCGTCAGCGCGTACTCGATTCGCCCTCGCTGGGTGAGCCCCAGGTTGCCGCCTTCGCCCACCACGCGGCACCGGAGCTGAGCTCCGTCGATCCGCACAGCATCGTTGGCCTTGTCGCCGGCCTGGGCATGGGTTTCACTCGCGGCCTTGACGTAGGTGCCGATGCCGCCGTTCCACAGGAGGTCGACCGGCGCGCGGAGCAGCTCGCGGATCAACTCGTTCGGTGACAGCTTCTCGGGGTCGATCGACAGTGCCTCGCGGATCTGCGGGGAGAGCTCGATCGACTTGGCGCTCCGCGGATAGACGCCGCCGCCGGCCGAGATCAACGAGGCGTCGTAGTCGTCCCATCCCGAGCGCGCTCGCTCGAACAATCGCCTGCGTTCCCCGAAGCTTCTCTCCGGGTCGGGATCCGGGTCCAGGAACACGTGCATGTGGTTAAACGCACCGATCAGCTTGATGTGCCGGGACAGCAGCATTCCGTTGCCGAACACGTCCCCGGACATGTCGCCGATCCCGACGGTCGTGAAGTCGCTGTGCTGGAGGTCTGTCCCCAGCTCACGGAAGTGCCGCTTGACCGACTCCCACGCGCCCCGGGCGGTGATTCCCATCGCCTTGTGGTCGTAGCCGTGGGAGCCGCCGGAGGCGAACGCGTCGCCGAGCCAGAAGTCGTACGCGGCCGCAACCTCGTTGGCAATATCGGAGAAGCTGGCCGTGCCCTTGTCCGCAGCCACCACCAGATACGGGTCGTCGTCGTCGTAGCGAACCGTCCGCTCGGGCCCGACGACCTCGCCGTCGACGATGTTGTCGGTGAGGTCGAGAAGCCCGCCGAGGAAGGTCCGGTAGCATTCGATCCCCTGCTTCTGCAGGGCTTCTCGCCCAGCGTCACGGCGCGGCTGCTTGACCACGAAGCCGCCCTTGGAGCCGACGGGGACGATCAGCGCGTTCTTCACCATCTGGGCCTTCATCAAGCCCAGGATCTCCGTGCGGAAGTCCTCTCGCCGATCGGACCATCGCAGACCGCCGCGAGCGACCTTCCCGCCGCGCAAGTGCACCCCCTCCACCTGGGGCGAATAGACGAAGATCTCAAACCTCGGTCGCGGCAGCGGGAGCACCGTGACGAGCCCCGGATCGAGCTTGAAGGCCAGGCACGCCCGGGGCCCGCCCCCGTCTCCAGCCCGGAAATAGTTCGTCCGCAGGATCGCCGTGATCACACCCAGGTAGCTGCGCAGAATCCGGTCCTCATCGAGGCTTTCGACCTCGTCGATGGCCGCCTCGATGTCCGTGCGCAGTCGATCGACCGCATCCGCATCCCGCCGATCCGGGTCCAGCCGCAGGGTGAACAGCTTGACCAACTGAACGGTGATCTGCGGATGTCCGAGCAGGGTCCGCTCGATGTAGGCGTCAGAGAAGGCGATGCCCGCCTGGCGTAGGTACTTGGCGATCGCCCGGATGATCGTCACCTCCCGCCCGCTCAACTGGGCCCGCAGCACCAGGGCATTGAGTCCGTCGTCCTCCAGATCACCGCGCCAGACAGCGAGGAACGCTTCCTGGAACAGGCCTTGCACCCGCTCGAGGTCATCGGCCAGGCAGCGCAGACCGAAGTCATAGATCCACACCGCCTCGCGGCCGGCGGGCGTGATCTCGTACGGCCGCTCGTCCACCACCTTCGCGCCCATGTGCTCAAACCGGGGCAAAACATCCGACAGCAAGATCCCCTCCCGGCTGAACAGCTTGCAGCGAAACACCCCCGCCGGGGCCTCCAGGGGGCGATACAGGTTGATGATCGGCTCGGCCGCGTCCGCGAGCTCCTCGATCCGGTCGATGTCCGCCACGGCCGATCGAGCGACGCGCTCATCCTGATACGCGGGAGGAAAGGCGCGGGCGTAGCGCGCCAGGATCTTGGCGCCGCGATCCTCCCCGTGCTCGGCCACAAGGGCGTCTCGCAAATCATCCGACCAGGCTCGCGTGGCCTGCACGAGACGAGCCTCGATGTCACTGACGTCAAAGCGAGCCTTCACGCCCTCGGGGCAATGCACGATGTACTGCACCCGGGCGAGCACCGACTCGGACAACTGGAGCGCCCAGTCGACGTGGCTGCCGCCAAGCGCCTCGAGGAGGATCTTGGCCACTCGCTCACGGTTTTCGGTGTTGAAGCGGTCCCGGGGGATGCAGACCAGGCAGTCCACGAACCGATCGAGGGCATCGGCGCGGACGAACAGCCGCACCCGTTGGCGCTCGCCGAGAGCGAGGATTCCCGTGGCCATCGCGAATAGATCGTCGACGTCGATCTGGAGCAGCGAGTCGCGTGGATAGGACTCGAGGATCTCGAGCAGCGCCTTGGCGTCGTGACTGGCGACGGGAAAACCCGCGCGCCGCAGCACCCGGTCCACCTTGTCGGCCAGGAGCGGAATCCCGCGTGCGCTCTCGCGGTAGGCCATCGTCGAATACAGGCCCAGGAACCGGCGCTCGCCGATGACCCGCCCGTCGGGCCCGAATCGCTTTACCCCGATGTAATCCAGGTGCGACGGGCGGTGCACCGTCGAGCGCGCGTTGGCTTTGGTCAGGACCAGCGGGACCGGGGCCTGAGCGAGTGTCGCCGCCTTGGGCCCGAGTCGCTTGTACGCCGTCTTCGGAACGCCGCGGAGAATGCCCAGCCCCGAGCCCGGTACAGCTTTCAGACCCGCTTGCCCGTCTTCGACGACGAGCTCGTACTCGCGGAAGCCGAGGAACGTGAAGCGGTCGTGGGCCAGCCACTGCAGGAAGTGCCGCGCCTGCTCGAGCGATTCGCTCCCGATCGGTGAGGCTGCGCTGCCGAGCTCGTCGACAAGTTCCAGCGCCCGCCCGCGCATGGCCGACCAATCCGCGACCGCCGCGTCGACCTCGCCGAGCACGCGCTCCACGTTCTGGCACAGTCGCTCCAGCCGTCCGTCGTCCGGCTCGCGCGCGATCTCGGCGTGGAGGATCGACTCGCTCCGCGCGTCGGGCGCCGCATCCTCGAGCGCGACGACTTCCACCACGCTGTCGTCGTCATCGCGGCGCACTCGGACCACCGGATGAATGACGAGATCAAGCCCGTATCCGGCGCGGGCCAGCTCCATCGTCACGGAGTCGACCACGAACGGCATGTCGTCGGTGATGACCTCGACCACCGTGTGCGGTGACTGCCACCCGTGCTGCGCGAGCTCCGGGTTATAGACGCGGACCTTGATCTCCCCCGGCGCCCGGTTCGCGAGCAGCTTCCAATGCGCGAGCGCAGCGCCGTAGAGGTCGAGCGGGCTTCGATCCGCGAGATCCTCCGCCGGAACCCAGTGGTAGTACTGGCGCACGAACGCCTCGCATGCACTCACCTGAGGCTCGGGCAGCCGCTCCCGGACGCGAGCGCAGACCGCATCGATCAGCTCTGCCTCGAGCTCCGACGCCTTCACCATCCGAATATCGCCTTTCTCCTCACTGACGGACCGGCTCAGTCCGGATCTCAGCCTACCCCGCCCGCGACTCGTCCGCGCATCCGTCAACCCCTCGTGCGAACATATGTTCGTGACGAGCGACGGCAATCCCTACGCCCGGTTCCGGCGGGCGCTCGCAACGGGGAACGAGGCGCTGGTCACCGCAGCCGCGCTCGAGCTACCGCGGATCGCTCTCGATGACGCGCTGCGGATCTGCCTGGTTCTGCGCGGCGGCGACCCGGGCCGATATGAACGTGCCGCGGTCCGGTGGCTGGGGAGGTTCGCCCTCGAGGCGACCCAGGCCACGATCGAGGATCTCCGCAGCGCGGCCGACGCGCTCGACGCGCTGCCCAGGCGTCCGGCGGAGGCGATGGAGCGCCTGCAGATGTTGTGCGTCGCCCGCGGCGTGGCGTGAGTGGTTCTCCGCGAGGACCACGAAGCGAGAAAATGCGACGATTCAGAGATGGCCAGCGGCCCCGTCCAGCATCCGATCTTCGCGCGCGTGTTCGATCGTCTCAGTCGGATGATGGAGGGCGAGGTGGGGCCGCTGCGGGCTGAGATGCTGGCCGGGCTCTCGGGCACCGTGGTCGAGGTCGGCGCGGGCAACGGGATCAACTTCTCTCACTATCCAACCGGCGTCGATCAGGTGATCGCGCTCGAGCCGGAGCCGTACATGCGGGCCAAGGCGCAGACCGCGGCGGCCTCCGCGACGGTCCCGGTCACCGTGCGGCCCGCGACCGCGGACGCGCTGCCGGTCGAATCCGGCAGCGCTGACGCCGTCATCGCCAGCCTGGTTCTGTGCACTGTCCCCCACGTGGAATCGGCGCTCGCGGAGCTGCGCCGCGTGCTGAGGCCCGGCGGCGAGCTGCGGTTTCTGGAGCATGTCCGCGCGCCCGGACCGCGCAAGGCTGGACTCCAGCAGACGCTGGATCGGTCTGGGGTGTGGCCGCTGGTCGGCGGCGGATGCCACTGCGCGCGGGACACCGTGGGCGCGATCGAAGCGGCCGGCTTCACCGTGACCAAGCTCCGCAGCGTCAACCTCGGTCCCGCCTGGGCAATCACCAACCCGCACATGCTGGGGGTGGCGCAGGCATCTCCCCCGCCCTGATCGCGCGCCAGCGCCCCAGGTCGCCCGCCGAGTGGAGACGTCGCTGACCTGGCCTGTGCCCGGCCATGAGCGGGTCTCTTGAATGCTCAGGCGACGCTAGCGCGCCGCGATATCGCTCTAATCGGGCTGGGGGAGCCCGAGCCGAGCTGCCGCGGCGCCGGCCTGGGCGCGCGTCCTGACATCGAGCTTGCGCAGGATTGAGGACACGTGGTGGTCAATGGTCTTTGGACTCACGACCAACCGGTCGGCAATCTCGGCGTTGCGCAGCCCCACAGTCAGCAGGGGCAGCACCTCCAGCTCGCGGCTGGTCAGCCCGGCTGGATTGGCGAGGGTGCGGGGGCGCGGTCCACGCGGTACGTCTCGTTCGCCCAACTCGCGCAAGCGCCGGACGACGACGGTTGCCGCGGCTCGAGCTCCCATTCCCCGAAGCTCGTCGAGGGCCTGGCGCAGCGCAGCGGGCTCGCCTGAATCGGCGAGCGCGAGGGCGGCGTCGTACGCGCACCCGCACCCCCGTAGGGTCCGGGCCGCCTCTGCCCAGTCGCCGGCGACTATCTGGCGGTGGTGCTCGAGCGCTCCTGAGAGGACCTCGGTTGCAAGACCGCCCCGCATACGCCACACGGCGAGCGCGCCGACGTGAAAGCCGTTTCCGACCCGCTCAGCGAACGCGAGCGCATCGGCCGTCTCCTGGGCGATCGCTTCGGTCCGACCGTCGAGCCAAGCTGCTTCCGCCCGTGCCGTAGCTGCGACGACGGTCAAATCCAGATCCCCCTGTGCCAGTTCACGCGCCTCGTGGAGGAGTGGCCGGTAGTCCGGATCGCCTCGTCGGGCGCGCACGAGAGCGAGGACGACGAGCGCGTCGCCGCGGGGCCCGATGATCTGGTCCCGCGGCAGGGCGAGGATTGCGCTGGCGGTCTCGGCAGCTGCGTCCCAATGTCCGAGCGCCAGTTCGGCCTGGCCGCGAATCCCGGTGAGGCACTTTAGCCAGGCCTCGAGTCCGTGCTCACGGCAATACTCGATCCCGGTCTCGGCGCAGCTCATCGCCTCGCTCCACCGGACGGCTTGTCCGAGGCAGGTGGCAAGGTTGATGAAGCCGCGACCGGCGTCCGTAAACAGACCATGCTGTCGCCCCAACGTGACGCTTCGCTCGAGGTCAGTTAGTCCGCGCTCCTCCCCATGCATGAACCGCGCCGAGCCGACGTTGTTGAGGGCGTGGACGAGCGCCTCCGTGTCGTCGAGTCGCTCAGCCAGGTCCCTCGCCCGCTCGGCGAGGGCGATCGCCGCCTCGAGGTCGTCCAGCATGGAGATCCCGGCCAGCATGCTGTACGCGCGGGCCAGCTCCGGTCCGGCGGGGGCCATCTCAAGCACGCGGACAGACTCGCTTGCGTCTTCGATCGCTTCGGGAAGCCGGCCGATGCAGGAGAGCAGTCGGCTGCGGCGTCGTAGGGCGTCGCCCTGCCGGATCAGGTCGCCGGTTCGGCGGTACGTGGCGATCACTTCGGTCATCCCATCAGCGGCCTCGGAGCGCATATCGCTGAGATAAGCGTGGTCAGCAAACCGGTCCAGCAGCCGAGCCCGCCCCTCGCTGGGCAGGTTTTGCGCGAACCGTAGCGCGCGCAGATATTGGTGCTGTGCCTCACGGGGCGATCCGAGCGAGGCCGCGTGCTCCCCAGCGGCGGGGGCGTAGCGGAGGACCGCCGGCCCGTCCCCGGCCGCCTCGGCATGATGGGCGAGTCGGGCGAGATCCACTCCGCCGATGTCGTGCCTGCTGAGCGCCGTGAGGGCACGGCGATGAAGGGAGACCGCCCGATCCGGAGGAAGGGTTCCCTCGACGGCCAGGCGGGCCAGCTCGTGCCGGAACACGACCCCGTCAGCGTCGGCGCGCACGACGCCCCACGCAGGCACTCGTCGAGTGCGCGGAGTCCTTCGTCGGTCATCGACTCCAACAGCCAGACCTCAGCGCGCTAAGGGGACCACGGCGACCGCGTCCAGCAGACTCTGGGCTGCCGCTCCCAACCGAGCAACGCGCGCGAGCACTGCATCGCGAACCGTGGCCGGGACGATCTCAGTTCCCGCCGCGAGGGACTCAGTGACGAAGAACGGGTTACCCGCGGTCCGAGCATATAGGTCGTCGGCATCGAGCACAGAGTCCTCGGCCATTGCCCGAACGGCCGACCGCGAGAGCCCGCGCAACCCCAGCCGGGCGGTGTTCTCGCGACCGGGCAGCTCCCCGAGAACGATCTGGAGCGGGTGGTCGCGATGCAGGCAGTCGTCGCGGAAGCTCAGAGCGACGAGCACGGCGACAGACTCGATCCGACGGGCAAGGACCCGGACGACATCGAGCGTGGCCTCGTCGGCCCAGTGAAGGTCCTCGAGCACGAGCACGCATGGCGCGCGACCACGGAACTCGGCCAGCAGCGCTCCGGCGACCTCGTGGGGCCGCCCGCCCCCCTCGACGAGCATCGCGAGCTCGCCGCCCGTCTCCGCGGCCGGCTCCAGCAACGGACCGAGCGGACGAGGCGTGAACAGGGGGTCGCACGTTCCCCACAGGACCGAGAACCGGCGGGGGAGAGCCGAGCAGAACTGGCGGAGCAGCGCCGTCTTGCCGATGCCCGCCTCGCCCGAGATCAAGACGATGCCACCGCGACGATGCTCCGCCGCCTCCGCACTCAAAGCGTGCAAACGGGACAGCTCGCTTGAACGTTCGAGCAATCCGGCCACATCGCGTATCGCTGGCCCCCCGGGGGTGCCCATACCTGGATGGTCGCGCAACCACGACGGCGTGGCAACTGCCGGGCTTGAGCGCAGATCTGTCACAGTGCCCACCCTACGACTCGCGCAGTCCGCGTACATGGGGAGGACTCCCCATCTCTGCGTTGCCGAGCGGCGCCATGCCGGAGCCGGAGCGGACAGGTCGACAGAGTGCGTCCTTGCGGCCGGGGGGAGAATTCCGCAAGCAAGTGGGCATGAGGCTCTGCGTCGCTGTCAACGAAGCGAATCGAAACTCTCGACCTGGTAGCTCACCCGAAGTGGCGGATCTCGTCCGGGGGCGGCGGCGGGGTGGCACTTTCGTGACCGCTGGCTGAGCGGCACTCTCCAGGCGTGGGCTGGCCCGGGGACGGCAAGCGCTTGGTGCTCACAGCATTCCCAAGATGGGTTGTGGGGGCGCCCAATATGGGTGGTCCTCCCGATGCCCGCGCCGGGCCGCGAGCGTAGCTTGACGGCAATGTCAACCGACCGGTCGAAGGGGAGGAACGAGATGCCGCGATATGTGGTGCAGCGCACCTTTTCCCAGGGGCTGCACATTCCTGTGATGGACGGCGGAGCGGAGCTTTGCCGCAGGGTCGTCGAGCGCAACGCCGAGGAGGGCGTGACCTGGATCAGCTCGTTCGTCAGCGAGGACAAGGCCCGGACTTTCTGCATTTACGACGCACCAACCCCCGAGGCGATCCGCACGACCGCAGCTCGTAACGAGCTGCCGCTCGACCAGATCACGCGGGTGACGGTGCTCAATCCCTATTTCTACGCGTAGCGAAGGAGGACAAGATGTTCAAGCACACACTGATCAAGCGTTTGCTGGTCACCGGTCTGACGATCGGCGCCGCGAGCTTTCCGGCGGCAGCGCAGGCGACATTTATCGAGGGCGGCGGCGGCGGTTCGTCATCCCCGACGCAGGCCACGCAGGTTGCGAGTGCTCCCGCGCGCCCGCAAACCAGCGCGAATGCGCAATCGGGATTCCAGTGGGGCGATACCGGAATCGGCGCCGCCAGCGCGCTGATCCTGATCGGAGTCGGCTCGGGTGCCGCGGTCGCGGTCCGGCGCCGGACCGGCGCGCTCGCCGGATGACCTGGGGCCGGCGGCGGTCGCGCTCGTGTTGCGCGCATTGCTGGCGGGATTGACTAGCTCGCGGGCGACGGCCTCAGGTTCGGTCGTCGCCCCGTGGGCTGCGGCGGCCTGGAGCTGTCGTGGTTGAAGCATTGGCTGTGGGAGGATGAATGGTCCACGCGGCACGAGACCTGCATTCGTGCTGCGCCGCAACTCCTCGGCGGCTCGCCCAGAGACGCGGTTCGCGCGGACAGGAGATCGGCTATGTCGCCATATACGGCCGAGGGGAGGCCCCGGGGCCTGGCTGGCATTGGTTTGATCGCCGGTCGCTGCAGCTTCGAACGGCTTAGCTGATCGTCTTTGTGCCGCGTCGACGGGGACCGCTCACGCGCGGCTCGCCGCCCTCAAACTGGCAGTCACATAGCGTGGAACGGCATCACCCCTGTCCCTCCTTCCCACCCGGAGTTCTTGGTCAGTGTCAGTATCACTACCGATTCGGGCCTGCCAGGACGTGGTCGACTCTGCGATTGGTACCCGATTGGTGCCGACGCTCCAGTGGATTCTTGGCCCGGGGGCTGGAAATTAGCGGCTGTACAGGAGTTCGCGAGAGGTGAGCGAGGGGACTCGAACCCCCGACCGCCTGGACCACAACCAGGAGCTCTACCAGCTGAGCTACGCCCACCGCGTTAGCACTGAATCTACCAGCGCGCAGGCTCGCTCGAGGTCGCGGAGCCGACCCGACGGTCTCGTTCGTGTCTGCGGGGAGCCCCATAGCACCCACGGCGCTCCTGGCAGGCCGAACCTGCGACTCCCGGCTGAGGGCTTCAGCGCCCTGGATGAAATCGCGCGCCGGCGCAAAGTTAGCCGGGCCGAGGCAGCGCGCCAGTCGATCAGTGAAACGGCCCTCCGTGACCGTGCGGGGCGGGCTTGCTGCCAAAGCACGGCAGCTGAAGCAAGACGAGTCCTAGGTGGCGATCAGCCGCTTCGAGCGGCTCGGGCCTGCGGCTGCCCCAAGTCGCCGGCTGCGGCGAGGATGTCCAGCTGTTGAACGACACGCTGGGTGGTGATGTCGGGGGCGGTCAGCGCCACG
>JRHI01001583.1_pt1 | contig 18418 bp, 14 predicted proteins | sample 215371 | NCBI WGS metagenome assembly JRHI01 (sample SAMN02929681, study PRJNA255918) | sediment metagenome | biome: cave system; feature: Ice Cave; material: Sediment; isolation source: sediment from deep within a dark volcanic ice cave with no known source of... ...
GTGAAGCGCCCCGTCTGGAACAATGCGCCCACGACGACATCGCCGAGCGCCAGGAATGCCATCGAGGACGGCACCACGAAAAACGCGATGCGGCGGAGGCCGACCTCGAGACGGCGGCGCACCGCCTCGATCGCCGCCGGCTCGCCGCTCGCGATGCCCGACATCGCCGGCAGTTCAGCCGCCGATACCGACATCCCGAACAGGCTCACCGGCAACGTATACAGCGTCGACGCGTTCTGGAGTCCCGTCACCGCCCCGGTGCTCAGCAGACTGGCGATCAGCTGATCGATGTACGCGCTCACCTGGTTGACGCCGCGGCTGGTCAGGATCGGCAGGAAGTTGCGCCCGATCGCGCGCACGTGCACGGACGAGGTGTCGAGCGCGAGGCGCAGGTCCGGCGCCACGCGCAGCACCACCGGCAGCTGCACCAGGAACTGCAGCACGCTCCCCACCACCGAGCCCCACGCCAGGACCACCGCGAGACGCGGCAGCGTCGTGCCCGCGCCGAATACCACCAGGGTGACGATCATCGCCGCGTTCCACATGACGCTGCTCGCGTACGAGAGCAGGAACTTGTGATGACTGTTCAGAATGCCCAGGCACCACGCGGAGAGGGCGAGCATCCCCGCGCCCGGAAACAGGACCCTGACGATCGCGATTGTCAGCTCGCGCTTGCTGCCGTGAAACCCGGGCGCGATCGCGTCGATGAGGAGCGGGGTCGCGAACACGCCGGCGAGGACCAGAATCGAGACCATGACGCCCAGCGCCGCCGCGACGGCGCCGGCGACGCGGTCGGCCTCGGCCCGCTGGCCGCGTGCCACGAGCGCGGCGTACACCGGAATGAAGGATCCCGAGAGCGCCCCCTCGCCGAACAGGTTCTGCAGAAAGTTGGGAATGCGCAGCGCGGCGGTGAAGGCGTCGGCGGCATCCGTGCGCAGGCCGAAATAATGGGAGAACACGCGCTGGCGGATCAGTCCTGTGACCCGGCTGAGGAGGATGCCTGCCGCGACCAGCAGCGCGCCGCGTCCGCCGGAGCGCGGCTCGGTTGCCTCGCGCGAGCCTTTCAGGCGACCGTCGTCGTCCTCAGTCAATGTCTTCGTCAGGTGCGGCCTGGCCGAGCGTTCCGTTCGACTTCCTCATCAAATACGACTTGATGAACAGGTCGAGATCGCCGTCGAGCACGCGAGTGACGTCGCCGACCGACTCCTTCGTCCGGTGATCCTTGGCGAGCTGGTACGGGTGCAGCACGTAGCTGCGAATCTGACTCCCGAAGCCGATCGCCTGCTTGACGCCGCTGATCTGATCGAGCTTCGCCTGGTTCTCCTTCATCTTGATGTCGTAGAGGCGCGCTTTCAGCACTTTCATCGCGGAGTCGCGGTTGCGGTGCTGGGAGCGCTCGTTCTGACACGACACCACGAGCCCCGTGGGCAGGTGCGTCAGGCGGACGGCCGAGTCGGTCACGTTCACGTGCTGGCCGCCGGCGCCGCTCGAGCGGTACGTGTCGATGCGCAGATCCTTGTCGTCGATCTGGATGTCCACGTCCTCGGGCAGCTCCGGCCACACGTAGAGCGACGCAAACGACGTATGCCGGCGCGCGGCCTGATCGAACGGCGAGATGCGGACGAGGCGGTGCACGCCGGCTTCCGCCGCGAGCAGCCCGTACGCGTACTCGCCGCTGACCATCACCGTCGCGCTTTTCAGTCCCGCTTCCTCGCCCGGCTGGTAGTCCATGATCTCGCGCTTGAACCCGCGCCGATCGGTCCACCGCATGTACATCCGCAGCAGCATCTCGGCCCAGTCCTGCGACTCGGTGCCGCCGGCGCCCGGATGGATCGTGATGATCGCGTTCTTCCGATCGTGCTCGCCGCCGAGCATCTTCTTGATCTCGCCGGCCTGCACCTCCTGATCGAGCGCGTCGAGCGCCTGCGCGAACTCGGCGTCGACCGGTTCGCCCGCCTCGGCCCATTCGATGAGCACGGCGAGGTCGTCACGTTGCTTCTTCAGCGACAGAATGAGATCGCGATCCTGTTCGAGCCGGCGCCGGCGCTGCTGCACCTTCTGCGCGTCGGCCGGGTCTTTCCAGAAATCGGGCGCGGTGGCGCGCACGTCGAGCCGGGTCAGCTCTTCGTCCGGGCGGGCTTGCTCAAAGATAGCTCCGCAGATCCGCAGCGCGCTTGCTGAGATCCTCGTAGCGGCGCATCAAGTCGTCGACGGTGCTCATGATTCCTATTTTACACGGCGCCTGGCGGCCAGCAGCGCGGCCGCCAGGACCGACGCATAGGCCAGGATGTCGCCGTGGCGCGCGTAGAAGGTGGACGTCTTCAGAAACCGCGCCTCGCCGACCACGACCGCCGGCTGAAAGATCGCGCTCCGCGCCACGACGCGCCCGTACGGATCGACGATGCCGCTGATGCCGGTGTTGGCGGAGCGCACCAGGTAGCGCCCTTCCTCGATGGCACGCATCGACGCCTGCTCGAAGTGCTGATACGGCGCCGAGGTCGGACCGAACCACGCGTCGTTGGTGATCGTCGTCAGCATCTCGCTGCCGCCGGTGACGAACCGCCGCACGAGATCCGGGTAGACGACCTCGTAGCAGATGGCGGTGCTCACCAGGTGCGTGCCGACGGGCAGCAGGACCGCGTCCTCGCCCGCCGAGAAGTCCGACACGGCCTGGACCAGCGGCGCCGCAAAAAACAACAGCGTCTTGAGCGGGACGTACTCGCCGAACGGCACGAGGTGCATCTTGCGATACACCCCGCCGGTCGTGCCGTCGGCTCGCACCAGAAACGCCGAGTTGTAGTACGTCGTCGGCGCGCCGTTCGCGCCCCGCACGAACTGGTCGCTCCCGAACAGGATCGGGACGCGAGTCTGCTGCGCGAGGGTCCGCACCTGCGCCGCCGAGAAGGCGTCGTCTTCGAAGCGGAAAGGCGTGGACGATTCCGGCCAGATGACGAACTCGGCGCCTTCGCGGATCGCCTGACGTGTCATCCGCAGGTAGTCCTGGAAGATCGCGCCGGTGCGCGTCACATCGATCTTCTCGTTCTGATCGATGTTGCCCTGAATCAGGCCGACGCGGATCGATTCGCCGCTGCGGGTCCACTCGGCCACGGCCGCGCGGCGGCTGCCCCACACGGCGACCGCGAGGACCATCGCGAGGACGATGACGACTGGGACGTATCGGTCGGCTCCAGGCAGTCTGGAACGCAACGGCCGCAACGCGCGCAGAGAAGAAACTGGCCTTTCCGCAGGCGTTGCGTTCGAGATCGCGCACATCGCCACGGCGGCGCTCATCGACGCGACCAGCATCGAGACGCCGTACACGCCGAACAGGCTCGCGAACTGCGCGATGGGCAGCACCGTCGTCTGGCTGTAGCCGAGGAGGACCCAGGGAAACCCGGTGAAGATGTGCGTTCGCCCGAGCTCGGTGGCGACCCAGACCATCGGCGCCGCCATCAGCGCCGGCGGCCCGTGCGCGATGACGATCCGCCGCACGACGAGCGCGAAGATCGCGGTGAATGTCGCCTGGTACACGACGAGCCCGGCGTTGATGAGCAGCCCGACGCCGAGCGGCAGGTCGCCGTACATCACCATCACGCGGGTAATCCAGTACAGCGTGCCGGCGAAGGACACCGCGCCGGTCAGCAGGCCAAGGATGAACGCGCGGCGCAGCGTCGCGCCGGCGAGCGCCACCAGAAGCGGCGCGAGCGCGATCCAGGCGAACGCAGGATGACCGAATTTCGGGAAGCTGAGGGCGAGGATGATGCCCGACGCGGTGGCTAGCGCGTAACCCAGGGCTTGAACTGCTCTTCTTTTTGCAGCCTGGCGGCCACCGACTCGGCTTCGCGGCGCGTGGTGAATTTGCCGACGCGGACGCGGAAGACCGACGGCGTGCCGGTGGCCGGCGACAGCACGTACGCCGCATACCCCTTCGAGCTGAGGCGCTTGGCGATGGCGTCGGCCTCGCTCCGAACGTTGAGCGCCGCGATCTGCACCGCGAAACCCGGTCCCGCCGGTTCGGCCGGACCCCCGGACGTCGCCGAGACGGGTGCGGCACCTGGAGCCGTGCGCGCGGGTTCCTTGGGCGTCGGCGGAGGCGGCACCGCGCGCGGAGCGGCCGCCGCAGGCGACTGTGCGGGCGCGGCGCGCTCCACCGGCGCGGCGTTCTTCCCTGGCGCCGGCTTCAACTGCTCCGGCGGCGCATTCGATTTCTCCAGTCGATTGAAGTAGCTGAGCTCCTCGGCCGCGGGCGGAGGCGCGGCGACGGTGGTCGGGTCCGATCCGGCGGCAGGCGGCGGCGCCGGCGCGGCGGCAGGCGGCGGCGTCGTTTCGGCGGCCGGGCTGACCGGCGCGTTGTCGGCGATCGCGCCGGTTTGTGCGCGCACGCCGCGGCCCACGAGGACGCCACAGAGGAAGATCACGACGGATACGACCGTCGCGGCCATGAACAGAAACACCAGCTGTTTGCCGTTCAGCTGGATTTCGTGAAAGCCTTCGTCTTGAATCTGTTGCGCCACAACCGGCGTGATTTTAGCACGTTAGCGGCCTTCGAGCCTGGCCAGCAGCTGCCTGGCGTCGGCCGACGCGGGATCGAGCGCGAGGGCGCGATCCGCCTCCGCCCGCGCCGCCGCCAGGTTCCTGGTCTGCCGGTACGCTTCCCCCAGCGCCGCGTGCGCCTCAGCCGTCTCCGCGCTCCACAAGGCGATGTTGAACGCATCGATCGCTTCGTGGACCCGTCCCGTGCGGAGATGGATCCGCCCCAGCAGCAGATGCGCCTCAGCCAGGTAGGGCGACAAGTAGACCGCGCGATTCAGCTCGACGATCGCGTCGCGATCGTTTTCCTGCTGGAACAAGCGCTGTCCGCGTTCGAGATAGAACTTCGCGAGATCCCCGGTGCTCCGCTGCTCGTCGGTTGCCAGGCGCGCGCCCAGCGGGCGCGCGTGCGGCAGCTCGATCTCGAGCTTGATGCGCTCCAGCCCCTTCCGCACCGCGTCGCCACCCGGACGTTTCCTCGGCTCGTAGGTCGATGACAGGCGGCGCGCCAGCTCACGCTCGCGCGCGGCTTCGGTGGCGTTGCCCGCGGTGGCGAGCGCGGCGCCCAGCACGAAATGCGCGTCCGCGTCGGCGGGATTGCGCCGGACAGCCTCGCGGAGCCAGTAGATCGCCGCTTGCGGATCGCGATCGAGCGAGTACGCGTATCCCAGGTTGAACAGGAAATCCTCATCGTCGGGATCCGCGTCCGCGGCCTTGTTGAAAAAGTAGGCCGGCTGACCCGATGACGGCGAGCCGCCGCGCCGCACCTGCACGACGCCCAGGTTGTTCAAGAGCGCGGGCGAAGGCTCCGCATCCGTCAGCGCCTTGAACGTCGCGAACGCGTCGTCGAGCTTCTTCAGGTTCAGCTGCGAGAGACCCGCGAGAAACCGGGCGCGGCGCGCCCAGGGCGAGTCGTCGCGCACGGAGGCGACCGACGTCAGGGCCAGCGCGTGGTCCCCCTGTTCGTTGTAGACGTCCCACAACGCGAGACGCGCGCGATCGAACGACGGCTGCCCCGCCAGGGCGGATCTGAGATAGCTGATCGCCGTCGCCGGCGTCTCCGCCAGTAGCCCCTTGATGAAGGCCTCGAACACGGTCACCGGCGGATGCTGCGCTTCGATGTCCGCCGACGAGGTGACCGACGGCGGCGCCATCCGGCGGGCGACGCGCTCGAAGGTCGCGAACAGCTCGGGCAGCGGCCCCTGTTCGGTGACGTCGGCCTGGACACGGCCGGTGTCGAGCGCGATACTGCGCACGCGCACGACGATCGCGTCGTTCTCCGTCTGCAGCGATCCGACGACGACCCGCGCCGCGCCGACGAGCTGTCCAATGCGGATCGCCGTGGCGTCGGTGAGCACGGCGGCTGGCGGCACCTGCAGCCGCTCGAACGCCTGCAGTCGTTCGGTTCGTGTAATCGCGGCGGCGCCGAGCGCGTTGAGATCGTCGGTCAGCAGGACCGCCGAGGCCTCCGTGAGCCAGAAGAGCCGTCCGTCGCGTTTGACGTTGTCGAACGGCATCACGAGGGTGCGCGCGGGACCGACGGCTGCGGTCTGCGCGGATGCGGGGCGGACGCGCGGGTCCGCCCCTGCGCCGGGTGGGGGGATCGACCCGTGTGTCGACCCGACGCGCGCCGTGCAGAGCGTGAGGACCAGCGCGGCGACCCGGCGCGTCATGAGGCCTCGGCGACCGTTCCGGCGGGGTGACTGCTGGTGAGGGAGACGTTCAGGACGCAGGTCGCTTCGCCGGTGCCGCGACAGGCGACGACTTCGGTGCGCGCATCAATCGCGAACAACGCGAGCATCCGCGTGAACGCGGCCGCGTAGAAGCCGCAGAGCGGATGCGGTACCCGGTCGCGCACCGTACAGAAGACCGACGCGCGCAGGTCGACGCGGGCGGTCCCTTTTCGCAGTCTGGAAATCGCCCGGCTGCCACTGTAACTGCTCCGCACCAGCCGCCGCGCGAGGCGCAGCAGCAGCCGGCTGCGCAGCCACGCGGGGGTCGCCTGAATCGCCGACCGCTGCAGCGGCGTCATCGACTGGACCGTCCACTCAGCGGCGTACTCGCCGGCGCGCGTCGTGATCAGCCGGTACGCGTCGCCTTCCAGCCGCAGAAAGCTGAGCACGGCGTACAGCGGCGCGAGGCCGATCGTCCCCTCGCGCAGACCTTCCGCGTTCAGCCAGTTTTCGTAAAAACCGAGACGGGTCGGCAGAATATCCGCAATCCCCTGGTGGAGGCTGGCGACGAGCACGCGACCGATGCCGGCTTCTCGCATGTCAGGTTAAGATGGCTGCCATACGCCATGATGCATCCCACCCGAAGCGCCGCGATCCTGGCCGGCGGCCGGGCGACGCGCTTCGGCGGCCGCGACAAGAGCGCGCTGCTGGTGGAGGGCCGTGCGATTCTGGATCGCCAACTCGCGGCGCTCTCGACGCTGACGACCGATCTGCTGATTGTGGGCGATGGCGCGCGAAGCGTTCAGCCGACCGAGGCTCGCGTCGTTCACGATATCGTACCGGGGTGCGGCCCGCTCGGCGGCCTGCACGCGGCGCTGACGGCCGCGCGCGGCGACGCGCTGTTCCTGGTCGCCTGCGACATGCCGTACCTGTCGTCTCCGTTCATCGCCTACCTGCTCTCGCTCGCGGGCGACGCGGACGTCGTCGTCCCGCAGAGCGAACGCGGCTATCATCCATTGTGCGCGGTTTACACGCGCGCGTGCCTGGCGCCGGCGGCTGTGAGGCTCGCCGACCGGCGTCTGAAGATGGGCGAGCTGATCGCCGACATGCACATGCGCGTGGTGGCGGTTGAAGAGATCCGACGGTTCGGCGATCCCGGTCGGCTGCTCGCCAACGTGAACACGCCGGCCGAGTACGCAGGCCTCGAGGCGCTCCAAGGTCACAAACCGTAATCGTATCACGAGCTTAGCGGCGCCCGCTCCGGCTCCGCACGCGACCCGTACATGATTCTGAGCGTTCAACGACAGGTCCACGACGCAATCGCCGCCGCCGTCCGGCAGCAGTTCGGCGTCGCCGACGTGCCCCCCTTTGCGATCGAGGTGCCGCCGACGCGCGCGCTGGGCGATCTCGCGGTGGCCGTCGCGTTTCAGCTGGCGCGCACGCTCCGCAAGGCGCCGCGCGCCATCGCACAGGAGCTGGCCCAGGCGATCGGCGTCATCCCCGGCATCGCCCGCATCGTGGCCACGCCCAACGGCTACCTGAACCTGTACCTGGAGCGGCAGACGTTCTTCACCGCCCGGGCCCGTCAGCAGATCGCGCCGGAACGCGCGCCGCTCGAGAAGACGATCGTCGAGCACACGGCGATCAACCCGAACAAGGCGGCGCACATCGGCCACCTGCGCAACGCCGCGCTGGGCGACACGCTCGTGCGCGCGCTGCACTTCCGGGGCACCCCGGTTGAAACGCAGAACTACATCGACGACACGGGCGTCCAGGTCGCGGACGTCATCGTCGGGTTTCGCGAGCTCGAACATCTCACGCCCGACGAGGTGCGGCAGATCGCCGACACGACACGCTTCGATTACTACTGCTGGGATCTCTACTCGAAAGTCACCGAGTGGTACGAGGGCGACAAAGCGCGGCTCGAGATCCGCGCCGCGGTGCTTCACGATCTCGAACACGGCGGCAACGACACCGCCGCAACCGGCGCGTTCATCGTCGATCGGATCGTGCGCGCGCACCTGAAGACGATGGCGCGGCTCAATATCGGATACGACCTGCTGACCTACGAGGGCGACATCCTCCGCCTGCAGTTCTGGGCGCACGCGTTCGAGACGCTCAAGGCGCGGCGCGCGGTCTTCCTGCAGACCGCAGGCAAGCTGGCGGGATGCTGGGTGATGCGGATCGAGGATGAAGGGAGCGCCAACGCTTCGGCCGAGCGTCCCGAATCGGAGGACGATCCCGAACAGCGCGAGAAGGTGATCGTCCGCTCGAACGGCGTTGTGACCTACGTCGGCAAGGATCTCGCCAACCAGTTCTGGAAGTTCGGTCTGCTTGGCCTCGACTTCCGCTATCGCCTGTTCGCGACGCAGCCCCAGGGGCGCTCGCTCTGGGCAACGACGTCGGGCGAGAACGAGCCGGGCGCCCCGACGTTCGGCCGCGCACAGCGGATCTACAACGTCATCGACTCGCGGCAGATGTATCTGCAGGCGCTGCTCAGCCAGGCGCTGCGCACGCTCGGCCATCCGACCGAAGCCGAGAACTCGATCCATTTCTCGTACGAGATGGTGGCGCTCTCGCACGCCACGGCGCGCGAGCTGGGCTACGAGACGGCTGACGACGCCGAGGCGGCGAAGAAGCCGTTTGTCGAGGTGTCGGGACGCAAGGGGCTCGGCGTCAAGATCGACGACCTGCTCGACCTGCTCACGCACAAAGCGGGCGCCCAAGTTGCCGCGCGCAACCCCGAATTCGCGCCCGGCGAGTGCCAGCGCGCCGGTGCGCAGATCGCGGTCGCGGCCATCCGGTACTTCATGCTGAAATTCTCGCGCGGCAAGCTGATCGTGTTCGATATCGAAGAGGCGCTCAGCTTCGAAGGCGAAACCGGGCCGTACCTGCAGTACGCGGTGGTCCGCGCCGGCAACATCCTGCACAAGCTGCAGGAGCGCGAGGGGGTGTCGGACGCCGACGTCCTCGCCGCGCTCGATCGGACACCCGCCGACGAGCTCACCGCCCAGTCCGACGAGCCGGCCTACGACCTCTGGGCCGTCGTCTTCGAGGCATCACGCCTGGATGAGGTGGTGGAACAGGTTGTCCGATCGCTCGAATTCTCCGGTCTGGCCAAATACGCGTTCGGGCTGGCGCAGACGTTCAACGCGTTCTACCATCGGTACCCGATCCTCAATGAAGAGCGGGCGGATCGAAAACGGTGGCGCGCCGCCGGCGTGGCCTACGTGCGCGATCAGCTCACGCGGGCGCTCGATCTGATGGGTATCGACGTACCGAATCGAATGTAACTATGACGGTCATTGGCATCGCGACCTGCCGGAAAATCGAGGATTACCGGCAGTCGATTCTCCACGTCGGCGGCGAGCCGCGCCTCCTCGATGCCTCGATGGCGATCGAGCGGGCGTTGGCGGGCATCGACGGGCTCATGCTCACCGGCGGCGACGACATCGCGCCGTCCCGGTACGGCGAGACGGCCCACCCGACCGTCGTGGAGGCGGAGGCGGGCCGCGACGAGTTCGAGATCGCCCTCGTCCAGGCGGCGCGCGCGCGCCAGCTGCCGATCTTCGCGATCTGCCGCGGCGTGCAGGTGCTGAACGTGGCGTTCGGCGGATCGCTGGTGCAGGACATCCCGTCGCAGCTCAAGGAGGCGGTCCCCCACAGTCTGACGGTCCCGCCCCACGAACCGTACTCGCTGGCGCACGAAGTGTGGATCGAGAAAGGTTCGCTGCTCGCGCGCCTGATGCGCGAACGGATCGTCGACGACGGGTGCGACGTGAACAGCCGCCATCATCAGGCGGTGAAGGAGGTCGCGCCCGGCTTCGTCGTATCGGCGACCGCGCCCGACGGCGTCATCGAAGCGATCGAGGATCCCGCGGCGCGCTTCTGCCTCGGGGTCCAGTGGCACCCCGAAAACTTCTTCCGGACCGGAGAATTCCGCGCGCTCTTCGAAGGCTTTCTGGAGGCTTCGCAAAAGACGGCGTAGCGCGAGGCTTCAGCCGAGCGATCTACGTTCTGTCGAACACGACGACCGTCTCGACGTGCGGCGTGTTCGGAAACAGATCGAACGCATCGGCGCGGTCGATCGCATAGCCGGCGTCGACGATGCGGCGGGCGTCGCGGGCGAGGGTGGCGACGTCGCACGACACGTAGATCAGGCGGGCCGGCTTCATCGCGACCGCGCCCGAGAGCGCTTCCGGCGACATGCCGGTCCGCGGTGGATCGACGATGACGACGTCGAGCCGGGACCCGCCGGCGCCGAAGGGGTGCCCGGCCTTCAGCGTCCCGAGGCCAACACTCTCCACAGGCGAGCGGACGACGGTCAGTTTCGCGCCCGCGGCCGCAGCGTTCGCGCGGAGATCGTCGAACGCAATCCCGTCCCCCTCCACCGCCACGGCCGTCGCGCCGCGCCGCATGACCGCCGCAACCGAAAACAACCCGACGCCGGCGTAGAGATCGGCAAGCGACCCGCCGACCGGCACGCGCTCGGTGACGTGCGCCACGAAATCGCGCAGCAGATACCGGTTGCCCTGGAAGAACGCCAGTACGTGCCGACGCAGCTCGAGCGACGCGTCGCCAATCGTCATCGTGTCCGTGACGTAGGGGCCTGGCGTCAGCCCCGCCGCCGATACGAGCTTGTCGACGAGACGCGGATCGAGCGGCTCCGGTGTCTCGAGGTGCACGACCCGCTCGCTCGCGTCCACGTTCTCCGACAACTCGATCTCGCGCACCGCATCCGCGCCGATCGAGCGCAGGGCGGCCATCAGACGCTCCAGCGTGTCGAGCGTCGCGGGCAGCAGCTGCCGCGTCGCGCGCGCGTCGCAGAGATCGTGCGTGCCTTCGCGAAAGAACCCGACGCGCGAGCCGCGCACGTGCAGCCGCGCGCGCATGCGGTAGCCGTCCTCCGGCGAGCCGGCCACCGCGACGGCACCCGGCAGCTCGATTCGCCCGATCCGCTTGAACGCGTCGGCGATCACCTGACTCTTGATCTCGAGCTGCCGCGGATAGGCGATGTGGCCGTAGAGACAGCCGCCGCATAGCGGGTCGCCGGAAGGCGCGCGGCGATGGGGCGACGGCTCGTCGATCGCCACCGTTTCGGCGTGAGCCACTCCTTTCGCCACGCGCACCAGCCGCGCCCGGACCTGTTCGCCGGGAATCGACCCCGAGACGAGCACGACGCGGCCGTCGTGGCGCGCGATCATCGCGCCGCCAACCGCCGGCCTTTCAATCGTCAGCGGGATGACGTCGCCCGGCTTCAACATCGGATCAGCTGAACGCCACGGTCGGCAGCCGCGCGCGTTCCCGCACCAGCCGGTCCATCGCCGCGTCGCGGGCGCGCGCGAACGCCTCCGCGGTCATCCGGCTGCGAAACGGCGCCAACTCCGCCTCGGCGTCGCGCAGCAGCGACGCGAGGGCCGCCGCGTCCAGCGCGCTCCGGGCCTGCTGCACCATCTCCGCATCGAGCGCCGACAGACGATCCAGCAGCGCCTGACGCGCCTCTCCCCGCAGCCCGCCCGCCTTTGCCCGCGCAGCGTCCAGCTCGGCGGACGCGCGATCGATCAGCGCGTCGAACTCGCCGCCCAGCGACCCGCCCGCGCGCGCCGACGTCAGCCGCAGCACGACACGCTCGAGATGAGCGGGCAGCGACGCGGTCGAATTGCGGATTGCATCGGAGGACACGGAGGCCATGCCGACGGCGCGTTTCCACTCGTCGAAGATGTCGAGCACGTCGGCGTCGCAGAAATCGATCTTCACGGGCCGGCGGCGCGGCCCCGTCCGGTAGTAGCGCTCGAAATAGCGGTCGATACCGGCATACGCGACTTTCAGCGGCACGCCGCGCGCCGCCCATCCGGACACGACCTCGAAGGAAGGGCCCACGACCCGGATCAGATGGCCGTCGTTCTTCCGGCACAGGTAGGCTTCGATCTCGCGGCAAAACTCCTCGATCGCCGATCGGCGATCGGACTCTTCTACTGGTTCCTTTCCCACACGATTCTCAAGCCGTGGAGCGTCAGATCGCCGTCGACGTGCTGGATCAGATCGGTCTCCGGCGCAATCACATCTGCGAGCCCGCCGGTCGCGACGCAGACGGCGTTGCCGCCCAGCTCGTCGCTCATCCGCCGCACCAGCCCCTCGACCATCCCGACATATCCGTAGAACAGCCCCGACTCCATCGCGCCGACCGTCGTTCGCCCGACGACCCGCGCCGGCTTGCGCACATCGATGCGCGGCAGCCTCGCCGCGCGCTGAAACAGCGCGTCGGCGGAAATCTGCACGCCCGGACAAATCGCGCCGCCCAGGTACTCGCCCTTCGCCGTGATGGCATCGAGCGTGGTCGCCGTCCCGAAGTCGACGACGATCAGCGGCCGGTCGAGCCCCTTGCCGAATTTCTCGTACGCCGCCACGGCGTTGACGATGCGATCGGCGCCGACCTCGGAGGGGTTGTCGTACAGAATGTGCATGCCGGTGTTGACGCCGGGCTCGACGATCAGCGGCGCGACGCCGAAATAGCGGTGAATCATCGCGCGCAGCGTGCTCGTGAGCGGCGGCACGACCGATCCGAGGATGACGCCGCGGATCTTCACGCGCTCGATCCGGCTGTGCGCGAACAGACCGTCCACCAGCAGACCGAGCTCGTCCGACGTGCGCTCGCGGACCGTCTGCAGCCGCCAGCTCTGGACGAGCCCCCCGTCGTCGAAGACGCCGAGGACGATGTTCGTGTTGCCGACGTCGATCGCTAAGAGCATAACAATGGTCGACACAAAGGACACAAAGGACACAAAGGACACAAAGGACACAAAGGAGACAAAGTCATCGCTACAACCAAATCACCTCTCCCGACACGATACGCTCGACCCTGTCCTCGATCCTCACGAGCAACGCGCCGGCGTCGTCGATGCCGGCCGTCACGCCGGATGCCGCGCCGGCATTCGTCGTCCACGTGACGTGCGCGCCCGACGCGGCCGGCGCGAGCCGTCGCCACGCGTCGAGAATAGCATCGAACCGCCCGGCGAGCAGATCCTCGTAGCGCTGCGAGAGCGCCGCGAGTGTTTCGGCGAGCAGATGGTGGCGATCGACGGCGCGGCCCAGCTCGGACTCGATCGACGTCGCCCGATCGCGAAGCTCCGGCGGAAACGCGGTGGACAGCACGTTGATCCCGTAGCCGACGACAACGGTGTCGGTGGGCGCGCCGGTACCGGACGATTCGGCCAGAATGCCGGCGAGCTTGCGGCGCGTCATCTGGAGGTCGTTCGGCCATTTGAGATCGACGCGCAGGCCTGTCGCCTGTTCGATTCCTTCCGCCAGCGCCACGCCCGCGACAAGCGTCAGGAGCATCGTCGCGCGCGCCGGATCGATCCGCGCGGTCGCGGGGGCGAGCACGACCGACACGTACACCCCCGAGCCCGGCGGTGAGAACCACGTGTGACCGCGCCGGCCGCGACCGGCCGTCTGCTGGTCTGCGACGACAACGAAGCCTTCGGGACGCTCGCCTGAAAGGCTCGCGCTCCCCGACGATCGCTCGGCTAAAGCCTTCGCGCTACCAGTCTCCACGCTACCAGTCTCCACGCTACCAGCCTTCGCGTCACCAGCCTTCGCGCTACCAGTCTTCGCGCTACCAGTCCTCGCGCTACCAGCGTTTGCGTCGCGGGACAACGCCACGTCGTTGGTCGACCCGACGCTCTCGAAGAACAGGACCGTTGACGCAAGCCGGCCGAGACGCGGGCGCGCACGGTGGAGCGCCGCCGCCAGTTCGCGGGGCAGGTCGTCGTGCAGGCCTTCACGCCTGCCGTCATCAGGCGGGTTCGATGTCAAAGCTGATGTCGATGGCCTGCGCGGAGTGCGTGAGCGCGCCGACCGACACGAAGTCGGCGCCGGTTGCGGCGAGCTCGGGAATGCGCTCGAGGGTGACGCCGCCCGAGATTTCGATTTTCGCGCGGCCTCGCGCCCTGGCGACCGCGTCGCGAATCTGCGGCGTGGACATGTTGTCGACGAGGATGGTCTCGGCGCCCGCCGCGAGTGCTTCGTCCACCTGATCGAGCGTCTCGGCTTCGATCTCGACGGCCAAGCCCGGGCAATGCGCGCGCGCGCGGTCGACGGCCGCCTGCACCCCGCCGGCCAGATGAATGTGGTTGTCCTTGATTAGGATCGCGTCGTAGAGGCCGGCGCGGTGATTCGACGCGCCGCCGGCCCGGACCGCGTACTTTTCGAGCACCCGCAGCGTCGGCGTCGTCTTGCGCGTGTCGAGAATCGTGATGCGCCCGCCGCTCGCCTCGACGAACTGCCGCGCCCGCGTGGCGATACCGGAGAGCCGCTGGAGAAAATTGAGCGCGGTCCGCTCGCCGACGAGCAGCGCGCGGGCCGTACCGACCACCTCGGCGATCGCGTCGCCGGCGCGGCACGCCTCGCCGTCGCGGCCGCGCGCGGTCACGCGGACCGCCGGCTCGATCTGTCGGAACGCCTCGAAGGCGACGTCGATCCCCGCCAGCACGCAGTCGGCTTCGATCAGAAACAGGCCGCGCGCCATCTGCAGCGGCCCCACCGTCGCGGCGGTGGTGATGTCGCCGTCGCGCACGTCTTCCTCGAGCGCGCGGCGGACAATGTCGCGATAGAGCGCCGGGTCGAGGGGTTGCATCAACAAAAGCCTTCCCACAGAGGCCGTGTTGCCGTTTTAGCGTTGCGGCGGCTGTTCGTATCCCACAACGACGATCTCGCGAGGCTCGCCGGCGGACATCTCGAAGGCCTGCACACGAAGGGCGGCGCGCAAGTCGGCTTCGACAATCGGCATCAGCGCTATCGCGGCGCCTTCTGCTTTCACCGTCACCTTCGTGATCGGCACCTTCAGCGGCTGCTTGGCCTCGGACCGCTGCTTGCGCACCTCGAAGAGCACGTCGGTCGCCCACGTGTAGGCGCGCTGCTCGTCCTGGCGCGTGGCGTCGCTGTTGTCGGCCAGCAGAGCCGTCAGCTCGTCGGCGGTCGGCCACGCGGCCGTGTGGATCGAGCCCTCGCGCCACCAGGACCAGACTTCTTCGGTCACGAACGGCAGGAACGGCGCGAAGAGCCGGAGCATCACGGACAGCGCGGCCGTCAGCGCGGCGGTCGCCGATGCCGCGCCGGCCGCGCCCTGCTCGCCGTAGCGCCGCCCCTTGACCAGCTCGAGATAGTCGTCGCAGAAGCCCCAGAAGAACGTCTCGGTCCGCTGCAGCACGCGGGCGTAGTCGTAGCTTTCGAACGCCGCCGTCACGTCGCTGACCAGCGCGGCCAGATGTCGCAGCATCGCACGATCGACCGGCGCGGTGATGTCGCCCGCTCGAAAGGCGCGCGCTCCGTCTCTCGATGTCGCCGTGGGCGCGCCGTCTGTGGGAGTCGTCGCGTTCATGAGGGCGAACTTCGACGCGTTCAGAATCTTGATCGCGAGCCGCCGGCCCACTTTCATCTGGCCGGGATCGAAGGCCGTGTCGGTACCCGGACGCCCGCTGGCCGCCCAGTAGCGCACGCCGTCGGACCCGTGCTCTTCGAGGAGCCCGAGCGGCGTCACGACGTTGCCCTTCGACTTGGACATCTTTTTGCGGTCAGGGTCGAGCACCCAGCCGGAGATCGCCGCGTGCGTCCACGGCAGCGAGTCGTGCTCGAAGTGGGCGCGCAGGACCGAATCGAACAGCCACGTCCGGATGATGTCGTGCGCCTGCGGACGCAGGTCCATCGGGAACGTGATCCGGAACAGCGCCTCGTCGTCGGGCCAGCCGCACACAATCTGCGGCGACAGCGACGAGGTGGCCCAGGTGTCCATCACGTCCGGGTCGCCGGCGAATCCGCCCGGCACGCCGCGCTGATCCGCGCGGTACCCGGCCGGCACGTCGGTGGACGGATCCACCGGCAGCTGATCCTCGTCCGCCGGAATCGGCCGGCCGTATTCCACCTGTCCCTGCGCGTTCAGCGGATACCAGATCGGAAACGGCACGCCGAAGAACCGCTGACGGCTGATACACCAGTCGCCGTTCAACCCGTTGGCCCAGTTCTCGAACCGCGTCGCCATGTATTCCGGATGCCATTTCAGCTCGCGGCCGCGCGCGATGAGCGCCTCGCGGAACTCGATCGTCCTGATGAACCACTGACGACTCGTGATGATTTCGAGCGGCCGATCGCCTTTCTCGAAGAACTTCACGGCGTGGGTGATCGGCCGCGGCTCGCCCACGAGGTCGCCGCTCTCGCGCAACTGCTCGACGATCTTCGCGCGCGCCTTGGCGGCGGACAGCCCCTCGAGATCCGCGTAGTGGCGCTGCGCGCGATCGGCATCCGCCGATTCCCACCCGGCCGCGCCCCACGCCACGCCACGGAGCGTGCCATCGTGCCGAATGACCGCGCGCACGGGCAGGCTGAGCTCGCGCCACCACGTCACGTCGGTGAGGTCGCCGAACGTGCAGATCATCGCGATGCCGCTGCCCCTGTCCGGGTCGGCCAGCGCGTGGGCCCGCACGGGCACCCGCACGCCGAACAGCGGCGTTTCGACTTCCGTTCCGAACAGCGCCTGATACCGCGCATCGTCTGGATGCGCGACCAGCGCGACGCAGGCCGGGATCAGCTCGGGGCGCGTGGTGTCGATCTCGATGAAATGATCGCCGGCGAGCTTGAACCTGATGCGGTGATACGCGCCCGGCATCTCGCGATCTTCGAGCTCCGCCTGCGCGACGGCTGTCTTGAAGTCGACGTCCCACAACGTCGGCGCTTCAACCTGGTAGGCGAGGCTCCGCGTGAGCAGGTGGAGGAACGCGAGCTGCGAGACGCGCTGCGACCGCTTGCCGATGGTCGCGTACGTCATCGACCAGTCGACCGACAGCCCGAGCGTCTTCCAGAGCTGTTCGAAGGCCCGCTCGTCCTCCGCGGTCAGGCGCGCGCACAGCTCGATGAAGTTCGGCCGCGACACCGAGAGGGGCGGCTTGGCCGGTTGCGCCGGCGGCGTGAACCCCGGATCGTAGGGCAGCGACGGATCGCAGCGCACGCCGTAGTAGTTCTGCACGCGGCGCTCGGTCGGCAGCCCGTTGTCGTCCCATCCCATCGGATAGAACACCGCCTTGCCACGCATGCGATGAAACCGGGCGACGAGGTCGGTGTGCGTGAAGGAGAAGACGTGCCCGACGTGCAGCGATCCGCTGACGGTCGGCGGCGGCGTGTCGATGGAAAAGACCGCCGACCGGCTGGCCGCGCCGGGGAAGCGGTAGACGCCGGACTCCTCCCACCGCGGCACCCACTTCGCTTCGAGCCCTTCAAGGGCCGGTTTTTCTGGCAACGGCATCAGGAGATCGTATACGGAAATTGGTGAGTTGGTGAATGGGTGAGTGGATGAAACCCACCAACTCGCCAACTCGCCAACTACTGGAGGGTCGCTTTGATGCGCTCGATCTCTTCGCGGATCAGGCGTTCGGCAACCTTCGAGGCGATGTCGGCAACCGCCTCGCGGACGACGGTGTCGGAAAGGCGCGCGAGCACACGGCGTGTGACGTCTTCGACGAGCTCGTCGGTTACCACAGCCTCGGGTACAGACGCCGGCCACGTGCCGGCGACCGTGGACTCCGGATCATGTTGCTCGGCGGCGAGGAGCGCAGCGAACGCGTCGCCCAGCGCCGGCAGCGGCGGGGGGTTGGGCAACGGCAGTTCGAACGCCGGCGCGACCGGCGCCGCGGCCGCGGCAGGCGCGCCGGGCGCAACAGAGGGAGCGGGAGCCACGTGCGCGGTCTCGGGTTCCCGCTGTGCAAGTGGCTCGGGCGCTGCCCCAGGCTGCGGCGCGGCGATCGGTTCGGACGTCGCCACCGGCTCGGCGAATGCTGGCCGCGCGACTTCGACGACCGGTGGGGCGTCGGCGGCGGTTGCCACGAACGCGGACGATGCAAACGGCGCGAACGATTCGAGCGTTGCCTGCGGACCCTCGGGCGGGGGCGCCGCGTACGACAGCGGCAGATCGGCCGGCTCCGTCGCGGGAGAGGGCGCCGGCAGGTCCCAGGGCTCCGCGCTCGCGCCCTCATGCGGTGGCGGCGCGAACCCGTCGATGGCAGGATCGCCGGACGGGGGCGGCGGATCGGCGAGTGGCGCCGCGGGCGCAGCGTGCTGTCCCGACGCGTTCGACAACGTCGAGAAGGCGGCGTCGAGCCGATCGAAGTAGTCGTTGAGCTCGGTGCGCGGCACGGGAACCGTCGGCGCCGACTCGAGAGGCTGATCGG
>JRHI01001584.1_pt1 | contig 18416 bp, 16 predicted proteins | sample 215371 | NCBI WGS metagenome assembly JRHI01 (sample SAMN02929681, study PRJNA255918) | sediment metagenome | biome: cave system; feature: Ice Cave; material: Sediment; isolation source: sediment from deep within a dark volcanic ice cave with no known source of... ...
GTTTCAGCCCGAAGTGGGGCCAGGTAACGTTGCCGAACCTAGCTGGAGCTCCATGAGCTATATCGCCGGCCCCACGGCCTTCGCCGGCTGTGTGGGCGGCAGCATCACCGCGAGCGGTTCGACGGCGCTGCTCCCCCTGGCCCAGAAGGCCTCGACCGACTACCACGCCCAGTGCGCCGGGGCGACCATCACCGTGTCCGGCGGCGGCTCGTCGGCGGGCCTGTCGAACGTCAACAGCGGCACCTCGGACATCGGGGACTCCGACGTTCCCGCCACCGCCGCCCCGGGCGTCAACCAGGCGAACCTGCAGGATCACCAGGTGGCGATCGTGGTCTTCACCATTGTGGCCAACAACGGGGCCGGGGTCGGCAACCTGACCACCCAGCAGGCCCAGGACGTCTTCTCGGGGAAGGTCAACAACTGGAGCCAGGTCGGTGGCAAGAGCCAGGCCATCACCCTGATCGAGCGCAAGCCCGGATCGCGTCGGCCGTGCCCGCGGCGGGGTACTACCCCGTCAGCCTGACCCCCCGGCAGTCGGCTGCCGACAAGTAGGTAGTCTCCGCGGAGACCGGCGACCTCCACGCCCGCGCACCGCGCCGGGCGTGGGGGGACCCGACGGATCGAGGGCGAGGGGCCAGCCGGCCCGGTCGAGGACTTCCGAACGCCTCGAGGAAGGGTGGAAGCGACTCGCTGCGGGTCAACCCCGGCTCCTCGGTGGGCTGATGCGGGTGAGCCGTGGGTGACCGCGGTCACACCACGCCTGGCGCGTCGAGTGTGCGCAACCGCCGGCGAACGGCTTCGATCGTCGCCTCACGTTGCGGACGATCTCGGCGAAAACCGGCTCCGCGCCCTCTCGCGGGGCCCGTTCCCCAGCTATTCGCGTCGCCTTCCTCCAGGTGGATGCGTCGGCCAACGGGCCGGTGCGGGCGCTGCGTCCGCGCCGGCCTCATGCCGCGGCGGCACGACGTGCTGCACAACCGGTCGGCGCACAGATGTTAACCGTCTGCCCAATGTGTCGAGCCGCGCCCCTTGGCTACGCTGGGGGCATGCACCTGGCACCTGGCAACTGGGAGAGACGACGATGACCGAACCTGGACGCATTCTGCCCATGTATGGACCGCTGCTCGGCGCGCGGCGAGTGGAGGTGCTCGATCGGAGCGGCTCGCTCACCGTGGACGAGCTGGCGGTCCGCCTCCTCCAGGAGCTGGGCGACGACGCCCGGATCCTCCACGGGGTCGCCCGGGTGGTGGCGCGGGCGCATCAGCTCCGCTCCGCCGGCGCCGCCGCCGACCTGCTCGGCCGGGCCCCCGCCACCAGCGGCGACGACGACCTCCCGGCCCCGGCGGTGGGATGGTGGTCGATGTGCGCCGGGCCCCTCGGCGAGCATCTCGAGGACCCCGCGGAGCTCCGCAAGACCGGTTGAGTCCAGGGCGACCGCTGGGGGACATCTGGTAGCATCGCTATCACTTATTCTGGTACGCAGGGTGGCGGTGACGGCCCGCTGCCGGGAGGGTGGGCGATGCAGGAGACGATCACCGCTGGAGCGGCGCCGGCGGCCACGCTGAGCGCTCACGGGGGCCACCGGCCCGCCGATTCGGGCGACGCCGGCACCCGGCTCCTCGCCCCCCCGATCACCCCGGTGGTCTGGGACACGCCCGATCTCCGCCTGGCGCGGTGGGGCGCCCGGCTCTCGCACGAGGAGGGCTGGGGCTGGACGGTGGAGCTGCCCGTGGAGCCAGACGCGGAGGCGGCGCACCGGGTGCACCGCGTGGAGGGGGACGGCGACGCCGTCCCCGCCGCGGCCCTCGACCTGGTCGCCGCCTACGCGCGCACCGCCGAGCTGCTGCCGCGCCTGGAGCGAGACGACGCCGGGCCCCCCGAGCTCGAGGCCGAGGAGGTGGGGCCCCGCTCCACCGCCGCGGCGGTGGTGCGCCGCGCCGTCACCACCGCGACGCTGCGCCTGATCGCGCACGACGCCGGGGTGCGCCTCGGCGGCGACCCCGAGGCGGTTCACCAGGCCCGGGTGGCGGTGCGCCGGCTCCGCTCCGACCTGCGGACGTTCGCCCCGATCCTGGTCCCCGGTTGGAGCGACCCGCTCGGCGACGAGCTCCGCTGGATCGGCGGCGAGCTGGGCCGGGTCCGCGACGCCGAGGTGCTCGCCGAGGAGGTGGAGCTGGCGGTCGCCCGGCTTCCCGTGGCCGGCCGCGAGGCGGGCGTGGAGGTCGTCGCCGGCCTCCTGGCGGAGGTCGTCCAGGCTCGCGAGCAGCTCCTCGACTCGATGCGCTCGCCCCGCTACCTCGAGCTGCTCGAGCGCCTCGTCGACGCCTCCCACCGCCCGATGCTGCTGCCCGAGGCGGAGCGGCCCGCCCGCCGGCTGCTCCCCGGGCTGGTGCGGCGGCCGTGGAGGAAGCTGCGCCGCGACGCCCGGCGGCTGCGGCGCGAGGGCGCTGCCGACGCCGAGCTGCACCGGCTGCGGATCCGCGCCAAGCGGGCCCGCTACGCCGCCGAGGCCGGTGCCCCGGTGCTGGGGAAGCGGGCCGCCGCCTTCGCCAGGGCCGTCGCCGGCCTCCAGGACGTCCTCGGCACCCACCACGACGCCGTGGTCGCCGCCGAGCGGCTGCGGGTGCCGGTCGCCGACGGCGGCGAGCAGGCGTTCGTCGCCGGGCAGCTCTGGGGGCTCGAGCGGGAGCGCGCGGCGAGCTCGCGGGCGGACTGGCCCGCGGCATGGAAGCGCGCCCGCCGGCGGCGCCTGCACTCCTGGATGTGAGCTAGTACTCGCCGCCGCAGGCGGCGGTCTCGATCCAGATCGGGTTGCTGAGCGCCAGCATCTCGCCGCGCACGGTGCGGACCTCGGCGCGGACGTACCGGGTGGCGTCGCTCACCGTCTCCCAGAGCACCGCCGCCACCGGCTGGGCGAGGACCACCTCGTGGACGATCCCCAGGTCGGTGTGCAGGGTGACCCGGCTGCCGGGCGCGCCGCTCACCCGCAGGGTCACGGCGACGGTCTGGTCGGCGCGGGCGACGAGGCGGCCGCCCATGCCCGCCACGGCGCCGTCGCTCTCGGCGCCGAGGTCGAGGTCGACCCGGCTGTCGGCGGCGACGTAGGCGTGCCCGGAGCGCAGCGCGGCGACCACGGCGTCGCGATTGAGCCCGGCGGCGCCGACCACGGTCTGGGGGTGACCGATGGGCTGGTCCTGGTTGTGGGAGTCGCTGCCGCCGACCGCGACCAGCCGGCGGCCGGCCCGCAGCAGGCCGTCCCACATCCGCACCGCCTCGTCGTCGCTGGCCGTCCAGGCACCGTTCCAGACCTCGACCGCGTCCATCTCGGAGGCGTCGAAGTCCCAGCCGCAGCCCTTGTGGGAGCGGCGCTGCGGATGGTTGGCGATGGCGATGCCGCCGGCGCCACGCACCCGGTCGACGAAGCGGCGCAGCTGGCTGTCGCCGGGCCGGTAGCGGAAGTCGATCCACACCCCGGGACCGATGCCGATGGCGCCCCAGTGTCCCGCCGGCGTGGTCACCTCCTCGCCGCAGAGCACCAGCAGACCGGGGCGTTCGACCTCGCCCCAGTGGTGCTGGGCCGAGATGGTGTTGTGATCCGTGGGCACGATGAAGTCGAGCCCACCGAGCACGGCGCGGGCGCTCACGTCGGCCGGCGTCTGCTCGCCGTCGGAGTGCTCGGTGTGCAGATGCAGGTCGCCGCGGTACCAGCCCGGGGTCTCGTTGACAAGAGATGCTGCCAGTCGCGGCACGAACCTGCGTCCCGGCGGAAGGCTGAGCATGGTCACGACCAGCGTCCAGTCGAGACCCTGGTCGCCGATGGTGTGGGGATTGAGGGCGACCTGCCAGGTGCCCGGGCTGATCGGGCCGGGAAGGTATCCCGGCGTGGCCCGCGACTCCGAGATCACGAACCGGCGGCGCCCGGGGCGGCCGCCGTGGCTCCACCCGCGGAAGCCGGCATCGTTGCCGAGCTCGCAGCCCTCGGGACCGAAGATGCCGATGTTGAGGAAGTTCCCGTCGCCGGGGCCGTAGTCGCACGCGATCTGCAGCTCGCCCACGCCGGGGGGGACGATGAGGGGGATGTACGCGTAGTCGTCGAGAGAGCCGGCGGCGAAGCGACCGCCGCGGATGGTGGTGGTGGCGCTGACGTCGAGCCGCGCCGCCGCGGTGCCGGCGACCATGCCGTCGGCGGCCAGCGGTGTCATCGGCGCGATATGGGAGGTCGTGTCGGCCATCTCGGTGTATCGCCTCTCAGCTGGGCGCAGGTTCCTGTCAACGAGCATACGGACGTTCCCCTCAGCGGCCGGTTAACCGCTGGACAGCATCTGGTGCGTCCGCGCGCGGCTCGTCACCGTTCCATAACCGCTGCTCATCGGGCGATGGCCGGATGATCCCGAGGTCTTCACCGCGCGGTGGTGGGTGTCGCGCGAAGATGAGTTCCGATGCGTCTGGCGATCGTCACCGAGAGCTTCCTCCCTCAGGTGAACGGCGTCACCCGCACGGTGACGGCGTTCCTCGATCATCTCCAGCGACGCGGTCACGAGGCCCTGGTGTACGCACCCGGCCACGGCCCTTACGAGTATGCGGGCCACTCGGTGGTGCGGGTCATGGGGGTCAGCGGACTCCTCTACCCGGGGCTCACCGTCGCGCCGGTCGCGCCCGGGATGCGGCGGATGCTGCACCGCTTCTCGCCCGACATCGTGCACCTCGCGTCGCCCGCCGCACTCGGCGTGTACGGCCGGTACGTCGCACGCCGCGCCCGCCTCCCCGTCGCCGCGCACTATCAGACCGACCTGGTCGCCTACGCGCACGACTACGGCGGCAGCCTGCTCGCGGCCGCGGTGCGCCGGGTCGAGCGCGACTTCCACAACCGCTGTGCGGCGACCTTCGCGCCCACCGAGGTGATGGCAACCGAGCTGCGCCGCCGCGGCTTCGAGCGGGTCGGGGTCAGCGGTCGCGGCGTCGACGTCGCGCGATTCCGGCCCTTCCGCAGCGGCGCCGGGGCGGCGGCGGCACGCTGGCCCGCCGGCGACGGTCCGCGGGTCCTCTGCGTCGCCCGCCTGGCACGGGAGAAGCGGCTCGACCGCCTCGTCGACCTGGCGATGCGCGAGCCGGGGCTGCGCGTGCTGCTGGTCGGCGACGGACCCTGCCGCGAGCTGCTCGCCGGGGCGGCGCCGTCCAACCTCGCGCTCGCCGGCGCGCTCGAGGGCGACGACCTCGCCGACGTCTACTCCGCCGCCGACCTCTTCGCATTCCCCTCCACCACCGAGACCTTCGGGCAGGTGGTGCAGGAGGCGATGGCCTCGGGCCTCGCCGTGGTCGGGGTCCGTGCCGGCGGGGTCGCCGAGCTCATCGAGGACGGCGTCACCGGCGTGCTCGTCGAGGCGCCGGGACTCGGCCTGCCCCCGGCCGTCGCCGACCTGGCGAGCGACCCGGACCGGTGCCGCAGGCTCGGCGCCGCGGCCCGCCGCACCGTCGAGGGCCGCGACTGGGCGGTGGTCTTCGACACCCTCCTGGAGCGCTACGAGGAGCTGATCGAGGCGGCGACCCGGCGGGTCCCGCAGGTGGTGGCGCTGCCCGCGCCGGCTCCACCGCGGACCGCCGCCCGCGCCGCCGCGTTCTTCGACGTCGACCGCACCGTGGTCAGCGGGTCCTGCTTCCTCGCCCTGGCCCGCCCGGCCTGGCGCGCGGGGATCATCTCCCTGCGCAGCGTGGTCCGCGCCGGCCTGCACCAGGTCTGGTTCTCGGCACGGGGCAGCTCCGACCGCAAGCTGGGACGTTCGACGCGCCGGGCCGCGTCGGTGATCGCCGGCATCGAGGTGGCGGAGGTGCGCCGGGTCGGGCGCCGCGCCCTCGCCACCCACGTCCTGCCCCGGGTGCACCCCGCCGCCCGGCTCGCTATCGAGGCCCACCGGCGTGCCGGTGACCTCGTCTTCCTGGTCTCGGCCGCGCCCGAGGAGCTCGTCGGCGAGCTGGCCACCCTGCTCCAGGTCGACGGCTACGCCGGCACCCGGGCGGAGGCGGCGCGCGGCCGCTACACCGGCCGCCTGCTCAGCGTCTGCCACGGCGAGGGCAAGGTGGAGGCCGTCCAGGAGCTGGCCCGTTGCCACGGCATCGACCTGGCGAGCTCGACCGCCTACTCGGACAGCAGCTCCGACCTGGGGATGCTGCGCCTGGTCGGCCGGGCGGTGTGCGTCAACCCGGACTCACGGCTGCGCGCCGAGGCGCGCCGCCGCCGCTGGGAGGTCCGCCGCTTCGACCTCGGGAAGCCGGTGCCCGCCCCCACCACCGTCCCACCGCGCCTGCGCACCGTCGAGCCGGCGGCGACCAGGGCACACCCCGGAGGCACCACCCCCATGTCCACACCCACGGACGTCGCCGAGCGCCTCAACGCCGCCTTCAACGCGAAGGACTGGCCCATGGTCGCCGGGCTCATGGCCGACGACATCGAGTGCGTCACCTTCGCCAACGCGGTGTACCGCGGCGTCGACGAGAACCGCGCCTACTACGCCACCTGGTGGAACGCCTTCCCCGACTGCCGGGTGACCGCGCACAGCCTCCACGTCGACGGCTCGACGGTGATCGAGGAGGGGAGCTTCACCGGCACCCACCGCGGGGTGTTCCGGACGCCGATGGGCGATATCTCGCCGACCGGGCGCCGGGTGCAGGCGGAGTACATCAACGTCATCACCGTCCAGCGCGGCCGGGTGGCGCGCCAGCGGCTGATCCTCGACCGCCTCGACCTTCTCGACCAGCTCGGCCTGGTGCCCTCGCTCGTCGCCTCGTGAGGGCTCTCTGCGCTGGTCAGCCCGCGCCGGGGCGGCGATCGGGGGCGTCCTCGATGTGGTGCTCGCGCCGGAAGCGGAGCATCCGCCGCTCCAGGGGACGGAGGCCCGCGACCACCACCAGCGACAGCGCGGCGGTCGTTGTGGAAGATGATCACCCCGGCGCCGAGGAAGCCGATGCCGCTCACCACCTGGGCGGCGATGCGGCTGGCGTCGGGACGGGTCGCGCCCGCCACCTCGAGGGCGCCGAAGCCGGCAGCGTACACGACCGGCGGACGCGCGTCCGGGGGGTGTGGCGGTCCACACTGCGCCGGTGACCATCGACGATCGCACCCGCGTCCTCCTGATCCGCCACGCGAAGGCCGGCGACCGCGAGCGCTGGCAGGGCGACGACCGCCTGCGGCCGCTGACGAAGTCGGGGTGGCGCCAGGCCGGGGCGCTGGTCGAGCAGCTGCACGACGAGCCCATCGAGCGCATCCTCTCCAGCCCCTACCTGCGCTGCGTCCAGACCGTCGAGCCCCTCGCCGCCGCCCGCGGCCTGCGGGTCGAGCCCACCGTGGACCTCGCCGAGGGCGCCGGGACCGGTCCGCTGCGGCGGCTGCTCGCGGAGGTCGGGAACGCCGCGCTCTGCAGCCACGGCGACGTCATCCAGGAGTTCGTAGAGTGGCTGCACCATCGCGGTGTCGCCGCCGACGGCGGCCTCGCCAAGGGCTCGACCTGGGTGCTCGACGTGGTCCACGGCGAGGTGGTGGCCGCCCGCTACCTGCCGCCTCCGGCCTGAGCTCAGCCGCGACCCGGCGCTCCGGACCCGCTCTCCCGAAGGGGCCGGCCCGGAGGCCGGCCCCCGAGAGGGGGGAACGTCAGCCCATGGCATCAAACGTCAGGGATGCCTGCTGACACAACGGTGTTTCACGCAATCAGGTTCCGACCGACCGTCCGTCCGGGGCTACTCCGCGGGAACCGAGGAGGCGCGGGCGATGAAGCGGTAGAGGTCGCGGTGGTCGGCGCCGATGCAGGCGACCGTGGCCTGCGGCTCCTCCTGGTAGATGCTGCGCAGCGAGCGCTCGATGCCGGGGTCGCCGCCGGTGAACTCGCCGACGAGGCCGTTCCAGCGCTCCGCCAGCCGCTGCCCGGTGCTGCTCTGCGGGTCGGTGCCCCGGGCCATCGCGGAGCGCACCTCGTCGATGAGCTCGGCCCACTCCGCCTGCGCGTCCTGGATGCGCCGGACACCGAGCAGCTCACGCCGGCGGATCAGCTGCTCGCGCTGTTCGGGGGTGTAGTGGCCGTCGATCATGGTCATGACCTCGATGGTGTGGATCAGCTCGTCCACCGCGGGCTCCGGCGCGCCGGCGTCGAGCGCCGCGGCGGCGCGCTCGAGCCGGGTGCAGAGCAGCTGCTCGAGCTCGAGCTGGGCGCGGGCGCGGGTGAGCCGGCGCTGGATGACGCCGCGCGGTGTGGTCCGCGGGTCGGCGAGCATGTCGCGCACCTCGGTGAGCGCCATCCCCAGCCCTCGCAGCGCCACGATCAGCTGCAGCTGGGCGATGTCGCCGGCGGTGTAGAGGCGATGACCGGCGGCGCTGCGGTGCGAGGGCACCAGCAGGCCGATGTCGCCCCAGTGGTGCAGGGTGCGTACCGACAGCCCGCTGCGGCGGGCGAGCTCGCCCACCCGCCACGGCAGAGGAGGGGCGGTCATCGGGTCGCGGCGGATGTCCATGGGCGGGGAGGCTCCTGACCTGGGTGGCGTTGTCAGCGGCCCGTCGCGGCCTCGGCGGGCCGGCCGGTCGGCTCCATCGCGCCGCCGTCGACGAGGACCAGGTCCTCGGCGATGGCCACGACGCGGTCGGCGATGCGCTCCAGGAGGCGGGCGACCGCGAGCACCCCACCGGCGCGTGCGGCGGAGGCCGGCTCGGCGCGCACCCGGGCGGCGAGCTCCTCGAGGAGGCGGCGGCAGAGGCGCTCGAGGCGGTCGTCGCGCACCGCCAGGCCACGGGCGCGGAGTAGGTCGCGGTCGCTCACCGCGGCGAGCACATCGCGCAACGCCTCGCTGCAGAACTCCGCCATGCGCGTGAGGCCGACGTCTCCGCCGGACTCGGGCAGCCGGGACAGTTCGTCGCCGATGCGCGCGATCCGGGCGCAGTGGTCGCCGATGCGGCCGAGCTCGGCGGCCATGTGCAGCAGCGCCACCGCCTCGCGCATCCGTCCGGCGGCGGGGTCGCGGTCGAGCACGGTGGCGAGGCAGAGCTGTCCGAGCTCGCGCTGCAGCGAGTGCAGCCGCACGCTCTGCTCGACCACGCTCGAGCAGACGTCGACGTCACCGTCGACGAGGCCGCACACCGAGCGGGTGATGGCCCGGTCGACCTCCTCGCCCATGAGCACCACCAGCTGCCGGATCCCGGCGAGCTCCTGCTCCCGCGCCGCTGGGGCGGGATGGACGCCGGCCCGGCCCACCGGCATCGCCCGCGTCTCGGGATGCGGGCCCGGTGACGGCAGAATGCCGATGCGTCCGCTCATCGCCCGCGCTCCTCCGGCGGCCGCCGACCCCAGAGGTCGACACCTCGGCCCTTCCGCATGGTCGCGCAGGGCCGGGGAACCCCGGCTTGCCGGACGGTTATCGGGCGGCGATCAAGCGATGGACGTCTGGTGCGTCCGGCGGATCCGACCCCGTTCTCCGCCACTCCTTAACCGGTGCTTGGTCCCGGGTTGGCCGCTTGCGGGGAGACTTGAGACGATGGAAGCGAATGCGGGTCACGACCCCCTCCCGGCGTCCCTCCACGACGTCGCCGCGGTGCTGATCGTGCGGCACCTCGAGCACCACCGTGCCGCTGCCCCGCCGCCGCGGTCAGGCGTGGCGTCCCAGCCAGTCGAGGGTGGCCATGTAGGCCTCGGCCGCGGCGGTGGCGTCGTAGCGGGGCCCGGTGTCGTCGAAGAAGGCGTGGTTCACGCCGGGGAAGACCCGGACCTCGTGGGTGACGCCCGCGGTTCGGAGCGCGCTCACGCACCGGTCGCGGGTGGCGAGCACACGGTCGTCGAGGCCGGCGTAGATGGCGAGCACCGCGGCGCCACGTGAGCCGCTGAAGTCGGGGGTCGCCGGGCAGGGGCCGTAGAACGGCACCGCCGCCGCCAGCCGCGCCTCGCCGGCGGCGAGCAGGCTCCACACCTGGCCGCCGCCGAAGCAGAACCCGATCGCGGCGAGCCGCGCCCTCGGCTCGCGGCGGACGAGCTCGTCGAGCCCCGCCCGCATGTCGGCGACGAAGCGCTCGGGCGGCACCTTCGCGAGCGCCGCGGTCGCCTTGCCGGGCTCGCCGAGCGAGGCGGTGCCCCCCTCCTGGGAGAGCAGGTCGAGGGCGAGCGCGGAGAACCCGTCGGCGGCGAGCCGGGCCGCAACGGTGCGGATCTGGTCGGTGAGCCCGGTGTTCTGGTGGATGACGAGGACGCCGCCGCGCGGCGAGGCGGCCGGCGCCCAGGCGCCCTGGAGCGTCCCCGCGGGGCCGGGGAAGGTGATCGCCTGCGGAGGCGGCACCGAGCCGGGGCCGTGCGGCGTGGCCGTGGGCGGGGGCGTCGCCGGCGTCGTGGGCGCGGGCGTGGTCGCCGGACCGGCACCGCCGCAGGCGGCGAGGAGGCTCGAGGCGGCGGCCACGCTGAAGCCCATGAGCATCAGGCTGCGCAGCGCGTCGCGGCGGCTGAGCAGGCCGTCGGCGTGGTCGAGGACGATCTCCTCGGCGAGGTACCCCCGGACGTCCACTCCCCGGATGCTACCGCCGCGACGCCGCCCCGCGGTCCGGATGGGTAGTGTGTGATCCATGGCACGTCGCTTCCGGGTCGGTTACCAGATCCATCCCCAGCACTGCACCGTCGAGCAGCTCCGCACCGCGTACCGGAGCGCCGACGAGCTCGGCGCCGACACCGTCTGGGTGTGGGACCACATGTTTCCGCTCTACGGGCCGCCCGACGGCGCCCAGTACGAGTGCTGGACGCTGCTGGCGGCGATGGCCGTCGAGACCCGCCGCGCCGAGATCGGCGCCCTGGTGAGCTCGAACAGCTACCGCAACCCCGACCTGCTCGCCTACATGGCGGGGACGGTCGACCACCTCTCCGGAGGCCGTTGCATCCTCGGGGTCGGCGCCGGCTGGTTCGAGCGCGACTACCAGGAGTACGGCTACGAGTTCGGCGACGCGCCGTCGCGGCTGCGCCGGCTCGGTCTCGACCTGCCGCGGATGCGGGCCCGGCTGGAGAAGCTCTCCCCGCCCCCGCCCCATCGGGTCCCGATCATGATCGGCGGGGGCGGCGAGAAGGTGACCCTGCGGCTGGTCGCCCGCGATGCGGACATGTGGAACTTCTTCGAGCCGGCGGACCAGTACGCGCGCAAGAACGCCATCCTCGACGACTGGTGCCGCAAGCTCGGTCGTGATCCCGGCGAGGTCGAGCGCACCATGTCGATCGGCCCCGACACCGTCGACGGCGACCTCGACGAGCTGCTCGCCGCGGGGGCGCAGCACCTGATCCTGCGCGGCATGCAGCCCTTCGACATGGCGCGGCTGGAACGGCTGGTCGCGCGCGCCGAGGCCTCCTGACCTCCGCGCTCAGACCGGGGGGTAGATGAAGCCGACCACCGCCTCGTTCTCGACGACCCGGTAGTTCACGCGGTTCCAGCCGCTGTGGTTCATCTCCGAGATCTTGAAGTGGCCGGCGGGCACCCCGTCGGTGGGACCGACGGCCTCGACCAGGGCGACGTGCCCGACGCTGCTGGCGCCGTGACCGCGCCTCCCCCAGACCGCGATCGCCCCCGCCCGCGGCTCGTGGCCCTCCGGGTACCCGAGCACGGCGGCGTTGTGCCACCACTCCCAGGCGTTGCCGAACCACGGGACGCAGCGCCGGCTGGCGACGTAGTAGGTGCACTGTCCGTAGGCGAAGTGGTTGCCGCAGCCGCCGCGCAGTGACGGTGGCGGGCCGGCGAGCTGCTGGTCGAGGTCCGCGATGCGCCGGGCGATCTCACGCGCCGGGCCGTCGAGGTCGCGGAGGCTGGCGGCGCGGGCGGCGACGAGCACCACCATGCGGTTGCTGTCGCTGCCGAGCTGGGACTCCAGCTGCTCGGCGTGAGCGAACTGATCGCGCAGGTCGCCGCGCTCGCGCAGGAGCGCCGCCTCGCTGGCGGCGACGGTGCGGCTGAGACGCTGGACCTGGTCGGTGACGTGCTGGGCGCCGCGCACCCGGTCCATCGCCTCGTTGAAGCTCTGGCTCGAGAGGATCGCGCCGGCGAAGCCGTCATTGCCGCTGAGCTCGTAGGTCGAGCGCAGCAGCGCACCCAGCTGCTGCCGGGCGAGCCCGAGGGCGTGCTCGTTGTCGGCGATGTGGCGGGAGAGGTCGAGCAGCCGCGAGTCGATGGCGGCGAGGTGGCGGCGGGCCTCGAGCAGGCGGCGCTGGGTGCTCGCGAGCTGCTGCTCGGTCGCGAGCAGCTCCCGGCGCGCGTCGGCACGCGGGCCCTCGAGGGTGGCGAGCTGCTGCACCAGCTCGGCGCGGCGTGCGGCCGCGCCGGGGGGAGGGGATGCGGCGGAGGTGGAGGTGTCCAGCAGGCCGGCGAGGACGGTTGCCGCGATGGCCGCGATCAAGCCGAACCGGTTTCCCCTCCGCACGGTTCCGTTCCTCCCCTGTGCCCGCGAACCGCGCGAAGGGTACCCAGCGGGTTAGGGGTCCGTGTTGGGTGCTCGCCGAATACTGCCGAGTTCGGCAGATACGCCTGACCACTCTGATGCGTACCTGGGGTACGGGGCGTTCAGCGTGACCGCGCCGCCTCGAGGTATTGTCGAATGTTGTCAGTTTCGTCATCTGGGCGCGATCGGCCCCGGCGCACGCGCACCGCATCGAGGTGGTAGGGTGCCGGGGAGTGAACGGGCGTTCGGCCCGGTCGCCGCTCGCGCCGCTGGAGGGTGCGTCCAATGTCGGAGGGCTCGTCGGCCACGCTCCGGGTCGCCGGAGCGGCGGCGGCGGCGGTGGGGCTCGCGGTCATCTCCGTCGCCCTCGGCTTCACCGTCGGCCGGGGCACCGCCCCCGGAGCGGCCATCCGGCCCACCCCGACGGCCACGCCCGGTCCCTCGGTGCCCCCCCGCTCGGGTCCGACGATCTTCGTCGCCGGCGTCCCCGTGGGCTACGCGCCGACCAGGGACGGGGCCGTCGCCGCCGCGACCGCCTACCAGCAGTACCTGTTCGGCAACCTGCTGCTCCACCCCGACGACCTCCGCAAGGCGGTCACCGCGGTGGCCGCCCCGGACAAGACCGACGTGATGCTCGCCAAGTTCCAGGTGGCCAGCAACGTTCTCGAGCAGCGCTTCCAGATGGTGACCGCGGCCTCCAAGGGCATCCCCACCGAGGTGCTCACCTTCCCGCTCACCACCCAGGTGATGAGCTACGACGCCGCCAACGCCAAGGTGCGCATCTACACCTGCACCGTGCTCGCCGAGCAGGGGGTGGTGGCGCCGACGACGGTCTGGGGCACGGTGCTGGTGACCGTCCGGCGCACTCGCGACGACTGGCAGCTGGTCGACAGCTCGGTGGACGCCACCGTTCCCACGGTGATCCCCACGGTGCAGGGCACCCCGACCACGGCCACCACGGTGCCGCCGCAGCTGAACGCCTTCCAGCAGTACATCTACTCGCCGCCGCCGGCGAGTTAGGCGTCAGCCGCCCCCCGCCCCTCCGGCGGCGCCCGCGGGGAAGCAGCCGTTCACCGAGCGCGGGCTGATCACGATGCTGGCGGCGGTGACCCTGCCGCTGCCGTCCCGCGGTCCTCGGGCGGTGACGCACTGGCCGGCGGTCAGGGTCGAGGTCGGCACCTTGACCAGCCGGACCGCCCTGGTCTGGGCCCCGACCTGGAATCGCTGGGGACCGGCGTTGGCGTTGACCGTGTAGGTGGTCCCGTCGATGGCGGTCACCTCGCCCCCGGCCACGCCGAGGTGGTGGATGTCGCCACTGCTGCCGCGGCGGCAGTCGCCCGGACCCTTGGGGCCGTGGTCCGAGATGACCACCTGCGTCGCCGCCACCAGGTCGTCGGCGATGCGCTCGCCGATCCCGAACGCGCAGCCGCCCACGGTGGCATCCGCGATGCTGGCGTCCTGCTGCTGGTTGACGGCGGTGGTGGGGGTGATGTCGAAGTTGCTGTCGGTGCCGTCGGCGGCGGTGACGGTGACCACCTGGCCCTTGATCGCGACCACCTCGCCGCGCACCGGGTCGCGGGTCGACCTCGGAGTGGACGAGGGGGACGGCGACGAGCCGGTCGCCGGGGTCGCGGCGCCGCTGCCGCAGCCGGCCACGAGCGTGGCGGCGGCGGCGGTCGCGAGAGCGACGGTCGGCCCGGCGGTCCTCACGCGGAGCGCAGCGCCTCGATGGGCGCGAGGCGGGCGGCGCGCATCGCCGGGAACACGCCGAAGGCCACGCCGATCGCCGTGGCGATGACCACGCCGGCGAGGGCCGCGCTCGGCGAGAAGAGCGCCGTCAGCGGGGTGAGGTTGGTGAGCAGCGTGGTGCAGAGCAGCCCGACCGCGACCCCGAGGAGGCCGCCGATGGCGCTCAGGGTGGCCGCCTCGATGAGGAACTGGCGGAGGATGTCGCCGCGGCGGGCTCCGAGCGCCTTGCGCAGGCCGATCTCGGCGATCCGCTCGGTGACCGACACCAGCATGATGTTCATCACCCCGATGCCCCCGACCAGCAGGGAGATGGCGGCCACGCCGGCGAGGAGCAGGGTCAGCGCTCCGGTCACCGAGTCGACGGTGCTCAGGATGGTCTCCTGGGTGGTGATGCTGTAGTCCGCGGCCGACGGGTTGCCGATATGGTGCGTTTGGAGCAGCAGGTTGTCGACTTCCTGATATGCGGCGCCGATCGCGTCGCGGGTCGGGGCGCTGAGCAGGATGCGCTGGACGGTGGTCAGCGAGCCTCCGGCGATCAGCTGGCTCTGCGCCGTGGTGAGCGGCACCACCGCCTGGTCGTCGGGGTTGCTGAAGCCCTGGCCGCCGACCACGTTGAGGATGCCGATCACCCTGAACGGCAGGCGCTGGATGTCGACCACCCGGCCGACCGGGTTCTGGCTGCCGAAGAGCTTCTGGGCGGTGGTGGCCCCCAGCACCACCACGTGAGCGTGCGCGGCGACGTCGGCATCGGTGAAGAAGGTGCCGCTGGTCGTGGTGCGGTTGTTCGCCACCATCCAGCCGGGCGTGGACCCGGAGGCGATCGCGGTCCAGTTCTGGGAGCCCGCGATCATCGACGCCACCCGCTGCACCACCGGGGCCACGGCGATCACGTCGGGGGCGACGGCGTGGTCGTCGAGCGCGAGCGCGTCGGCGACGGTGAGGGTGCTGGCGGCGCCCAGCCCGGCGCGAACCCCACCGGCGCCGGTGGTGCTGCCCGGGACCACGGTGATCAGGTTGGTGCCGAGCGCGGTGATCCGCCCGGTGATGCTCTGGCGCGCCCCCAGGCCGATGCCGACGGTGAGGATCACCGCGGCCACGCCGATGAGGATGCCGAGGGGCGGTGAGCAGCGAGCGCAGCCGCTGGGAGGTGACCGAGCGGAAGCCGGCGGCCAGGGTCTGCAGGAAGCTCACTCCGGGCGGCTCCGGGGCCGGCGCGTCCGCCGCACCGGTGGCCGGCCGGCGAGGTGCGCCACCGTGAGCGGCGCACCCTCGTTGAGCTCGCCGTCCCGGATGCTCACCACCCGCTGCGCCGTGGCCGCGATGTCCGGGTCGTGGGTGATCAGCACGATCGTCCGGCCGCTGCGATGGAGGCTCGCGAGGATGCGGAGGATCTCGGCAGACGAGGTGGTGTCGAGGTTTCCGGTGGGCTCGTCGGCGAGGAGCAGCTCGGGGTCGGTGACCAGGGCGCGGGCGATGGCCACCCGCTGCTGCTGGCCGCCGGATAGCTCGTTGGGCAGGTGCTGGACGCGGTCCTCCAGGCCCACCATGGCGAGCGCCCGCAACGCCCGGTCACGGCGCCCCCCGCCGTGGCGGTAGAGCAGCGGCAGCTCGACGTTGCGCCACGCGCTCATCCGCTTGAGCAGGTGGAACTGCTGGAAGACGAACCCGATGCGCTCGTTGCGCACCCTGGCCAGGCTGTCGTCGCTCATCCGGCTGACGTCCTCGCCGGCGAACTGGTAGCGCCCCGCGGTGGGGGTGTCGAGGCACCCGAGGATGTTCATCAGCGTCGACTTCCCCGACCCCGACGGCCCGATGATGGCCACGAACTCACCCCGGCGGACGGCCATCGTCACCTGCCGCAGCGCGTGCACCGCGGTCTCGCCGCTGCCGTAGGTCTTCTCGACGTTCTCGAGCTGGATGACCGGGCCGTCGTCGCTCATCGCCCGCCGGTGCCACCGCGGCCGCCCGCGCCGCCCCCGGGCGCCGCCCCGCCGCCGCCGCCGCCACCGGTCGGAGCTCCGCCGGTCGGCGGCTTCACGCCCACCTCGGCGAGGATCACCTGGTCGCCCTTCTGCAGGCCGCTCAGGATCTGGGTGCGGGTCGGGTCGCTGGCGCCGACGGTGACCGGCTGGGTCACCGACTGGCCGTTGCGCAGCACCAGCACGTAGGAGGACGCACCGGAGGTGTGCACCGCGCTGGTGGGCACGGTGAGCACGTCGACGTCGCGCTCGACCACGATGCTCATCTGCGCGGTGCTGCCCGCGTGGACGTGGGGGTTGATGCCGTCGATGACCGCGGTGACGGTGAAGGTGGCGACACCCTGGGTGATCAGCGCCGAGGGGGCGATCCCGGTGACGTGGCCGAGGAGCTGCTCACCACCGCCGGCGGGGAGCACGTTGACCTGGTCACCGACACGCACCTGGGGCAGCTGGGCGTCGCTCACCGGGCCGCTGACCTGGTAGGCCTGCGGGGTGGTGAGCACCATCGCGTGGGTGAGGTTTCCCTGGGCGTTGTTGCCCGCGGTGGGCTGGCCGCTGGCGGCGCTGGCGGCGAGCGCGCCGGCGCTGGAGGCGGCGCTGCCGATCGCCTGCCCGTTGGCGACGTTCACCTGTTGCACGGTGGCGTCGACGGGCGCCACCAGCTGGGTGCCGGCGACGTTGACCAGGGCGCTGGCCACCTGGGTCTGATCGGCGGAGACCTGCGCCTCGTCCTGGAGCACGGTGTTCGGGATCTGCCCGTTCTGGAGGGCGGCGAGCTCGGCGAGGGTGTTCTGCAGGTTCGTGGTGGCCTGGCTCAGCGTACCCTGCGCCTGGTGGGTGCTCTGGTCGGCGTGGGTCTGCGCCTGGGCGATCTGGTTGCTGTCGGTCTGCTGGGTGTTCTGATAGGCGATCTTCGCGTTCTGCAGCTGGACGATGGCGTTGTTCAGCTGCCCCTGGTTGGTGTCGAGGTCCCGCTGCGCGGTCGCCTGCGCCTGGGCGAGCTGCGCGGTCGCCGCGTGGACCGCTGCGGTCTGCTGGGCGCGGGCGTTGGTCAGCTGCACCTGAGCGGAGTTGACCTGCGCCTGGAAGGTGACGGTGTCCGACTGCAGCTTCGCCTGCGCATTCGTGAGTGTCGCCTGGTCGGCCGGGAGCTTGTTCTTCGCGGTCTGGTCGGTGGCGACGGCGCTCTGCGCGTTGGAGCACGCGGGCTGGGTGGGTGTGGGGCCGCAGTTGGCCGCCACCAATGCCTGGTCTGCGCTGAGGTTGCTTGCGGTACTGCTGTCGGCGTTGAAGACGGTCTGGGCGGCGTTCACGGCCGCCCGGTCGGTGTTCTGGACGGCGGCCAGGTCGGCCCGGGCGGTCGCGACCGCCGCCGCCGCGGTGTTCACCGCCGCCTGGGTGTCGGTCTGCGTCTGCTTCAACGCGGCCGCGGACACGGCGAGCGAGGCGGCGTCGGCGCGCTGGCTGTCGTTGAGCTGGGCCTGGGAGGTGATCACCGCCTGCTGGTCGGCGGTGATCAGACCCTGGGCCGCGGCGAGCGCTGTCTGCAGGGTGACCTGCGCGCCCGTCACCGCCGCCTGGCCGGCCGCGATGGTGTCGGAGAGATTGGCCTGGGCGGGACCGACCTGAGCCCTGGCGGCGTTCACCGCGCTCTGGCTCGAGGCCTGGCTGACGTTGTTGGCGCCCGCCTGGTCCTGGGCGAGCTTGGCCTGCGCCGCCTGCAGCGCCGACTGGGCGTTGCTCAGCGCGGCGTTGGCCACCGCGGGGTCGAGGCTGGCGAGCACCGTGCCCGCGGGCACCTTCTGCCCTGCCTGGACGTTGACCGAGATGACGTGCCCGCTGGTGCCGAAGTCGAGATCGGTCTCGGCCGAGGGCTGCAGGGTGCCGGTGACGTCGACGGTCTGGGTGACCGTGCCCAGCGACGCCGGCGCGGTGCGGTACACGGGCAGGGTGGGGCCGCGCTGGGCGATGAGGACGCCGACGACGATGACGCCGATCAGCACCAGCGCAGTCGGGATCACCCAACGCCGCTCTCGCAGCCGTCGCACCAGACTCCCTCCCGGCGAGGCCGTTCTCGGATGCGTGCGGTCACCAGCGTGACCACCGCACGGCTCTCACGTGAATTCCTTCCCCAGGCCGGCGGCACCCCGCCCGATGCTCCGGCTGAGCCAGTATGCCACGGGTTCGGGCGCCCACCCACGAATGGGCGGTAAGAGTTCCCTAAGAGCTTGCGCCAATAGGTGATTGGCGCGTTCACG
>JRHI01001585.1_pt1 | contig 18415 bp, 15 predicted proteins | sample 215371 | NCBI WGS metagenome assembly JRHI01 (sample SAMN02929681, study PRJNA255918) | sediment metagenome | biome: cave system; feature: Ice Cave; material: Sediment; isolation source: sediment from deep within a dark volcanic ice cave with no known source of... ...
CGCGCCCGCCGAACCAGTCCACGACAAACTCACCTGCGCATTTCCCGCGGCCGCACCCAGCCCCGTGGGCGCGGCGGGCGCCGTCAGTGCAGCGCAAGCTCGGAGCGCCTTGTTGACGTTCAGGCGCCCGCCCGTGACGGTGATTCTCGCCAAGGCCGGGATCGGGTCGGTGCTATTGAGCAGCCTGGACTTCAAATCGGCTGTGTTCAGCGCGCAGTTCGACAACACCAGCGCGGCGGCGCCGGACACATGAGGTGTCGCCATCGATGTGCCGCTCAGGTAGCCGTACTGGCCTCCCGGCTGCGTCGAGAGGATGTCCACCCCGGGGGCGCCGAGGTGCACCGATCTAGACCCAAAGTTGGAGAAGCTCGCGAGCGAGTCACTGTTGTCCGTGGCCGCTACGGCTACGTCGTTCGGCGCGCTGTAGCTGGCCGGATAGAAGGGTGTCCGGTTGTTGTTCGAGCGGTTGTTGCCCGCAGCAGCTACAAACAACATGTCGCTGGCGTCAGCTCTGTTGATCTCGTCGAGCAGCGCCTGACTGTAGCCGCCGCCACCCCAGGAATTGTTTAGGACCCGGACATTGGCCTGCGCACCGAACCTGGCCTTCGCCTGGATCGTGAACTCGATGGCGTTGATCGCGTTCGACGTCGTCCCGGACCCGCTGGCGTCGAGGAACTTGGCCCCCATCATGCTGGCCACCCAGTTGACGCCGGTGACGCCGATGCCGTTGTTGCCGACGGCGCCGATCGTGCCGGCGACATGCGTGCCGTGATAGTGGTCATCCATCGGGTCGCAAGTGTTGGTGATCGCGTTGAACCCGTGGCTGCCCGCGGCGCAGGTAATCGTCCTACCACCGATTGTGACATTGAAGCTGGTCGGAGCAGACCATACGTTGGCCGCAAGGTCCGGATGGTTGTAGTCGATGCCGGTGTCGACAATCCCTACCACGGACGAGCGGCCGCCGGTGCTCACATCCCACGCCGCTGTGGCGCCGATATCAGCCGCGGCTGTGCCCGAGTAGCCGTTGATGGCCTGACCGGTGTTCTGCAGGCCCCACAGCTCCCCGAACCTCGGGTCGCTAGGAATCGCGTCCGCATGCACGATGTAGTTTGGCTCAGCGAAGCGCACGGCGGAGTCGCGGTTGAGCTTGGCGATCTTGCTCGCCACCGTGCCCCGCGCGACCCGCAGCACATGTGTCCCAGCCCCAATGACCCTTACCTCGGCCGCCTGGGCGTCCCGCTCGACCTGCCCGCGCTCGCGGGCGGTCGTGCCGCGCTGAAAGCCCACAAGCACGGTTGCCTCGTCGTAACGGGCTCCCGACGGCACCACACGCGACGGTCCGCTCGCAGCCCCAGCATCAGCGGCACCAGCCCAGAGAGCGAGCACTGCGATGAGCAGAACGCCGAGGCTCCGCACGACCAACCGGATTTGCGAGCGAAGCATGGTCAGAGTCACAGTAGCGCCTCAGCCATGACAGGCACAGCTGGCCGGAACGATGCCGGGCCGGCCGAAGTCTGCTGCTTATGGCCGCAACGATCGGCCGCGGAGTCTTCGGTGGCGCAGGGCACGTAGGTATGCAGTTGTCGGAGGGCCTCGGTCGAGCACTCCGATCGTTGCGGCGGCCGCAAGCGGCCCCAACGCAGGCAGTGTGTACCGCGGATCCACGTGGACCGCGGCTGACGCGAGTAGCGACAACCATCCGACCGCGGCGAATAGCAAAGCGAGAGAGCGAGTCTCAGCGTCCCTAACTGCCGCTGCGGTGAGGCTCAGCAGCAGCACGAGCAAAAATAGTGCTCCGTCGAGCTCGATTGCGCGGGCATAGGATAGGAAGGCCTGGAAGCCCTCGGTCCTGACTCCGCGGCCCGTCGCGTAGTACGTGGTGACCGAGGTCTCGACACCGGGGTCCGGTCGCGACGCCGCGGCAATGAACGCGCGCGGGGAGCCCCTCCAGTAGAAGGAGAAATTGCGCGCCACGATCGCGAGATAGTCAAGTGGCTGGTGGAGGATTGCCGCTCTCCCAAACGCTCTTAGTTGATCGTTTCCGTTTGGAAAGGGCCCATAGAGTCGCCAAGCGGGGCTGACCGCGGCGCGACCGCCGGCCGGCAACCCCGGACCCTTGTCCGGGTATCCCTCGAGATATTGATTCATGCTCCCGCGGCTCTCGGCGGGTGACGCCTCGCACAGTGCGCGCGTGCCGGGCGGAGGTGTGAATTTTGAACAGTCGGCGAACTGCGCCGCCACTGCGTAGGTGAAACGTCCGTCCGCCTGGGTCAAACCTTCTACTCCCTTGCGAGACCCTTGTACCACGACGTAGGCGCCGACGAGGGAGACAGCGATCAGCAGTGGCACGAAGGCTCTAGCCGCGCGCTCCATGCGGCTACCGCGGGCGAAGAGCAGCAGCCAAATGGTTATGAGCGGCGGCATGGCGACCGCGGCCGTACGCACCAGGATCGATGCGCCGAGTAGCACCCCGAGCAGCCCGACCGTCCACGGTCGGGCGTCGCGCGCGCGGATAGCCACTAGGAGCACCAAGGCCACGAGTAAGGCGAACAGCGAATCGGACAGCGGAGCGTGCTCCACGAACAGCTGCAGGCCGTTGAACAAGACCGCAGCGGCTGGTACCACGCCGGCAACCGGGTTGGCGGTGCTTAGGCGCACCGCCTTGAACAGCACGATCGCCGTCAGAACGCCGAGCAGGTGCTGGACCGCAATCGTCGTGGAGAGGTGGGCGTCGATGCCGTGAAGTAGGCGAAGAAACAGCGGATACCCCGCCGGATGAACGGGGTCAAGCAAAAGGTCGCGGTGAGCGGCGTCCACGTATGGCCCCGAGTCCGGTATGCCGAAGAGCGCCGGACGGTAAGCCACCATGAACAGGACTCGAAGCACCACGCCAACCGCAAATACGCCGACCACGATGCCCATCCCGCGGGGTCGCGAGGGAAGCTTCTGTCTCAGTGGGGCAGGGGTCGAACCAGAGGTACTCAAGCGCGCAGCGTAATGCCGAGCCGTGCTATCGGCTGCTTCGATGAACCCGCCTCCCGCCCCGGACTAGCCACGGCGCGCCGACCTGGGCGTGGCAGATTGCGCTCGGAGACCTAGGCGAGCACCTTAGAGCTGGGTCACGTCGGTCTCCTCGCCGAGCAGCAGCCGCCCGGTCAGCTCCCAGGTGGCGGGCGCGACGACCATGTGCTGGGTGGCCACGTTCACATCGCGAAAGCGGCGCTGGAGGGCGCTGGTCTCGTAGATCGCGCTGGCTCCGGAAAGCCGGTAGACCTGACCCGTGGTCTCGGCCGCGGTAACCGTGGCGTGGGTGGAGGCGAGACGAAGCGCAGTTCGCCCCGCGACGGAGACTTCGCCGTGCTCGGCGGCGTGCTCCCACGCCCGGTCCACCGCGTCCAGCAGCAGCACCCGCGCTGCGCGCAGCGAGGCTTCGGCCTGAGCGAGATCCGACTGAACGGTCGGGCGCTCGGCAAGTCGTCGCTGGCCCCCGGCCGGGCGCTTGCTCTGGGCCAGCCCGAGCAGGTCGTCGACCGCGCCACGGGCAATCCCGAGCGCCGTCCCCGCGATCGCGACCGCCAGCAGGCCGAACAGCGGGAACGCGTACAGCGGCCCGGGCTGCAGGGGAGAATCGGAGAACACCGAGGCCGAGTGCTCAAGCGGGACCCGCACGTCCTGAAACTCGATGTCGTGGCTTCCCGTCCCGCGCAGGCCGGATACCTGCCACGTGTCGTGGACGAGCACTTCAGCGGCGGGGGCGAGCATCAGTCGAACGTCGGGCATGCCATTGGCCAAGCGGCGCACACCGTCGCCGCCGGCGTCATTCACGACGCTGCCACCCATCAGCCAGTCACAGTGCTGGCACCCGCTGGCAAACGGCCACCGGCCGCTGACCAGGAAGCCATCCGCCCCGGCGACCGCCCGTCCTCGGGGGGCGAACACACCCCCGGCGATGGCGCCGGGGGTGCCGAAGATCCGTCGTGCCGCCGGCTCGGGCAGGTAGCCGCCGAGCAGACCGCTGGTGGCGCCGACCGCCACGCACCATCCCGCCGCGCCGTCGCCGCGCGCCAACGCCTCGACCGATTGCACGAGCACCGACGGATGCGCCTCGCCTCCGCCGACTGAGGTGGGGACGCACAAGCGGAACAGATCGGCCCGGGAGAGCGCCTGCACCAGCTGGGGCTCGAGGCTCCGCCGGCGTTCGCTGAGCGGCGCCAGCTCGGCGGCCAAGGTCGCGATCCGCTCCGCTGCCTGAAGCGGTGATTCGGACGTGACGGTGGCCATGGGTGGAGTTGTAGCGCCCCGGCGGCGACGATGACGACGCCACCGCGTCGCCGCCCGGGGCCGCGTGTCAGCATGCCCGACGGGATGTCGAGCGACGAGCAGCTGCCCAGCGTCCACGCCGCCTGCGAAGCAACGCTTCGCCAGAACTGGCGTGAGGGCATCCGGCATGGGGACGGCGTGCCATTCGCCTACACGTGTCCGAGCCCGGGCCACTACCCCTGGCAGTGGTACTGGGACTCGTGCTTCACCGCCATCACGTGGCGTCATTTCGATCCCACGCGCTCGCGGCGTGAGCTCGAGTCGCTGCTGGCGGCGCAGCGTGAGGACGGTTTCATCGGTCATACGATCTTCTGGGACACTCCGCTCTCAGGCGTGCGGCGTTTCACCTACAACGTGAGCGCAGGCGACGCGCCGATGACCTCGAGCATCCAGCCGCCGCTGCTGGCCTGGGCGTGGCAGATCGCGGTCGGTGACCCGGCCGAGGTCCCGGGGATCGCTGCCCAGCACCGCTGGCTGGAGTCCAATCGCGATCTCGATGGCGACGGTCTGATCTGGATCGTGCAGCCCGACGAGTCCGGGCTGGACGCCTCGACCCAATTCGACGTCGTCTGGGGGCGGCGCGCGCACGCGCTGCCCGGTTATGTGCTGCTGGTCCGCCGCAATCGGCGGCTCGGCTATGACCTGCGGCGGGTCGCGGACGCCGGCGGCCCAGTGGTCTGCGAGGTTATGACCAACGTGCTCTACTCACTTTCACGCGCCGCGTTGGGGCTCCCGTCGCTGACCGGTCCGATCATCGAGCGCATGTACGACGATCGTGCCGGCCTGTTCCGAGCGGCCGTCCGCCCGCAACTGAGCCAGGCGGCCTCGGTCACCTGGGCCGCTTTGTCTCCGCTGGCACTCCCCGACCTGCCGGAGGAGATCGGGCACCGGCTCGTGCAGGAGCACCTGCTGAACCCCACCCGCTTCTGGCTACCGGTAGCGCCGCCGTCGGTCGCGGCGGATGATCCCAGCTTCTCCACCGTTGACCGGCGGCTGTTCGGGCCACGCCGTTACTGGCGGGGCCCGACCTGGATCAATTCGTCGTGGCTACTGTGGCTGGGCCTGGTCCGGCTCGGATACGAGGAGCAGGCCGAGCAGCTCGCGGATCGCATCGGCTCGGCGGTGTTGCAGCAGGGCCTGCGCGAGTATTACCACCCGCGGACCGGTGCCGGCATGGGCGCGGTCGCGTTCGCGTGGTCGACGCTGGTCATGGAGCTGGCGGCGCGCGAACCCAGAGCCCGCACGAGCTATCTCGAGTCCCCGGCGTCAGACGCCGGCTGACTGATACTGCTGCGCGGCCGCGGCGTAGCGATCCATCGCCTGCTCGACCTGTTCTGGTCCCGATGAGGGCAGCCAGAACAGGCTCCGGTGGACGCCTGCCGCCTCGAAGCGCTCGATCCGCGCTGGATCTCTCATCATCCCGGCAATGGTGATCGGGATCGGAGCCCGATCGGCCTCCTCGGCCTTGCGAGCCAGCTCGCGGCAGCGTTCGATCATCCCGTCATCGGGACCGATCCGGTTGGGCATCCATTCGTCGCCGTAGCTCACCACGCGATCGAGCACGTTCGGGCCGTTGCCCCCGACCAGCACGGGCGGATGGGGACGCTGCAGCGGTTTCGGCCAGCACCAGATGCGCTCGAACTTCACGTGCTCACCGCGGTAGCTCGCCTCGTCCTGGGTCCAGATCTCCTTCATCGCCTCGACACGCTCACGCATGACGCCGAACCGGCGCGACGCATCGGTTCCATGGTTGGCCATCTCCTCCACGTTCCAGCCCGCCCCAACCCCGAACAGGAACCGTCCGCCGGAGAGCCGGTCGAGCGAGGCGACCGCCTTGGCGGTGACGATCGGATCACGCTCGATGATCAGGCAGATCGCCGTGCCCACCCGCAACCTCTGCGTCGCCGCGGCGGCGATGCTCAGCGCCACGAACGGGTCATAGGTGCGGCTGTACTCCGGCGGTAGCTCCCCGCCCGCGGGGTACGGCGTCTGGCGCGCGGCGGGGATGTGCGTGTGCTCGGGAAACAACAATGCTTCGAATCCCCGGTCCTCGGCCATCCGGGCGAGCTCGGCCGGTGACTGCACCTCCTCGGTGGGAAACATTGCGACGGCGAAGTTCATCGAAGGTTCAGCCTATCCGGATGCACGCGCGCTACCGTGAGAGCATGGAAACAGACACCAATCCCAATCCTCAGGCCAGCGTTGATCTCACCAACGATCAATGGCGGGAGCGCCTGACTCCCGAGCAGTACGACGTGCTCCGCCGTCACGGCACCGAGCGTCCGTTCACGGGACGGTACGTGGACGTAAAGCAGGACGGCATCTACTGCTGCGCGGGCTGCGGAGCAGAGCTGTTCAGCTCGGAGACCAAGTTCGATTCCGGGACCGGTTGGCCGAGTTTCTCTGAGCCCGCAGTGGCCGAGAACGTCGAGCTGCGCTCAGACCGCAGCCTGTTCATGACCCGTACCGAGGTCGTGTGCAAACGCTGCGGCGGCCACCTCGGTCACGTCTTCGATGACGGACCCCGTCCCACCGGTCAGCGCTACTGCATCAACTCCTGCGCGCTGGAGCTCGATCCGGCCCGCTCGGAGTCCTAGTCGTCGAGCCGCTCGGCTGCCTCAGCCGAGCGGCGACGACGCCATCGCACCACGAGCCAGACGACCGCTGCCACGCCGAGGGCGATCGCGGCGTACACCCCGACCTGGGTGATGACCTTGGCCGCGGCGTCGCCGCCGAAGTAGCCGACGAGCCCAAACGTCGTCGCCCAGGTGACCGCCCCCAACGCGTTCCAGAAAAAGAAGATGTGGAACGGCATGCGGTTGATGCCGGCCAGCCACGCGGCCGCGATCCGCACCAGCGCGATCCAGCGACCGAGGAACACCGCCTTGTTCCCGTGCTTGTCGTAGAACTTGTCGCCGGCGGCCAGCGCGCGGACTCGATGGTGCTCGAAGGGCCCCGGAGCCCCCAGCACCTCACGGCCGATCTTTCGCCCCAGCACGTAGCCGATGTTGTCGCCGAGCATCGCCGAAGCGATCGCGATCACGATCACCAGCCAGATCTGAAGCTTGTGCTGGCTGGCCAGCACGGCGGCGAGCACGAGCGCCGTCTCGCCCGGCGAGGGCACCCCCATCGATTCCAGCCCGATGATCGCCGGAAGCGCGTAGCCGAGGCTGCTGGAAACACCGATGATCGCCGCCCAAGTGAGCATCACGCGGGCGGATTGCGCAAGACGGCCAGCAGCGACAGGCCCGCGGGAAGCGTCCGGCCGCGCGTCAGCCACCGCGCTTCGAGCGCCATCGGCCGCTCGAGCATGCCGTTCAGCCATGGTGGCCCGAGCTTCAGCTCGGGCGTGTAGTCGGCGCTGGTGCGCCGCCGGCGCTGGGCGAGCCGGACGGCCGCAGCCGGCGCCAGCAGAAGACTGTTGAAGGACGTCATTCGCTCCACGCCCCAGCCGGCCTCCGTGGCGGCCGCTCGCAACGTACCGCGTGCGTAGCGGCGGAAGTGATGATTTGCCTCATCGTGCAGCGACCATAGAGCCTGGTACGCCGGGACGCTCACCAGCAGCCACGCTCCGGGCTTGCTAACCCGGCGCAGCTCGCGCAACGTCAGACGGTCATCCGGGGTGTGCTCGATCACGTCGAGGCAGGTGATCAGGTCGAACGTCGCGGCGTCCCATGGCAACTCCTCGAGCCGGCCTATGCGCACGTCGAAGTCGCCGCGCCCGCGGGCCACCTCGGCCGCCTCCGGACTGAGCTCGATCCCGGAGACGGAGCCAAGCGGCGCCAGCTCCTCCAGCGTCCGCCCGGAGCCGCAACCGGCGTCGAGCACCTCAGCGGGCCGCGGCAGCGGCAGCCGCTGCAGCTCGGCGTCGATGATTCGCCGGCGACCCCGGTACCACCAGTGGTGCTCATCGACATCCAACATCGCCTTCATCAAGCGCGCGTCCATGGCGCTGATGCTGTCAGCTAAGCGAACGCCACGACGTCTTCCTCCGGGGCACGGGCGCCGGGGAGCCGCAGGGTGAACGTCGCACCCGGACCCGGGGAGTCCTCCAACGCCAGCGTTCCCCCCATCCGCTCGGCCAGCTCGCGGCCGATGGCCAGACCGAGGCCGAACCCGGACTGGCCGGCCGTGTCACGCCCCCGATGGAAGCGCTCGAAGATCATCGCCCGCTCGTCGAGCGCGACCCCCGGCCCCTCGTCTCGCACACTCAACGACGGCTCCGACTCGCCGTGGAGGACCACGGCGATTTGGCCGCCCGGCGGGCTCAGCCGCACCGCGTTGTCCAGCAGGATCCGCAGGATCCGCGCCACGCTTCCTGGGTCGGCGAGCACCCACACCGCTCCCGCGTCCTCCTCCAGGGTGCAGACGATGCCCCGCGCGCTGGTCCCCAGCTCGAACTCCGCCAGTACCGCCCGACTCAGCTCACCGAGCTCGACCGGCTCTGAGCGCAGCTGAACCTCGGCGTCGAGGCGGCTGAGATCGAGCAGGTCCCCCGCCAGGCGACCGAGGCGCCTGGACTGCGCGCGAGCCCGCTCGAGCAGCGAACGAGCGTCCTCGAGGTCCGGCGAACCGCTGCGGAGATCGTCGTCGAGCAACTCGAGCATCCCGTCCAGTGAGGTCAACGGCGTGCGCAGCTCGTGCGAGGCGGTGGCGACGAACGCGCGGCGCGCCTGCTCCTGGTGGAGAAGTCGCTCCTGCATGATCGCGAAGGTGCGGGCCAGGTCGCCGACCTCGTCCCGCGCACGATCGAGCGGGACCTCGACACTGGTGCTCGGATCGGCGAGTTGGAGCGCGGCTTGGCGCAGTCGCCGCAGCCGCCGCACCAGCGTCGCGGCCAGGGGGATGCCCAGGACCAGCGTGAGCGCGAGGCCGGCGAGCGCGGCGGTGATGAACGCTCTGCGAACGACGTTCACGGCGCCCGCTACCTCACTGATCGGCCGCCGCACTGCGAGTACATACGGGTGGCCGTCGCTGACGTTGACCAGGTAGAGCGCTACCCGCGCCACCGCGGTGCCCTCGACGCTGTCGAAGCTCTTGATCGTGTGGCGGGTGTGGAACGCAGCTCGCACATCATCGTCGGCACCGGCACCGGCTTCGTCGACCGAGGCCCCGGGCGTCGGCACATGCTTCCCGACGCCGGCCGCGTCGGGATAGCCGAACAGGGTCACGGTCGCTCCGAGACGCTTCTCCAGAGCCTGCTGGCGCTTCTGCAGAGCCACCCGTTGCGCGTGGCCCTGAGCTGAGCGCTTGTCCCGGGCAGATGTGTCAAGGACATACCTGAGGTCCAGCTGCCGGAAGCCCGAGGCTGCATTGCGGCCCAAATCACGGACCAGCGTGGCGCGGGCTGAGTTGCGGAGCTCGTGCTGGAGGGGCCCGAGCATCGCCACTGCGGCCACGGAGAGAGTCGCCACGGTCGTCACCAGCACCGCGCCGACGATCCGACCGCGCAGACCAAGGGCGCCACGCCGCGGTCGCGGCCGCCGCATTAGGGCCCTCGCAACCGGTACCCGGCGCCGCGCACGGTGAGGATGTAGCGCGGCTTATCCGGCTCGGGCTCGAGCTTCTCCCGCAGGTGGCGGATGTGGACGTCGATCGCGCGGGGGTCCCGATAGGCACTGTCGCCCCAGATCGCCCGCAGCAGCTCCTGGCGGTTCAGCAGACGCCCGGGGTCGGCCATCAGCGAGTCGAGCAGCTCGAACTCCGAAAACGTCAAGCGCACGGGGCGGCTCTCGATCGTGACCTCACGCTGCGCGCGGTCAAGCGCGATCGGACCGACGACCAGCACCTCGTCTCCCATCGCCCGCGTTCCCGCGCGACGAAGCACCGCCCTGATCCGGCTACGCAGCTCAGCCAGGCCGAACGGCTTGGTGACGTAGTCGTCCGCCCCCGCCTCGAGACCCAGCACGGCGTCGGCCTCTGACTCCAGCGCGGTGAGCATGATGATCGGGACAACGTTGCGGCGCCCGCGCAGGGTCCGGCAGACCTCGTAGCCGTCTGGCCCCGGCCCGAGCGCGACGTCGAGCAGGACGATGTCGAAATGATCAGTGCTGGCTCGGTCGATCGCCGCGCGGCCGTCGGCCACCGCCATCACACGGTGTCCTTCCCGCGAGAACGATCGCGTCAGCATTTCTCGCAGATCGGATTCGTCGTCGACCACGAGGATGCTCAGAGAAGCGTCGGCGCCGCGAGCCGCGGTGGGCAGGGGCGGCGCCGCAGGACGATCAGCCATCCAGCGATCGTACCGAGCGCCCCAGCGGCGAGGAAGCGGCACTGAACGTTTATGCTTGCGCAGCCGATGGCGACCCTGATGCCGAGACGATTCCTAGCCGTAAACGCGGTCTTGGCTGTGCTGCTCCTGAGCTTCGGAGTGGCGCTGGCAGCCGCCGACTCGGTGGCGATCAACGGTGGGGCGACGAACGTCACCAGCACCTCGGCGACGCTCAACGGCGTCGTCAACACGTCCGATCCGAGAGGCGTGGCCTGGACGTTCCAGTACGGAACCAGCACCAGCTACGGAAGCTTCGCCCCCCGACCGGCCGGTACCGTCGGGAAGGGATCTTCCGCGGTATCTGCCGCGATCTCCAAACTGAGCCCGAATACGACTTACCACTTCCGTCTGGTCGCCGTTGAGGGAAGCTACGAGAGTGTCGCTCACAGCAGCTCCGACATGACCTTCAGGACCTCCTCGGGCGGGAAGCCTCCCCCGCCGCGCAAGCCGCCGCCGTCGTCGGGTACGGCCACGCTGCGCGGCCACTCGCTGCTGGTCCACAACGGCAGGCTCTCAATCCGGCTCGGCTGCGCGGGCAAGAAGGGCGCGCGCTGTAACGGGCTGCTGACGGTCCGCGCGGCGGGGCCGCACGGGCAGAGCATCCGCTGCGCGGCGACGAACTTCTCGCTCACGGCGGGAAGGCCGCGCACGCTGCACCCGAGGGCGAGCTCTGGCTGCGCCGCGCTGCTGGCGGCGGCCCCGCAGCATCGGGTCAGCGCGACGCTGCGGGCCACGTTCAGCACGCATCAGGCGTCGCTACAGCTGCCCGTAACGCTTCACCTCTAGAGAGGCCTCCGGGCCCGGCCCGCCTAGCCGCCCGGCGCGGCTCGGTTCAGCGCGCGACGAGCTCCGGTTTCTGTGCGCCCGGCGCAGCGGACGCTGGGATGACGGCGGCGCCCGACCGGGTCCGTGGCACCAGACGGCCCGCCTCGGCCACGGCCCACAGAAGCACAACCCAGGTCAGGGTCGCGAGCAGCACATGAACCCAGACCATGTCGGTCGGGAGCCGGAGCTCGTACTGGACGCTCCCCACGAGGCCCTGCGCGGCCAGCAGCACCCCGAGCACGGTCAGCGGCTCAAGGCCGGTCTGAGCCGCGCGGCGACGGCGGAGCAGCCACACGGCGACGACGGCGATGCCGAACAGCGCGGCGAGCGTGGCGTGCCGGTGGATCACCCACTGCAAGGTGGCCGGTCCCTTGAAATGCAGACGGTGGATCCGCTGCCCCGGGGAGCCGCCGGCATGCGGACCTGCGGCGGTGGCAGCCGTGCCGGCGAAGATCGTCAGCGCGCCGAGCGGGGCGAGCGCCCGGACCAACCAGACCGTCAGCCGGTCCTCCGAGCGCGGGCGAGCCCCGGGCTCGTAGGCGCTGCGCCAGGCCAGCGCGACGGCGGCCACGAGCACGACCATCGATAGCGCGAAGTGGGCCATCACGAAGCCCGGCGCGAGGTGCTCTCGGACCGTGAATCCGCCGAGGACAGCCTGGGCGAGGACACCCAACGGCAGCGAGAGCGCCAGCAGCGCCAGATCCCGACGAAACGGCCGGCGCCTGAAGGCCAGCACCGCCGCCAGCACCGTCATCACCCCGACCAGGCCCGACAGCGCTCGGTTGCCGAACTCGATCAGGGCGTGGGTGCTCAGCGGCGGCAGCGCCTTCCCGTAGCACTTTGGCCAGTCCGGGCAGCCCAGCCCAGAGCCCGTCAGCCGCACCGCCGCACCGGTCAGCACGATCAGCGTCAGCGCCGCAAGCGTGAGCCGGGCAACGCGGCGGTATTGAGCGGGGGTGACACTGAGACGCGTGCGCATCTCGGTTAGCTAAGCATTCCCGGCTCACGAGCCGGCGCGCCGCGGGGAGGAGTTGCGGGGGCGTCCTGCCCGGGGCCCCTCACATAGTCAAACGGGAGCTGCCGGGCGATCTCGGCGAGGCTTGGCGCTGAGGCGTCACGCTTGGAGGGGGTCAGCACCTCGTCCTCAGGCCACGCGATCGCCACCTGGGGGTCGTCGAAGGCGAGCCCGCCCTCGGTAGCCGGGTCCCAGTAGGTGGAGCAGCGGTAAACGACATCCGCTACTTCGCTGAGTACGCAGAACCCATGTCCAAAGCCGTCCGGACAGTAGAGCTGGCGGTGAGAGACGTCGTCCAGCACGAAGGCCTCCCACCGCCCGAAGCTGGGCGAGCCACGCCGGAGGTCGACCAACACGTCGAAGATCTCGCCGCGCACACAACGAACCAACTTCGCCTGCCCCGGCTGGAAGTGCATGCCACGGACAATCCCGCGTTGTGAGCGTGAGTGGTTGTCCTGCACAAATCGCGTGCGTAACCCCAGCGCGGCCAACTCGCTTTCCCTGTATGTCTCCACGAAGAACCCGCGCTGGTCGGCGTGGACAACGGGCTCGAGCAGAATTGGGCCTTCGAGCCTGGTGCTAAGTCGCTTCATGCCGAGGACGATACGGACGAATCATCGAACCGCGTAGCGTTGCCCGGGCTCGGCCCCCTCGCGGCAGCGATGTCGATCGGGTTGGTGCACCTCTGGCGGCAGAGATCGACCGCCCTCAGCAAGCGGCCCTGTGGTCACCCGTAGACGAGACCCGCAACTCCGGCGCCAGCCGGTTGTTACGATGGTTGATTCGCGCCAGACTTCCCGTAGCCGTAAGGGGGCATCGTTGTGATGCGCAGACTCGTGTTCGCAGTTTCATTGCTGGTCGCCTTCGTTGCGTTCGTGGCGGGCGCATCGGCGAGGGGTGAGCTCACCACGGGTCCAAGCTCCGTTGGCGTGGCGGATTCCCAGTTCTTCGGCGTCGCGGCGCAGAGCGACGGAAAGCTCGTCGCGGTCGGTGAGACGGGTATGACCGGCGGCTCGACCAAGCTGCTGGTGGCGCGATTCAACGTCAACGGCACCGTTGACGCCAGCTTCGGGAAAAATGGGGTCGTCATCGGCGGCGGGGGGACGCTCGGACGCGCGGTCGCCGTGGCTCAGAACGGCACGATCGTGGTCGCCGGACGGCTGACCAACGCTCATGGCGACGTCAACACCGGAATGCTGCTGGTTCGCCTGAGCGGTACGGGCTCGCTACTGGGTGTGAGCACGGCCCTCACCGGCCAAGCCGGACAGGCGTCCGCGATCGCCGTTCAGCGCGATGGCAAGATCGTGCTGGCCGGAAGCGCCCAGCCCTCCGGGGGTGGTGCGGACGTGAGCGCCCTGGCGCGCTTCAACGGCACCGGATCGCCCGACGGCAGCTTTGGCGGTGGTTCGGGAACGGTGGTCGCAAACCTGGGAGCTTTCTCGACCGCGTTGGGCGTCGCCGTGCAGAGCGACGGCAAGATCGTGATCGCAGGCTCCCAGCGCGCCGACCTGCAGATCGTGAAGGGGCTCGCCGCGCGCTTCAATCCCAACGGCAGTCTTGACGGCAGCTTCAGCGGCGGGGCGTTCCTCCAGGATCCGGTGGGAGGATCGGGCGCGATTGTCTTCAACGCCGTGACTCTGCAAGGTGCAAACATCGTCCTCGCGGGCGCGACGCCGACCCTCAGCGGAGCCAATGCGATCGTGGAGCGCCTGACCTCATCAGGAGCTCGTGACGGCTCCTTCAACGGTGGGGGGATCCGCTATCTCCCCAGTACCGATCCCTCAAGCGTGCTGACCCCCCCCGGGCCTGACTATCCCGGCGCCTATGGGGTGGCCATCAGCGGCCCCGACATCGTCGTCGCCGGTCACTTCGACCAGCTCCAGCTGGAGCAGCTCGCGCTCTGGGGCATCGCTCCCAATGGAGCGCTCGACAGCAAGTTCGGGAGCGGCGGACGTACCCTCACTCCGATTGCGGGGAGCTTCGCCACAGGCGAGAACCTCGCCCTGGCGCTTGCGCCCGATGGCAGCCTCCTGACCGCCGGGAAGTCAACTCAGGGGATCAACCAGCCGACCGGCCTCGCCGCGCGCTACAACGGATCGGCTGCCATCATCAAGCCGCCCCCGAAGAAGCCGCCGCCCCCGAGGAACCGGGTCGAGCGCATCGGCTCGGTCATCAGCCATGGGCTTCGCTTCAGCGCCGACTGCGCCCGCGCATGCCGGGTGCAGGCCGTGCTGAGCGTGAGCAACGCCACCGCGCGGCGCATCGGGCTGCTCTCGCGCCGCTCGCACAACCACGGAAGCGTGATCGTGGGCAGGCTCACGGTCTCCTACCGAAAGCGTGGTCATCACTCCCTGTCGCTGCACCTGAGTGCCGCGGCGCGGAGAGCGTTCGGCCGCCAGGGCCGAGTCGACACGACCCTGCGTATCGGTGTGCGCACCGGTTCCAGGACCGTGTCGAGCAGTCAGGCCGTAACGCTTGTCAAGCGCTGAGCGCCCCTCACCACATGCGTAGAGGGTGGCTGGCGGCGATCGTCGCCCTCGTGGCCTCGCTGGCGTTCACGGCGAGCGCTTCGGCGGCGGGTCAACTGATTGTCGGTCCGGCCTCGGTCGGCCTGGCCGACTCTCGGTTCTTCGGCGTCGTCGCACAGCCCGACGGAAAGCTCATCGCCGCGGGAGAGACGAGTTTGTCGGGCGGCTCGGTCAAGCTGTTGCTGGCGCGATTCAACGCCGACGGCAGCCTTGACGGCGGCTTTGGACAGGGCGGCGTGAGCACTGGCGACGTCGGCACGCTCGGCCGATCGGTCGCCGTCGGGCCGAACGGGCAGATCTTCGTCGCCGGCCAGATGACCAACGGGACGGGCACAGCCAAGAGCGGGATGTTGCTGGAGCGCTTTGATCAGAGGGGCAGGCTGCTCGGGCAGCGCACCGTCCTGCCCGCGGGCGGCCAGGCGTTTGCGATTGCCATTCGGGGCGATCAAGTCGTGCTCGCCGGTAGCGCCACCGGCCCCCGCGGACAGGACGTCAGCGCGCTGGCACGGTTCAGAGCCGACGGGTCGCCCGACCCCAGCTTCGGCGCCAGCGGGACCGTGGTGCAGGACCTCGGGGACTATTCGGTCGCCTATGGGGTGGCAATCCAGGGCGACGGTAAGATCGTGATCGGCGGCTCTCAGCGCGCCGGCCTACAGATCGTCAACGCGCTGGCGGCTCGCTTCGACGCCAACGGCGCACTCGACGGGAGTTTCGACGGCGGCGCGCTCCTGCAGTACCCGCAGCCTGGAGCCAACTCCGGCTCGGTGGAGTTCCGCGCCGTGGCGATGCAGGGTCAGAACGTCGTGCTGGTCGGTGATACGCCGACGGGGGACGGCGCCGACGCGCTGGTGGTCCGCTTGCTGCCCAACGGCAAGCGTGACCCCTCGTTTGACCCGGCGAGCACCAATCCCGACGGCAGCGCTGGCACGCCCGGTGTCCTCTATCTGCATGCGACAGCGGCCGACGGCGCGGCGCAGTCCCCCTACCCTGGCGGATACGGCGTCGTCCTGAGCGGTGCGGACATCATCGTAGCGGGGCATTTCCAGAGCCAGGGGCTCCAACAGCTCGCGCTCTGGGCGGTTGGGCTGAACGGCCGGCTGGACCCGGGATTCGGCCAGCAGGGGCGCACCGTCTCCGTCATCGCCGGGGATGCCGGCTCGTTCACCTCCAGGGAGAACAACTCGATTGCGCTCGCGCCGGACGGCAGCTTGCTGAGCGCCGGCGACTCCACCCAGGGCGTCTCCAGCCCGACTGGCAGCGTTGCTCGCTACTCGGGCTATCCGCTCGTCCCCCCGCCACCACCACCTCTCCCCCCTGTGCCGCCGCCGCCTCCCGGCCCCCCAGGCCCCCATCCGCCACCGGGAGGCAAACACCCGGGGATTGAGCGGCTAGATCTGATCATCAGGCGTGGCCTGCCGTTGCGCGTAAACTGCGCCGTGAGCTGCCGCGTGCATGCTGAGCTGCGCATCACCGCGCAGTCCGCACGGCACCTCGGTCTGCTGGCTCGCCACGCCCACCACGGTGCGAGCATTGTAATCGCAAGCGCCTCCACTTCGAGAGCCGGTGGCACGGCGATCCTCACCCTTCACCTGACGCCGCCCGCGCGACGAGCGCTACGACATGAGCGCCGCCTTCCCGCAGACCTCGTGACCTACGTGCGTCAGAGCGGACGGGCGATACATAGCTCGTTGCGGCACCTCCTCCTGGTGCAGGGCGCGTCGCAGCGTCGCTAGCGTCCTGATTGCCAGCCTCGCCGGCAGCGCCCGGCTCGCTACAGCAACAGCACCCGCTTACGCACGACGCTCGAGCGTCCCGCCGAGTCCCTGGCCCGCAAGCTCAGAACGGCGACCACGCGGTGAAAGCGCCGCAGCGTAGCCATCGCGGCCCTGGAGAGGCGGAGCGCGACGGCGGTTCGGCGGTTCGGCTCGAGCTGCAGCGTCCGGTGTGCGAAGCGGCTCCCGCCGTGGACGCTGGTCAGGCTCAGGCTTGCGCTCAGCGTCCCGGCGCCTCGGTTCAGCACTGAGAGGTGCACCGCGGCTCGGTGATCCACCCTTAGGCGGCCGTGTGAGACCTCAAGTGACACGCGGGGGTTGGTGGGCGCGCTGGGTGCCATGAACGCGCTCAGTCCATTGGGTGTGCCAAGACCAGTCGGCCCGTCGTAGCCGGGCCGGGCCTGACAGAGATCAGGCGTGCCGGCGGGGCAGGGTCCGGTGGAACCAGCGCTGATGTCGTGCAGAGCCTGCCGGTGCGAATAGAGCAGCGCGGGGGCCGAGGTGCCAGCGGGCACCCCTCCGGCCAGTGCGAAGACTCCGGCGATCAGCGGGGAGGCGAGGCTCGTGCCGCCGCCGACCACCTGCTCACCGCGGACGTACACGACCTCGCCGGTGGCGGGATCGGCGTCGGCCGCAACGTCGGCGATCGCACGGGTTCCAGCGCAGCCCACCGCCCAGGACGCACCGAGCTGCCAGGTCCCGGCGGCAAACACCGAACTGCAGCCGCTGCCCGAGGCCAGGCCCCCGGAGCTCCACGCGCTCTCGTGTCCGTACCCTCCGCCGGCGCTCAGCTCCAGCCGCGTTCCGCCGACCGAGACGACGCCAGGGATCGACGCGGGAAACCGCGGGCCGTCACCAAAGCCATGGTCGCCGGCGGCCGCCGTAACGACCACCCCGGGGTGTAGATAGTGCGGGGAATAGGTGGTGGCATCGAGCGGCTCGGCGAGCGTGAACGAGGTCGCGATCACCTTTGCGCCCAGCCGGGCCGCCGTGTCCACCGCGGCGGCGAGGTCGGGGTTAGACGATGTCCGCGCCTCGACGAGCACCAGCCGGCAGTTCTGGCAGATGCCGTGCACGGTCTCGACCGCGAGGTCGGCCTCGGCACCCCAGCTGTCGTTGGCGCTCGGCAGCGGGCCGGGTTGACCCTGCTGATTTACCTTGCGCAGACAGCGACTGCTCGACGTGCAGGCCGGCAACCCGAAGGCATGGTTGAAGCGCGCGAGATCGCCTTCGAGCGTCGGCGAGTCATAGGGGTTCACCACCGCCACAGTGAGGGGCACCGGAGCGTTGCGGGGGAGCCGGTAGGCGGCGTGGAAATCCGCCGGCGTCAGGGAAACGTCGGGGGAGGCGCCACTTGCATCAGACGGCACCGAAGCTATCGCTAGCGCCGCGCCCAGCAGCAGCGATGTAAGGGCGCGTTTGGGGATCATCCGGTCAATCAAGTCTACGCCCCGGCCCCCGAACGCGACGGGACCGCCGCGAGTACGTCCGCGGCGGTCCCGTGCTTCCGGCGCTAGCCGGATCGGCTAGTGGTGCTTCTTGGTGCTGTGGTGCTTCTTGTTGTGGTGCTTCTTGCTGTGGTGCTTCTTGGTCTTGTGGCCGTGGATAACCACGTACGTGTGGACGTGGCTGCCCACCGCGCGGAACGCCGATGCGGCGGCCGCCGGCGCGATGATCTGCACCG
>JRHI01001586.1_pt1 | contig 18406 bp, 16 predicted proteins | sample 215371 | NCBI WGS metagenome assembly JRHI01 (sample SAMN02929681, study PRJNA255918) | sediment metagenome | biome: cave system; feature: Ice Cave; material: Sediment; isolation source: sediment from deep within a dark volcanic ice cave with no known source of... ...
TTCGTCAAGGCGGCCCCGGATTTACACCACTACTCGCGACACAACTGAGCCAGGCATGCCACTTCAGGACGTTGCCGACCTATTCACACCCACGCACACCTGTGCAGTATCATCGCCGAGGTGCCAAAGGGGCGAACGCCGCGCACGGAACATCCACGATTGCAGAGGACGAGGTTCTGCTACCCCCGGGTGACATGAACGACGACGTGGTCGAACGATCAGGGCGCGCGCTCGAGCCGTTACTGACGCTTGAGCAAGCAGCCCGCTATCTAAGCGTCAGCAAAGCCTCGCTCCGGCGCTGGACGAATGACGGCCGGCTGACCTGCCACCGGGTTGGCGTTCGGCGTGAACGTCGCTTCGCGAGGGCGGACCTTGACGCGTACATCAAGCAGGTCCACGGGCTATCCGGACGTGACGCCCGTCACGCCTCGCTCAGCCCGATGGTCGCCCTGGACGAAGCGGTGCGCCACGGCGAGATCCCTCACGTCTCCCTCTACTTCCGCGACGACGCCGAGCTGTGGCGGCTCGTTCGGCCCTATCTTTTGAGCCATCTCGGTGCGGGGCATCCCATTGTGTACATCTGTGACACGGTGCCTCGCGAAACCTTCCGCGAGTGGCTGCGTGCGGAGGGCCACGATCCGGAAGCCCTGGAGGCGCAGGGGGGCCTCCGACTGCTCACTGCGCCGGAGACCTATCTGCTGACAGGCGCGTTCACGGCTGACGCGATGATCGCATTGATCGAGGCCGCGATCCTGGATACCCGAGCGGCCGGCCACGACGCGGCGATGATCTCGGGTGAGATGACGTGGTACTTCACCGGTGCCCCGGGCGTCGAGGAGATTATCAAGTACGAGGCGCGTCTGAACGGCCTGATGAGCCGTTACCCAGGCATCACCATCGTGTGCAGCTACGACCTTCGGCGCTTCGATGGCGCGATGGTCGTCGATTCGCTCTCCGCCCATCCTTTCGCTCATCTCCCGGATCGGTTCGTTCGCGGCTTCTACGGCTGATCAGACCCGAGTCGGCCAGGACCAGTGCCGCACCTCCGAATTCTTCGGGTGGTTCCGCCCGACCGGCGTCGGTGTCTAGTCGTTCGCCGGCCCCCTTGACACGCCAGCGATGATCCTGTACAAGTGTGCATAAGTATGGATAAGCCGGCGCCACGCCGATGTCTGCCGCTCACGGAGTTCTAGCTTGAGAGGTGGTAGTCCCTCGCGGGAACAGACCCATCTCCACTCACGGACGACGATCCTTCGATCCGATCGGTCCATCGAATCCGCGGCCAGTTTTCGGGAGGGATGCAGATGAAGGTACGCGACCAGGAGATCACGATTCCCACCAGCATGGTCGGGAACTACCCGAATCCCCGCTGGTGGGACAGCGACTACGCCCGATTCTTCACGGGCGATCAACAGCCGCCGGACGCGATGCAGCGTGAGGCGCTAGAGGACGCAGTGGGGGCGATCGCCCGTGACCAGGAACTGGCGGGCCTCGACATCATCACCGATGGCAGGCTCCACGGCGACAACTACGCTGACCAGGCGCTCTACTACTACCACAAGCGACTCGGCTACGACCTCAAGGGTGGCTACCTCGGCTTTCCGATCTACAGCCGCCTCCACGCCAGCACGCTGACCCAGCAGGTGAGGCGCCACGGCGCGATCATGGTCGAGCAGGCGCGAGCGTTGAAGCGGGCGACCTCAAAGCCGACCAAGGTCCAGTACACGGGTATCCAGGTCCTTGCCCAGGCGACCAACGACCTGTACTACAAGTCAGGCCGCGAGCGAGCCCTTGACATCGCCAAGGCGATCAACGAGGACATCCTCGAGCTCGACGCAATGGGTATCGACTACATCCAGCTCGACGAGTTCACCTGGCCGTACTTCTTCGAAGACTGGGCGATCGAGGCCTTCAACCGGGCCACCGAGGGAACCAAGCATTCGAAGATCGTTGTCCATGTGTGTTGGGGCAACTGGGGTGGCACCCCTGCTTACTTCCCAGACAAGACTGCCCAGGCCGGCGAGATCTTCGACCTCACCAAGCGGGTCGGCGATGCTCCCACGGCAACCCGGTCCATCGTCCCGAAGGCGTACGAGGCGAAATACGATGTCTTGAACCTCGAAAGCTGCGGACGGCGGCTGGACGACCTGTCCGGCCTGGACGTGATGGTCGAGCACCCTCTTCCTGCCGGCGTCCATTTCTGGGCCGGCGTGATCGATGTCAAGAGCACGATCACCGAGACCGCCGACGAGGTGGCCGACCGGATCCGGCGGTTGCTGAAGTACATTCCCGCCGACCGACTCGGGGTGACTACGGACTGCGGTTTGATCCTCCTCCAGCGCTACATCGCGGTCGACAAGCTCCACGCGATGGTGGAGGGGACGAAGATCGTGCGCAAGGAACTGGGGGCGAAGGTTCGAGCCGGCGTCCGCTGACCCGGGACCGACACCTTCCGAGCCGACCTCCAGACCATGCCGATCTACTTGGTGGAATGCCCGAGCTGCGGCCACAGCTTCGAGGCCCTGGTGCTTGGCGGGACGAAGCAGCCGGACATCTGGCATTGCTCCCGCTGTGGAGACATCCGGGCGCAGCCGCGCCCGGATGTCGAACCGAGACCCCATCCCATGGAAGACGCCCGCGACGGGCGTCATTCGATCGGCTGCGGGTGCGGCCTATGCGGTTGAGGTCGCCGCGATGCGCGACACCCCTCCAGCCTGGAGGAGCCCCGTGACCGACGGTGGCCTGAACGAACGGATCCTCGACATCCGAGACGAGCACTTGTCGATCGGCCAGTGGTCGCAACGCATCGAGGAGTTGCTTGCCGCTCCCGACGGCGGCGAGGCCATCTTCAACGTCAACGAGCGTGACGATCGGGAGTACGACGCCATCTTCCTTGGCGGCGGCGCCGGCGGGCGGTTCGGATCCGCCTACCTCCGTGCCATGGGCGGACGCCAGCTGATCATCGACACCTACCCGTTCCTCGGTGGCACGTGCCCCCACAACGCCTGCATGCCGCATCATCTCTTCTCGGAGTGTGCCGCGGAGCTGATGCTCCAGCGCACGTTCTCGGGCCGGTTCTGGTTCGAGGACATGACCGATGTGACCGTCTCGATCAAGGAGATCGTGGATCTGTTCCGGACCGGTCGGGTGGGGCCGCACGAGATCATGACCTACCAGAGCAAGGAGCATCTCGATCTCGAGTACGTGCTCAATGCACCAGGTCGGATCATCGATGCGAATACCGTCGAGGTCGCCGGGCGCCGCTTCCGCGCCCGGAACCTGATCCTTGGTATCGGCGCTCGACCGCAGCTCCCGCGCGTCCCCGGTGCGGACCTGCACGGCGTATACACCAACGTGGATCTCGTCGAGACACTCGACTACGAGCCCGGGGCGACGGTCGTCGTCATCGGCAGCAGCAAGACGGCCATCGAATACGGCTGTTTCTTCAACGCGACCGGCCGTAGAGTCGTCGTCGTGTGTCGGAGCCGGCCACTCAAGCTCATCCCGGATGGCGACACCCGCGCCTACGCCTTCGATCGGATGGTCGAGCAGGGCATGGAGTTCTGGGAGGACAGCGAGGTCACGCGAATCGAGGGCGACGATGACGGCCGGGTTAGGTTCGTGGTCGTGCGGACGCCGGGCGGCGAGGAACGGATCGCGACGAACTTCGTGTTCGCCGGCCCGGGCGAGATCCCGAACTCGGAGATGCCGCGCGAGGTTCTCGGCGTGGCGGTCGGGTCGAAGAACGAGGTCATCGTCGACGACCACCTCCGGACCAGCGTGCCGAATGTATACGCCATCGGCGATCAGATCGGTGCTCCGATGGAGATGTTCAAGGCGCGCAAGAGCGGGACGTATGCCGCCCGCAACGTGATGGGCGATGACGCCACCTATCGGCCCGCCGACTGGCCGGACTTCCTACACACTCACTACGAGGTCAGCTGGCTCGGGTTGGGCGAGGAGGAGGCGCGTGCTCGCTACGACAACGTGATCATCATCAAGATGCCCCCGGACACCCCGGATGGCTTCAAGGTTGGCCTGCCGGTGTCCGATCGGCTCATGCTCTATGCGTTCGCTGAGCCGGATTTGTCCGGATATCAGAAGCTGGTCATCGACGGCGACAGCCGCCAGGTCCTGGGCGCACCACGTCGGCTATGGCGCGAAGGACGCCTTCCAGTACCTCAACGTCATGGTTAAGAACTGCCTGACGATCGATCAGCTCGGCGACATGGACGAGCTCTTCCTCAACCCGACCCACTTTATCCAGCTGTCGCGATTGCGCGCCGGCAGCTCCGTGCTGCGCGGCCTGTGACACAAGTCGTGCTGGTCACCGGGGCAGCGTCTGGCAACGGCCGGGCGATCACCAGCCGTTTCCTCGCCGATGGTGCGATGGTGGCTGCCATTGACGTCGCGGCCGAGGCCCTGGAACGGGCGGCCGAGGACTGGCGTGACCATGGCGAGCGCCTGCTCCGTATCGCGGCCGACGTCGCCGACGCCGCCGGGATCGAGGCCGCCATCCGAGCCCCGGTCGACCACTTCGGTCGTCTGGACATCCTTGTCAACAACGCCGGCATCACCGGCGACCAGCGGGCGACGATCGCCCACGAGACCCCGATCGAGGAGTTCGACCGGGTCATGGCCGTCAACGTCCGGGGCGTCTATCTGGGCTGCCGGTCGGCGCTCCCGATCATGCTCGCCCAGGGCGGCGGGATCATCGTCAACATCGCGTCGGTCGCAGGCCTGGTTGCGTTCCCGGGACGGGCCGCCTACTCGACGTCGAAGGGTGCGGTCATCGGGCTGACCCGCTCGATCGCCGCCGACTACGCCGGCCTGGGCATCCGCTGCAACGCCCTCTGCCCGGGGATGATCGACACGCCGATGATCAGATGGAGGTTGGAGCAGCCGGGGCTCCGGGCCCAGGTCCTCGAGCGGATCCCCCAGCGGGAGATCGGTCAGGCATCCGATGTCGCGAACGCCGTCGCCTTCCTGGCCGGCGCGGAGGCGCGCTACTTCAACGGCGCCGCGATCGTGATGGACGGCGGCTACACGGCGATATGAACGGAGTCTCGAGAAGGTGAGCCAATGACGAGCAGGCTGGCCAGCAGGCACGCGATCATCACCGGCGGCGCGGCCGGGATCGGGTTGGCGATGGCTCGGGCGTTCGTGCGCGAGGGCGCCGCGGTGGCCCTTGTGGACGTGGACGAGGCCAAGGCGATGGCGTCAGCCGAAGGCCTGGCCGCCGCCGGGGCGCGCGCGATCGGACTCGGCGTGAACGTCATCGACGAGGCCGGCGTCGCCGCGGCCGTGGAACGGGCCCGGCGGGACCTTGGCTCGGTCGACATTCTCGTCAACAACGCCGGCATCGCGGTCTTCGGCCGCGTTGACAACACCTCGCTCGCCGACTGGGACCGGGTCCTCGGCGTGAACCTGACCGGCACCTTCCTCATGTCCCGCTCCGTCGTCCCGATCATGCTCGAGCAGAACCGCGGCGCGATCGTCAACCTCGGCTCGGTCGCGGGCCTTGTAGGCATCGGCGGGATGGCCGCCTACTGCGCGGCCAAAGGCGCCATCGTCAACCTGACCCGCCAGATGGCCGCCGATTATTCAGGCCAGGGGATCCGCGTCAACTGCATCTGTCCGGGCACCGTCGGCACGACCGACCTTGGCCGGCAGTTGCTGGGAACGGACACCAGCGAGGCGGCCCGGTTGCGCCGCCTCGCGAAGTACCCGATCGGACGGCTGGGCGAGCCGGAGGAGATCGCCGAGGCGGCCCTCTTCCTCGTCTCGGATGAAGCCAGCTTCGTGTCCGGGGCGGCGTTCGCCGTCGACGGAGGTATGACCGCGATATGAGCGGGGTCCACACCGCCACCGACAAACGGGTCGACCTGCCGACCCTGGCGGCCCACGTGCGCCACGGCGACTGCGTGGCGGTCGGTGGCGGCCTGTCGTCGCGAGAACCGATGGCGGTGCTGCGCGAACTGGTTCGTCGCGGCGTCCGCGACCTGCGTGTCGTCGGATCCGCTCACGGGATCGACATCGACCTGCTGTGTGGTGGTGGTGCGGTCGCCGCGATGGCCGAGAGCTACGTCGGCTTCGAGCAGGACTTCGGCGCCGCGCCGAATTTCCGGCGCGCCTGCGAATCGGGCGCGGTCGCGGTCGAGGACAGCTCCTGCTACACGATCGTCCAGCAGCTTCGCGCGGCGATCGAAGGGCTACCCTTCATGCCCATCCGCTCAGCCCGCGGAACCGGCTTCATCGGCAGCCACCCCGAGTATCGGACGATGACCTGCCCGTTTTCCGGCGATGAGCTGCTGCTCGTGCCGGCGCTCGCCCCGGACATCGCCGTGCTCCACGCGCAGTACGGCGATGTCCACGGCAACCTGCGGATCGAGGGGCCGCCTGTCGCCGATCTGCTGTTCGCGCGAGCCTCCCGGAACGTTATCGCGACCGTCGAGCGACTGGTCTCGACCGACGAACTGACCGCGCTCGGCGGTCCGAACGTGCCGTACATCTACGTCACGGCGGTGGCCGAGGTCCCGTTCGGGGCGCACCCCACCGCCTGCTATCCGTTCTACGCCTATGACCGTGCGCACACCGCCCTCTACCACGAGGCGGCCTCGGCCGGCCAGGCCGCATTCGCGGAGAGGTATCTCGGGCCGTTCGTCCACGAGCCGTGTGACCATGCCGAGTACGTCGAGCGGGTCGGCGGGGCGGCGACGCGCGAGCGGCTGGCCGCGTGGACCGGCGGGACCGAGGCCTGGCTCGGCCTGTACGACGGCGCCGCCACGTGAACGGGCGACCGATCGGCGGTGCTTGCACACTGGGGGAGGCCATGGTCGCCGCGCTCGCCCGGACGATCGTGGACGGCACGCTCGTCTTCCACGGCTTCGGCTCGCCGCTGGTCCAGCTCGCGATGCATGTCGCCAAGCGCACCTACGCGCCGAACATGGTTCTCGTAGCGGGGGCGACCTACGCGGTCAACCCACGGCCGCCGTTCCTGGCCCCGACGTCGAACGACTGGGTCCTCGACCGCGGCGCGGAAGCTGCCCTGGACATCGAGGAGTTGTTCGACCTCGCCGCCAGCGGTCGGATGGGTCGGATGTTCCTGTCCGGCGTCCAGATCGACAAGTGGGGCAATACCAATGTCACTCGGCTGGGGGAGGGGACCGCGATGAAGAAGCTCCCTGGTGGTGGCGGTGGCGGCAACCTTTCCTGCGACGTCGAAGCCATCACGTTATGGACCGGCGCGCACCGGGTTCGAGCGGATCGGACCGGGCGGCGCCAATTCCGACTTGTCGAGGCATGCGACTTCGTGACGAATGTCGGGCATCGGGCGGCCGACGGCAGGACCCGGAGCGAGGTCGGTTACCGCGGCGGCGGGCCGGATTGGCTCGTCACGGACCTCGGGCTGTTCGACTTCGATGCCAACGGTGAGCTCAGGCTGCGGGGCCTCTATCCGGACACGACGGTCGACGACGTTTTGGCTAACACCGGGTTCGCCCCGGGGATCGCCGACCCTCTCGCAAGCATCGCCATGCCGGATGGCGAAATCGTGGAGATCGTGCGCGGCCTGGATCCGCTGCGGGTCCACGAGAGGGAGCTTCGGCCGGAGGATCGAGAGCGGCGGTTCCCGCTCGGCAAGGCCAGGGTCGGCCGGCTGGCCGCGGCCGGCGCCGGGTCCCAAGGAGGATGACATGACCTCACTGCCCACCTCTCCGACACCGGTCCAGTGCTATCGCGATGCAGTCAACCTCGTCCCGCTGCCATACCGCCGGGTTAGCGTGCAGCGCCACGATGGTCCGCTGACCGAGCCGGCCCTCGTCGCGTTCTTCCTCGGGCGAGAGGCGTACCGGCGCACGGATTTCGTCGTGCTGCGGGGCACCGGCGAGGCTACGGCGGTCATCGCGATCACGCGGGCGGATCAGGACAGCCTGTTCTCGGCGATCACCTCAGTCGAGCTCGTCGCCAGCCCCGACTCGTGCCGCTACGTCCGAGACTCCGCAACGGACACCGGGAACCGCTCCGGGTTGGCCGACCTCGCGGCGCGGACCGGCGCCGGCCCGGGCGAGACGCTCGTCGTCGAAGGGAAGTTCGACCATGTCAACTTCATCCACCGCCCGGACCCGCTCATCGTCCGCGTCGTCGAGGTGACGCCGCCGGACCCGCCGAAGATCTTCGAGATGGCGCGCCACGTCCTGAGCTACGCGGACCTCCCGCCGATCCGCCTCGAGCTCGAACCGATCGATGTCCGCGCGCTGTGCCGCACCGTTCAGCCCGCGGCCTACCTGCTGCCGTGCCGCTCCGGCGGCCTCGACGATCTAGGCGCGCCGGTCCATTTCCTCGACGAGCGGCCGGCGACGCGGCAGGACTGGACGCTCGTCGGCTGCGAGCGGTCCCTCCAGTTCCACCGCCACTTCTACGGCGACGAACCGCCACGGGTGGACATGTGTCCGCGCAGGATCGCCGGCGCCCGGAACGAATCGACGCTGCTCAAGTGTTGCCTCCTCGAGTTCGAGATCGAGACCGAAGGTGCGGTCGCGGCGGTCCCATGGGGCGCGGACCTGGCCATGGTCGAAAGGGCCCTGCGACAGCTTTCGAGCAAGGTGATCTATGCCTGAGTTCGCATGGGACGGCGTCATCGCCCGGGACCGGACCGTCGCCGGCGGACGGCCTCGCTCGGTAGGCCTGAACATGATCATCGACAAGGGGCTCGGGATGGTCGCCACGCAGGACGTCCTGGAGGTCGCGGCTGATCACATCGACCATTGGAAGCTGTCGTTCGGAACGTCGGTCTTCGTTCGGCACGAGTTGCTCAAGCGCAAGCTCGAGCTGCTGGCCCGACATGAGATACTGACGTTCCCCGGCGGCACGCTCCTCGAGGCGGCGGTCGTCCAGAGCCACTGCCGGCCGTACATGGAGCGCGCGCGAGAGCTCGGGTTCAGCGCGGTCGAGGTCAGCGACGGCACGATCCCATTGCCGGCCGAGCGGCGGCGCAACATCATCGCCTGCGCCCGCGATGCGGGCCTGATCCCGATCACCGAGGTTGGCCAGAAGGACCCGCGCCGGCAGCCGACGCCGAACCACCTCGCCGAGGAGGCACTGCAGGATCTCGAGTGGGGAGCCCACTGGGTCGTGGTGGAAGGCCGCGAGGGCGGGAAGAGCGTTGGCATCTACGACGACGCCGGGCGCATTCTTGAGCATGCCCTTGAAACCATCGCCCGGGCGATGGGGGACCAGGTCGGGCGGTTGATCTGGGAGGCCCCGCAGAGGCACCAGCAGGCAGAGCTGATCGCCCGCTTCGGGGAGACGGTCAACCTCGGGAACATCCCGCCACACGAGATCCTCGCTCTCGAGTCCCTGCGGGGAGGGCTCCGGTCCGAGACGCTCAAGCCGATCGCGGAGGAGCTCCAGCGGCGCGGTGGCTGGTCGCCCGAGGAGCCAGAGCGGCCGGCCGCGGATCCGGTCTCGGTCGATGGCCCGTAGACGATCGAGCACGGCGCGCGGCGATGGACGCGCGGTCGTCCTCGGTCTCGGCGGGGCAATCCGCGATGAGCCGGCGGAAATCCTCGTGCGGACCGCGTTCGCCGAGGAACTCGACGCACAGGCGGCGTTGGTCGATGCGCTGTCGCTGACCGACCTCGCTCACACGGTTATGCTCATCGAACGCGGCGTGGTCCCGGCCGCGGACGGCGCGCGCCTGCTTCGCGCGCTCGCCGCCCTCCATCTGCAGCCGGCCAGCTTCGTCCTCGACCCGGCTCTTGGCGATGTCTACACGAACCGCGAGCACTGGCTGCTCGAACGTGAGGCCGCCACAGGCTGGCTCGGGGCTGGACGGGCGCGCCGCGAGGCCACGACGACCGCATATCACCTCGTGGTCCGCGGCCGGCTCCTCGACCTCGCCGCCGCGCTGGGCCGGGTTGGGTCGGCCCTGGTCGATCGGGCCGCGGAGCAGCGCGACACATTGATGCCGGACTACACGTATCTGCAGGTCGCCCAACCGACGACATTCGGGCATTACCTGCTGGGCTTCGCCGAGCCGATCCTGCGGGACCTCGATCGGATCAAGGCGCTGTTCGGGCGGATCAACCAAAGCCCGGCGGGGATCGGCAGCGGCAACGGGTCGCTCCTCGCCCAGGATCGCGACAGGCTTGCCGACCTCCTCGGATTTGATGGCCTGGTGCAGCACGGACGTGATGCCGTCTGGCAGGCGGACGTTCCGATCGAGACGATCGGCGTCGTCGTCGCGGCTCTCGTGAACCTGGATCGACTCGCCGAGGACCTCATCGTCTTTGCCACCGAGGCGTTCGGGTTCATCGAGCTGTCGGACGCCCATGCCCGGGCCAGCAAGGTCCTGCCCCAGAAGCGGAACCCGTTCGCCCTGAGCTACATCCGCTCCGCGGCCAACCGAATGATCGGTGTCCAGGCCGGGATCGCCGCCGCCGCCCGGATGCCCAGCGGCCAACCCGATACCAGGACCGCTGCGACAGGCGAGGTTCCCGCGGGCCTTTCCGCAGCTGCCGGCGCCGCGGACCTGGCAGCGGCGGTCGTCGCCGGCCTGCGCATCGACGCGGCGCGCTGCCGCGCGGCTCTCGACGGCAGTGCCGCCGCCGCGACGGACCTCGCCAGTGTCCTGGTGCGGGACAGCGGGATCGACTTCCGCACGGCCCACGGGATCGTCGCTCGCCTTGTCGGCGACCTCCGTGCCGACGGTCGACGATTGGCCGACGCCACCGAGCTGGATGTCGCCATGGCGGCCCGCGACGCCCTCGGGGAGCGCCCGGCGCCATCCGGCGACGTCGTGCGGGGCGCACTCGATCCGACGCGTGCGGTGGCGGCTCGTGGCGGCCCCGGTGGGGCGGCCCCAGAGGCGATCGATGCGATGGTCGCAGACGTTCAGGCGGCGCTTGCCGGTTCCGAGGCCTGGCGGACGGCGACCCAGGCGCGACTCGCTGGGCGCCAGGCGGCGCTCATGGGCCGCGCCAGCGAGCTCGCGGAGCTCGGCTGATGGCGGCCCTCGTCTCTGATTCGACGATCTACGGCGGGGCCTGGACCTCGACCGCCTTGCGGGCCGTGTTCGACGAGGTTCCGAAGACGGGAGCCTGGCTGAAGATCCTGGCCGTGCTGGCCGAGACGCAGGCGTCGTTCGACCTGATCCCGGGGCCACAGGCGCGAGATGTCGCAGCGACCTGTCGGGGCATCGAGATCGACCGGGCGTTCCTCGAGGAGGTGAGGGAGGGCTTCGAGTCGAGCGGCCATTCGCTTGTCGGCTTGCTCGATGCCGTACGCAGGCGGTGTCCGGCCGGTGCCGGCGAGTGGGTCTGTTACGGCGCCACCGTCCAGGACATCACGGACACATGGTTAATGACCGCGCTCCGGGCCGCCCGGGAGGTCATCGGACACGACCTGCTCGAGATCGACGGTCACCTCGCCGAGATGGCTCGCACGCATCGCAACACCGTCATGCCCGGTCGCACCCACGGCCAGGTCGGTCTGCCGATCACGTTCGGCTTCAAGGTCGCCGGATGGCTGGCCGAGGTGCGTCGCCATCGGCGCCGGCTCGACGAGATCGAGACCCGGATGGATGTCGGCCAGCTGGCCGGAGGTGTCGGCAGCCTGTCCTCGTTCGGACCGCGCGCGCTGGAGGTCCAGGCCCGCTTCCTCAAGGAGCTGGGCCTGCGCGCTCCGGACATCTCGTGGACGGCGAGCCGGGACGTCCTCGCCGAGTGGTGCGCGTGGCTGACCCTCGCGGCCGGCACGGCAGACCGCATCGGGCATGAGGTCTACAACCTCCAGCGTCCGGAGATCGGCGAGGTCTCGGAGGGCCTCGTCCCGGGGACGATCGGCAGCATCACCATGCCGCACAAGCGGAACCCGGAGATCGCGGAGCATCTGGGCACGCTCTCGCGGGTCGTTCGCCACACCGGCGCGATCGTCGCCGAGGGGCTCGTCCACGAGCACGAACGCGACGGCCGGTCATGGAAGGCCGAGTGGCTGGCCATCCCGGCGGCGACTCTCGCGGCCGGCCGAGCCCTCGAGCTGCTGGGTGAGATGCTCACTCGACTCGTCGTCGACCCGGAGCGGATGCGGGCGAACATCGCAGCCGCCGGCGGGTCGGTCGCGTCAGAGGCGGTGATGCTGGCGCTCGCGCAGCGTGTGGGCCTGCTCACGGCGCATCGCCTCGTCCATGAGGCGGCACTGGCTGCCACGGCCGAGGGCATCTCGGTGCGGGACGCCGTACTGGCCTCGCCCGACATCATCGCCGCGCTCGATCTCGCCAAGCTGGCCGAGCTGTTCGACTCGAGTGGCGAGGCCGGGCACTGCGCGGCGATGGTCGACCGGGTCATTGGGTCGGGGGCGTGATCGCTCCGAGCGCCGCCGCACTCGCGAGCCGGCTCGCTGACGTTCCCCGGACGCGGTTGGCCGTCCTGCCGTCCCCACTGCCGCTGGCGCCACGTCTCGGGGCAGCCGTCGGCGGCCCCGAACTGTGGCTCAAGCGCGACGACTTGCTCGGGTTTGGCGGCGGAGGCAACAAGGTCCGCGGCCTCGAGTTGCTCCTGGCGGACGCTGTGGCCGGCGGCGCCGATACGCTGGTGACCGGCGCCGGACCGCAGTCGAACCACGTCCGAGCGACAGCAGCCGCGGCGGCGTCGCCGGTCTTGGTATGGTCGCGGTCTACTGGGGACGGGAGCCTCTCGCGTCCGAGGGGAACCTCCGTCTGCCCCGGCTCTTCGGCGCGGAGGTGCGGTTCACCGGCGACGCCCACCGAGCATCCGCCGACCGCGGCATCGAAGCGGTCGCTGCCGAGTTCCGCGCCGCGGGCCACTGGCCATATCCAATCCCGCGCGGCGGCGCGAGCGAGCTCGGGGTCATCGCGCATGTCCTGGCCGTCCAGGAGCTGTCCCGCCAGTGCTTCGACTTGGGATCAACGCCGGGTCAGATCGTGCTGGCGGTCGGCTCGGGCGCAACGTATGCAGGCTGGCTGCTCGGCAGCACGGCCCTGGAGCTGCCGTGGCATATCGTTGGCTACACCGTCAGCCGGCCGGCCGGCGAGGCGACCCGGAGGTCTCGACCCTGGCCGCCGAAGCGGCCGCGATGCTCGGCCTCGACGGCCTGACTCCCGTGGATGACCGGATCGATGTCCGCGACGGCGCCATCGGCGATGCCTCGGCGTCCCGACGCCTGCCGGTCGGGCGGCCGGCGACTGGTGGCGCGGAAGGAGGGCGTCCTGCTGATCCGACTTATACCGCCAAGGCGATCGGAGGCTATGTGGCGGACGTGACAGCCGGTCGGTTCGACGGGATCGGCGGCGCGGTGTTCCTCCACACCGGCGGAGAGCCCGCCCTGTTCGTCGGGCGAAGCTGAGCCGATGGCAGACTGGGGCGACGCGTTGTTCGAGCCGCGCAGTGTCGCGCTTGTGGGGGCGACGCCGGCGCCGGGCAAGGTCGGCCACGTGGTGCTCCGGAACCTCCTCGCGACGTGGTCCGGCGAGGTCCACCCGATTCACCCGACCGAAACGGAGATTCTCGGCCGGCGGTGCCGGCCGTCCGTCAGCGACGTGCCCGGTAAGGTCGACCTCGCGGTCATCGTCGTACCGGCATCGGCCACGCCCACCGTCATCGAAGACTGCGCGGCCGCCGGGGTCAGAGCGGCCATCATCATCGGTGGCGGATTCGCCGAGGCAGGCCCAGCCGGACGGGCGCTCCAGGAGCGCGTCGCCGCCGTCGCCCGGGCGGGCGGCATCCGGATCGTCGGCCCGAACTGCTTCGGGGTCATCAATGTCCACGGTGGCTTGAACGCATCGATCGGGATCGGCCTGCCGGAGGCCGGCGGCGTCTCCCTGTTCAGCCAGAGCGGTGCCTACGGTATGGCGGCGTTCTCGCGCTCGAAGGACGGCGAGATCGGTTTCGCCAAGGTCATCGCGCCGGGCAACACGATGGACCTGAACGAGGTGGACGTCCTGCGCTATCTCGGGACCGATCCGAGAACGCGTGTCATCGCGATGCTGCTCGAGTCGATCAGCGATGGCGCGGCCTTGGTGGAAACCGCTCGCGCGGTCACCCCGCACAAGCCGGTCGTCATTCTCAAGACTGGCCGCGGCGAATCGGGTAGGCGGGCCGCCGCAAGCCACACCGCAGCGCTTGCCGGTGATGCGGCGGTTGCGACAGCCGCGCTGCGCCAGGCCGGGGTCCGGCTCGTCACCGATGGGCTGACGCTGCTGGACGTCGCAGCGGCCCTTGACCGCCAGCCGGCGCCTCGCGGGGGACGGGTCGCCGTGGTGACGAACTCCGGCGGCACGGGCGTCGAGCTCGCGGATCTGCTCGAAGCGCAGGGGCTGACGGTGCCGCGGCTTTCAGCGGGCCTGCAGGCTCGGATCCGGGTCCATCTGCCGGCGCATGCGAGCACGGAGAACCCCGTCGACCTGACGGTCGACTGGGAACGATTTCCCAAAATGTATGGGGAGACGATCCGGGCGCTGCTCGACAGCGACGAGGTCGACGCGCTGATCCCCGTCCTCCTCCACCGGTCTGCGCTCATCCCCGAGGTGACCGACCGGGTGATCGCGGAGGTCACCAGCGCGCGTGAGCGCGGCTCGACCACACCGGTCCACATCTGCTGGGTCGGGCCCCAGGAGGCGGAATCGAACCGCCGCAAGCTCCTCGCGGCGGGCATCCCGTGCGCGCCATGGGCTGCCCGGGCGGCACGAACGCTCGCGGGTTCGCGCCCGCTCCCTGTTCGGGCGGTCCCGCGCTCCGGGCCGGCCCTGCCCGTCCCGACGTGCGCCGACCGAGATGGCTGGTTGCCACCTGAAGAGGCCCTGCGGTTGATCGCCGCGGCGGGCGTGCCGGTGGCGCCGTGGCGGGTCGTCCACTCGACCGAGGACGCTGTCGTGGCAGCAGGGGAGCTGGGCTACCCAGTGGTCCTCAAAGCGATCGGGCCTGATCTCGTCCACAAGACCGAGGCCGGGGCCGTCCGGCTCGGCCTGGCGAACGGGGCGGCGGTTCGAGCCGCCGCCCGCGAGTTGCGGCGACGTCTCAGCCCGGGCCCGCTGTTCGTTCAGCAGCAGGTGAGCTCCGGCGTCGAGCTGGTGATCGGAGCGGTCCACGCCCCGGGCTTCGGGTCGCTCGTCATGGCGGGCCTCGGCGGGATTTGGGTCGAGGCGCTCGACGATGTCTCGATGCGCCTCGCGCCGTTCGGCCGGGCCGAGGCGACCGCGATGCTCGACGAGCTCCGGGGCCGAGCCCTTCTCGACGGCGGTCGGGGTGGTTCATCGGTTGACAGGCGGGCCCTCGCGCAGATGATCTCGGCCGTCTCTCGCTGGCTCGCCCGGGCGCCGTGGCTGCGCGAGCTCGACATCAATCCGCTTATCGCCACCCGTGACGGGCTCATCGCTGTGGACGCCCGCATCCGGGTGGCAATCCCCGACTGACCCGACGAAAGGAGCGAGATGGAACGGATCGACCTGTGGATCGGCGAGGAGCTGCCCCCGGCGGTTGGTGCCTACGTCGAGACTCGTCGAGCCAACGACGGAGAGGCGATCGCAGCCGTCGCGCGGGCGTCGGCCGCGGACCTCGATCCCATCCTCGATGCGGCCGCGGGCGGGGCGGCGGCAATGCGGGGGATGCCAGCTCACCGGCGCGCCCGGCTGCTGAATCTGGCCGCCGATCGCCTTGAGGCGGAATCCGAGGCATTCGCCCAGCTGATCTCGACGGAGATCGGCAAGACGATACGGGACGTCCGCGGGGAGGTCAGTCGGGGACCCCAGAACCTGCGTCACGCGGCCGCCGAGGCGCTCAACCTGCGGGGCGAGGTCGTGCCGATGGACGCGGTGACCGGCGGTGAAGCACGTATCGGATGGACGCGGCTGGAGCCACGAGGCGTCATCGCCGCCATCGTCCCCTTCAACTTCCCGCTGAACTTGCTGATCTATAAGCTCGCCCCGGCGCTGGCGTGCGGCAATGCCGTCGTCGTGAAGCCGGCAAGCGCCGCGATGCTGCCCGCGCACCGGCTCGCCCGGCTGCTCGCCGACGTCGGCTTTCCGGCTGGCTCGGTGTGCGTTGCGCCAGGCTCGGGCGACGTGCTCGGCGAGGCGCTCGTCGCCGATCCCCGCGTGGCCATGATGTCATTCACCGGAAGCGTCCCGGTCGGCCTGCGACTTCGAGGCGCGGCACGACTCAAGCCGGTGACGCTGGAGCTTGGATCCAACTCGGCGAACCTCGTCTTCGCCGATGCTGACCTCGACCGGGCGGTCACCGCGCTCACGGCGGCGGCCTTCGGGTTCGCCGGCCAGACCTGCCTATCGGCCCAGCGCCTGTTCGTCGAGCGGCCGATCCTGAACGAGTTCCTCCATCGTTTTCTCGAGCGGACCGCGGCCCTGCGAAGCGGTGACCCGCTCGACGAGGCCACGGACCTGAGCCCGCTCATCGCCGGAACAGAAGTCGAGCGAGTCCACGACTGGGTCGCCGAGGCGGTCGCGGCCGGTGGCCGGCTGCTGAGCGGTGGGTCGCCCGACGGACCACGCTGCTTCTCCCTCACCGTCGTCCTCGAGCCGTCGGTCCAGACGCGACTCTTCCGCGACGAGGTCTTCGGTCCGGTCGTCGGGGCCTATCCTTTCGAGACCCTGGACGACGCCATCGCCGGGGCGAACGACAGTCGGTATGGCCTCAGGGCCGGTGTCTTCACCCGCGATGTGACGCGGGCGATGACCGTTGCCGAACGGCTCCACGTGGGCGGCGTGTGGATCAACGAGGCGTCCATCTTCCGGCAGCAGAACGCCCCGTACGGCGGCGTGGGGGATTCAGGCCTCGGCCGAGAGGGAATCCGTTGGGCCGCCCGCGAGATGGTCGAGGAGAAGTTCGTCGGGATCCGGCTGTGAGTAAGGGGGCTCTCAGCGGTCGCCGCGTGCTGATCGTGGGGGCGGTGGCTGCCGGATCCAAGGCCGCGGCCACCGCCCGGCGGCGCGATCCAAAGCTTGACATAGTGGTCCTCCAGGACGAGGCGGACACCGCCTATTCAGCCTGCGGCCTGCCGTACCACCTGGCCGACCCGTCGATCGTCCCGCGACATCGGCTGGTGGCGCGGACGCCGGAGCGATTCCGATCGGACGGCATCGACCTCCGTGTCCGCCAACGCGTCGAAGCGGTGGATCTCGGCGCCAGAGAGGTCGCGACGGTCGATCTCGCGACCGGACGGTCGTACCGGGAACCGTTCGACCGCTTGCTCCTGGCCACCGGCGCCGAACCGATCCGCCCGGAGCTGCCGGTGGGTGCCGGCGCGCCGCCGGTGATCACTCTTCGCTCCCTGGCCGACCTCGATCTCGCCATGCCATTGGTGTCCGCGGCAAACGACGTCGTCATCGCCGGTGGCGGCTATGTCGGGCTCGAGGCTACCGAGGCCTTCCGCCACCTCGGGGCGACCGTCACCGTCGTCGAGCGGATGCCCCGGATCCTGCCCGCGTTCGATGAGGATTTGGCCGGGATCGTCCTTGCCGAGCTGGCCGGCAAGGGCGTCGAGGTGATCCTGGGCGAGGCGCTCGCGGCTCTCGAAGCTGGCTCCGTCGTGCTGGACAGCGGTCGGCGCATCCCGGCCGACGTAGTTCTGATCGCGGTCGGCATCCGGCCCAATGTCAGGCTCGCTCGAGGCGCCGGACTGCCGCTCGGCGCTGGCGGCGCGATTGCGGTTGATGATCGGATGGAGACGGCGACCCCGGGGGTCTTCGCCGCCGGCGACTGCGCCGAGACGACCCAGCGACTGACCGGTCGCAAGACCTGGCTGCCGCTCGGCGACGTCGCGAACCGGCAGGGTCGAGTTGCCGGGGAGAACCTGGCCGGCGGCGATCGACGATTCCCGGGCGTGATCGGGACGGCGATTTTCCGTGTCTTCTCGCTGACCGTTGCCCGGACCGGCCTGACCGTGGCCGACGCACGCATCGGCGGGTTCGACTCGGTTAGCTCGCGGATCAGCGCCCCGAGCCGGGCGCGCTACATGCCGGGATCCGTACCGGTGGAGATCGGGCTTGTCGCCGACCGGCCGAGCGGACGTATCCTCGGCGCTGCGATCGTCGGGGCCGACGGAGCCGACAAGGCCATCGACATCATCGCGACGGCGATCTGGGGCGGACTGACCGCGGGCGATCTAGCTGATATCGACCTCGCGTACGCGCCGCCGTTCAGCCCGGTCTTCGCCCCGGTCCAGGTGGCTGCCGAGGTCCTCCGCGCCAGTTTGTGGGGCGAAGGCAGTCAGGGCGTCTAGGGCTGGGAGGAGGCAAGGTGTTGGGGCACACAAATTCGTCAGGACGATCGAAAGGCCATTCCAGCTGACATTCTTCGCTTAATGGGTCACCCAAGCAGCGTCTGGGCGGTTAGCGTCCACGAACGTGGTGTACGAGAGCCGGGCTGAGGAGCCCGGA
>JRHI01001587.1_pt1 | contig 18396 bp, 20 predicted proteins | sample 215371 | NCBI WGS metagenome assembly JRHI01 (sample SAMN02929681, study PRJNA255918) | sediment metagenome | biome: cave system; feature: Ice Cave; material: Sediment; isolation source: sediment from deep within a dark volcanic ice cave with no known source of... ...
TGCCGTTTCAGCCCGAAGTGGGGCCAGGTAACGTTGCCGAACCTACCACGTCGGGGAGGTAGGGACCGAAGAGCTGCGAGACCGGCAGCTGGCCGGCGACGTACCCGAGCGAGCCGACCACGGCAAGCGGCCAGCCGTCGCGGAGCCCGCGGCGCCCGCTGACCAGGTAGATGAGGATCCACGGCGGCAGCAGCGCCAGCACCGCCACCACCCTCCCCACCGATGCGGCGAGCACCGAGGTCTGCAGGCCGGTGACCGCGGCGAGGCCGATGATCGGCGCTCCCAGGGCACCGAACGACACCGGCGCGTTGTTGGCGATGGCGGCGACCCGGATGGCGTCGAGCTCGGCGATCCCCAGGCCGACGAGGATCGGCGCCACCACCGCCCACGGGTAGCCGAACCCCACCAGCCCCTCGAGCAGCGCGCCGAAGGCCCAGGCGAGCAGCATCGCCTGCACCCGCACGTCGGCGGTCGCCTGGGAGACCAGCCAGCGCTGGAAGGTGGTGAACACCCCGGTGACCACCAGGGTGTTGAAGATGACCACGCCCCAGAACGTGATCCAGTCGACGGCGAGCACGCCGGTGGCGCTCCCGTAGACGTAGGCGCGCAGCGCGGGGCCGGCCGGCGCCTGCCACACCGTGACCGCGAGCAGCAGCGTCACCGCCGATCCGATCACCGCCGCCAGCCAGGCGGTGATCCGGAGGGCGGCGAGCATCACCAGCAGCGCCACCACCGGCACCAGCGCCAGCAGCGAGGTCAGCCCCAGGTTGTGCGCCGGGTCGAGCACCTGGCGGAACAGCGCGGGCATCGACGACCCTCCCCCTTGACCTCCTCCCACCGGTGTCGAGCATATGCCTGGGGATGCGCCTGGGGCGACTCCGCTGGCAGCATCGTCAGCATGGACGTGGAGCTGCCCTGGGACCCGGCCGCGCTGGAGGCGGCGGCGCGCGAGCGGCTGCCGACGATCGCCTACGCGTACTACGCTGCGGGAGCGGGGATGGAGACCAGCGTCGCCGCCAATCCGCGGGCCTGGGAGCGCTGGTGGCTGCGGCCGCGGGTGCTCGTCGACGTCGCCGCGGTGAGCACCGCGACGGCGGTGCTGGGCACTCCGGTCGCGCTCCCGGTGCTGCTCGCGCCCTGCGCCTTCCACCGCCTCGCCCACGCCGACGCCGAGGCGGCCACGGCGCGGGCGGCGGCGGCGGCGGGCACGGTCATGGTGGTCTCGACCCACAGCTCGCTGCCCCTCGAGGAGGTGGTGCCCCACGCCGCCGCCGGCGCCTGGTTCCAGCTCTACGCCGACCCCGATCCGGAGGTGACCCTGGGCCGGGTGCGCCGCGCCGAGGAGTGCGGCTGCGGCGCGCTGGTGATCACCGTCGACGCCCCGGCCTGGGGGCTGCGCTATCGCGGGCTCGGCGACGCCGCCGCCTTCGCGGAGGCGGCGGGATCGACCGCGGTGAGCTCGGGGGCGGCCACCCATCTCGGGCTCGACTGGGCCGGGGTCGAGCGCATCGTCGCCGCCACCGCTCTGCCGGTGGTGCTGAAGGGCATCCTCCACCCCGACGACGCCGCCCGCGCCGCCGCCGCCGGGGTGGTCGGGGTGGTGGTCTCGAACCACGGCGGCCGCCAGCTCGACGGCGCGATCCCGCCCGCGCTGGCGCTGCCCGAGGTGGTGGCGGCGGTCGCCGGCGGCCTGGAGGTGTACGTCGACGGCGGGGTGCGCAGCGGCGCCGACGTGCTCCGCGCGCTGGCGCTCGGCGCCCGGGCGGTGCTGGTGGGGCGGCCCTACCTCTGGGCGCTCGCCCTCGGCGGCGAGGCGGGGGTGCGGGCGCTGCTGCGGCGGCTGGCCGCCGAGACCGCGAACGCGATGACCCTGGCCGGCCAGACCGACGCCACCCGGGTCGAATCCGGGATCGTCGTCCCCGCCGGCCCGCCGGTATCCTGAGACCGTCGAGGTCGGGCCGACTGGAGGGCGGGCGCGATGGGCTTCCTGAGCAAGCCGGTGAGGACCGTCGAGGTCCCCGAGCCCTCCCGGGTGCCGCTGCCCGAGCGGGTTCCCGCACCCCGCCGCGAACGCGACCCGGCGCCGCGTCGCGAGGAGCGAGGCGAGCCGGTCCGCGCGTAGCCGGAGGTGCGCCTCTTCCGCGCCAGCGCCCGCCGCGGCGAGCCCGGCCCGCCGCCGCCGCTCGACGGCCCCGTCGCCGGGGTGCGCGCCTGGATCGCCGCCGAGGAGGCGTCGGGCGCGGTCGTGCTCCGCAGCCAGGTCCTCCCCCACTCCGCCTGGCGGTCGGCGAACGAGGCCGCGGCGTGCGGCCTCGGCCGGATGCCCCACGACGCCCCCGACGAGCGCTGCGAGTGCGGGCTGTACGCCTGGTGGCAGCTCGACGACACCGCCGTCGGCCAGGCCGCCGACGCGGTCGCCACCGCGCTGGGGCTGCACCCGCTGGGGGCGGTGCTCGGCGCGGTGATGGGCTGGGGAGACCGGGTCGTGCTGCACCGCGAGGGCTGGCGCGCCGGCCGGGCCCGGATCGTGGCGCTGTCGGCCCCCGACCGCGGCTGCTGCGACGCCATGCTCGCCCGCTACCTCGCCCGGGTCGAGCCCTACGCCGACTGGGCCGCGGAGCGCGCCGCCCAGAGCCTGTGGGCGTCGGAATCGGTGGTGCGCCGGGTCGCCGCCGGCTACGGCGTGCCGGTGGTGCCCCAGCGCAGCCTCGAGGCCGTGGCCCGCGAGCACGGCTGCCGCCCCGACCTCGGCTGAGCGCAGAATCCGCGGCATGAGCGCACCCGGCTGGGTCACCTTCGACTGCTACGGCACCCTGGTCGACTGGAACCGCGGCATCGCCGCGGCGATGGAGTCGGTCGCCCCCGGGCGGGGCGCCGAGCTGCGCGCCCTCTACGAGCGGGTCGAGCCCGAGGTGCAGGCGGAGCGGCCCTTCCGCCGCTACCGCGAGGTGCTCGCCGAGGGGCTGCGGCGGAGCGCGCGGATCTCCGGGATCGAGCTCGGCGCGGGCGCCGACCAGGCGCTCGCCGCCAGCCTCCCGGAGTGGCCGGTGTTCGACGACGTCGGCCCCTCGCTGGGGGCGCTCCACGACGCCGGATACCAGCTCGCGGTGCTCTCCAACGTCGACCCCGACCTCTTCGCCGCCACCCGCGAGCGGCTGCCGGTGGAGATCGACCTGGTGGTGACCGCCGTCGACGTGGAGAGCTACAAGCCCGGACCCGCCCACTTCGAGCGCTTCCGCGAGCTCTCCGGAGCGGCGCCCGGGGAGTGGGTCCACGCCGCCTGCAGCTGGTTCCACGACATCGCGCCCGCCCACCGGCTGAGGGTGCCGTCGGTCTGGGTGAACCGCGACCACGGCTCCGAGGACCCTGGCCTGGCGTCGGCGGTGATCCCCGACCTGATGGTCCTCCCGGCGGTGGTCGACTCCCTGTTGGGCGGCTGATCTGGCTCAGAGCTCGGCGGGGGACTCCCCCCGATCCCGTCGCCGTCCGAGCCGGGCCAGCACGCGGCCGGCGCCGGCGTCGGCGAGCACACGGCGGGCGCAGTTGCGGCCGCCCATGCCGTGCACCCCGCCGCCGGGATGGGTGGAGCCGGAGCAGAGGTAGAGGCCGGCGAGCGGCATCCGGTACCGCGACCACCCCGGCAGCGGCCGGAAGACCGCCTGCTGATCGAGCGCGTACGAGCCGCCGGCGACGTCGCCGCCGACCAGGTTGGGGTTCTCCGCCTCGAGGTCGGCGGGCGAGCGCACCGCCATCCCGAGCAGCCGCGACCGCAGCCCGGGGGCGTGCTCCTCGAGCCGGGCGAGCACCCGCTCGGTGAAGCCGTCGCGCAGCGCCGCCCAGCCCTCGCCACCGATCTCGGCGGCGGCGTCCCCGCGCGGGGCCCCGGGCACGTGGCACTCCACCCAGAGGGTGGCGCCGCCAGCGGGCGCGCGGCTCGCGTCGGCGAGCGACTGCTGGCCGCAGATCAGCTGCGGGCGGGCGGGGAGCAGGCCGCGACCCACCTGGTGCTGCGCCTCCGCGGTGGTGTCGAGGTCGCCGCAGAGGTGGACCACCCCGCAGTCGCGCAGCTCCTCCGCCGCCCAGGGCGCCGTGCCGGCGAGGGCGAGGTCGAGCTTGAACATGCCGCTGCCGTGGCGACGGCGGGCCAGCCGCGCCGGCACCGAGGCGGGCAGCCGCTCGGCGCCGACCAGGTCGAGGAGCAGCCGGCCGGCGTCGAGGTCGGCGACCACCGCGCGCCGCGCCCGCCAGCGCTCGCCGGCGGCGGTCTCCACCCCGGCGGCGCGGCCCCGCTCGACGAGCACCCGGCGCGCCTCGGTGGCGGTGCTCAGCCGGCCGCCCGCCTCGGTCAGGACGTCCACGAGCGCCGCGGTGAGCCGGCCGGCGCCGCCGGTGGGGATGGGCATCCCCAGCGCCTGCCCGGTGACCGCGAGCATCAGCGCCGCCGGGGTGCTGCCGCAGGCGTCGACGGGGACGTCGCCGTGGGTGACCCCGCAGGCGAGCAGCGCCCGTGCGGTGTCGGTGACCAGCAGCCGGCGGGCCACCGAGTCCATCGGCTCGAGCATCAGCCGGACGCAGCCCAGCGCCCCGGCCACCCCGGTGCGCCGCAGCAGCCCCGCCGCCGGCCGCAGCGGCGGCAGCGGCGCGAGCAGGGTCTCGAGCAGCGGCCGTCCCGCCGCCTCCCACCAGCGCATCAGCCGGCGCCAGCCCCCGGCGTCGACGCCCCCCAGCCGCGAGGCCGTGGTCTCGGGGTCGCGGTGGATCACCGCCGCCCGTCCGGGAGCGACCGCGGCGCCGGCGGGCACCTCGAAGCCGGCCCACTCGACCCGCCGGTCGAGCCCCAGGTCGGCGAGCACCGGCGAGGCCCAGAGCATCGGGTAGAACGCGGAGTAGAGATCGTGGACGTAGCCGGGCAGGGTGACCTCGCCGCTGCGCACCGCGCCCCCGGGCTCGGTGGCGCGCTCCAGGACGGCGACGTCCCAGCCCGCCCGAGCGAGCAGCGCCGCCGCCACCAGCCCGTTGGGGCCGGCGCCCACGACCACGGCGTCGGCTACGGGCACCACATGCCTCGATCTCCTCGAAGTGCTCGCATTGTGTCAGGAGTCATGGTAGTGTTCGTCATCACTATGCCTGATAGCCTGTTTGATAGCTTTGCCGGGTCAAGGGGTAACAAGCGCCCACCCCCGCTGACCGTCGTCGACGAGGAGACCGAGGTGCCCCTGGGCACCGTCGAGCCGTCCGACACGCCCCGGCAGGAGGCCGCCGCCCAGGCGACTCTCTTCGCGGTCGCCGCCCTCGCCGCGGCCGGGGCGTTCGCCGTCGTCGGCCTCACCACGGTGGTGATCGCGATCGCGGTCCCCTCCCACTGGGTGCTGGCGCTCGCCTTCACCGGGATCTTCGTGATGGTGGCGATCGCCACCGGTCTGGCCGCGGTGTGGCACCTGCGCAGCCGCCCGGCCGGGACGCGGCTGGTGCAGCTGACCGCGGTGCCGCGCACCGCCGCCCGCGCCGTCCGCCGGCGCACCGCCGCCCCCCGCAGGAAGCGCCAGGGCGACTGAGCCCGGCTCCTACCGGCGCGCGGCGAAGCGTCCCGCCCAGCGGGCGGGGGGCGCCACCGGCGCCAGGCGGTCGTAGATCTCGCCGTGGCGACGGGCGCTCGCCGCCCAGCTGTAGCGCGCCGCCACCGCGGGCCCGGCGGCGGCGAGGCGCTCGCGCAGCCCGCGGTCGGCGACCAGCCGCCGCATCGCCGCGGCGATCGCCCCGGCGTCGCCGGCGGCGGCGAGCAGGGCGGTCTCGCCGTCGGTCAGATAGCTGCGGAACACCTCGATGTCGCTGGCCACCACCGGCCGCTCCGCGGCCAGCGCCTCGAGCACCGCCAGCCCCCAACCCTCCCGGGTCGAGGGCAGCACGAACGCGTCGGCGGCCCGATACCACGCCACCAGCTCGGCGTCGGGCACGGTGCCGAGCACGACCACGTCGGTCCCCAGCCGGAGGCCCCGGGCGGTGGCCCGCGCCAGCGCCGCCTCGCGGTAGGCGGAGTGGTCCTGGAAGGAGTGGCCGCCGAGCACCGCCAGCACCGGCGAGGGCCCCGCCTCGCCGCACAGGGCCGCCATCGCCTCGAGCAGCTCGGCGCTGCCCTTGCGCGGCTCGATCCCCCCGACGGTGAGGAAGAGGAAGCGGCCCTCCGCCCCCACCCGGGCGCGCAGCCCCGCCGGGTCCACGGCGCCGGGGCCGGAGAAGCGCTCGGCGTCGACCCCGTTGGGGACCACCTCCGCCTCGACCCCGGGGTCCTCGCCGAGCAGCCGGCGCCACTGCTCGCTGACCACCAGCACGTGATCGGGCTCGAGGATGGCCCGCCGCTGGCAGTCGATCAGCGCCGGGGTGGTGAAGTCGTCGACGTGGTGGACGGTGCGCACCACCAGCGCTCGGGCCCCCCGGTCGCGCACCCGCGCCGCCGCCCGGGCGGCGATGCAGTCCTGCGCGTGAAGGATCCGGAAGCGTCCCGCCAGCGGAGCCAGGCCCTCCGCCAGGGCGTCGACGGCCTCGGTCACCCGCTCCTCGAGGGTGGCGGCGGACGCGGGCGCGGGGAGGATGGTGTGGGGCGCCCGCACCGGGCGGTAGAAGCCCCGGTCGGGGTCGCCCAGGGTGACGATGTGCACCGGGCGGCCGGCGTCGTGGAGCGCCTCGGCGAGCTCGACGGTGTGCACCACCCCGCCCCGCGGCTTGGTCGAGTAGGTGAGCAGCGCCACCGGCGCGGAGCTCAAGCCGACGCCCTCACGGTGCCCGTGCCGGCGACGATGCGGGTGCCGTGCCGTCCCTCGACCGCCTCGAGCACGTGCTCCGCCGAGGTGATCACCGCGAGCTCGCCGCCGTCGCGGACGAAGCGGCGGGCGGCGGCCACCTTGGGACCCATGCTCCCCGGGGGGAAGTGCCCGGCGCGGTCGAGTGCCTCCGACTCGGCCAGGGACATCTCGGTGATCGCCCGCTCGCGAGGGGTGCCGTGGTCGAGGCTGACGCAGTCCACCCCGGTGACCAGCGCGAGCACGCCCGCCCCCAGCTCCACCGCCAGCCGCCAGGCGGCGAGGTCCTTGTCGATCACCGCCTCGACCCCGTCGAGCCGGCCGTCGCGGCGGGTCACCGGGATGCCGCCGCCGCCGCACGCGATCACCAGGTGGCCGCCATCGACGAGGTCGCGGACCGCCCGCGCCTCGACGATGTCCAGCGGCTCGGGGGAGTCGACCACCCGCCGCCAGCCCCGGCCGGCGTCGTCGACCACCGCCCAGCCCCGCTCCGCGGCCAGCTCCAGCGCCCGCTCCCGCGGGTAGAAGGGGCCGATCGGCTTGGTCGGCACCGCACCCGCCGCCGGCTCGGCGACCACCATGTGGGTGACCACGGAGACCACCGAGACGCCGCCGCCGCAGACCTCGTCGAGCGCCATCGCCAGCAGGCTGCCGATCTGGCCCTGGGTCATCGCCCCCACCGCGTAGAGCGGCTGGGCGGCGACCCCGGAGGCGCCCTCCTCCTGCTGCAGCGCGAGAGCGCCGACCTGGGGGCCGTTGCCGTGGCTGATCGCCACCCGCCAGCCGGCGTGGAGAAGGGCGGCGGCGGCGCGGGCGAGGGGCACGGCGTTGGCGCGCTGCTGCTCCCAGGCCCCGGACTGGTCCGGCGGGGTGAGGGCGTTGCCGCCCAGCGCCAGCACGACCGTGTGCCTCATGCTGGGCCCGGGCCACGGATGGGACCCGGCGCGCTCGGCGCCCCCCTTCCGATTGTGTGCATGATAGAGGACAAGGCGTTGAACATAGTACACGCCGGGTACTCGGATGAATGAACAGGAGATCGCCGCCCTGGTGCGGCGGTGGCGGGAGGACGAGGCCCGCCTCTACCCCGTCGTGATGGTCCGTCCGGACCTCTACGAGCGCGCCGGGCTGCTGGTCCGCGCGCTCGCCGACGAGCTCCGCGCGCACACCGCGGTGGAGGAGCTGGCCGCCGCCTTCCCCCGGGCGTCGGAGACCCTCGACGGCCTCCTGGCGCGCACCGGGATGGCCGCCGAGGAGCTCGACCTGGGGCTGATCGCCGGCGCCGCCTTCGGCATCCGGCACCGGGAGATCCTGGGTGCGCTGGAACGGTTGCGTGCGCTGCGGCTGATCTCCGAGGCGCGCGACCGGGGCGGTGCCTGGGTGGTCCTGCACGAGAGCGGCCGCCCCGAGCGCACCGGCCACCGCCGCCTGGAGATGCACGTCCGCAGCGGTGAGGCCCTCCACCTGTACATCGACCCGGACCCGGCCACCGGGCGCCCCGAGTACGGCCTCCAGCGGCTGCGTCTCGACCCCGGCAGCGGCGACCAGGCACCCGGCACCACCGTCGAGGACGCCCGCACCTTCGCCGACGCCGAGGCCTGGACGAAGGCCACGCAGGAGCTGCGCCGGTACCTCGAGCAGGAGTGACGCCGGGGCCCTGGCACCCTTGACAGGGTGCGAAGCCGCGGGCAAGATTCTGCTTTCCTTTGGTGAACGGTCGTCTTCCAAAGTTTGTGGAATTGTCCGGTCGCGAGGAGGCGCGCATGGCCACCGTTCCGGTGACGCCCGACCTGGGGCGGCTGCTCACCGAGCTGCAGAGCCGCGGCGTGCGGCTGGAGGGGCCGGTCGAGGCCCGGCGTGGCGGCGCGGGCCCCTCCGACGCGGGGATGATCCACGTCGAGGGGGTGCCGGTGACCGTCCCGGTGACGGCCGCGTACGTCGCCGGGTCGCCGTACACCATGCGACGCGAGGACGAGGGCTGGGGCATCTACCACGGGGGCGTCCGCCTCGCCTCGGCGGCGGCGCCGGAGCGTCCCCGGTACTACGACCTCACCACCGACGACGGGATCCCCTACTGGAAGATCGCCCTCCTCCACCTCGACTCGCTGGCGAGCACGGTGATCCAGAGCTGCGCCTACTGGGACACCGAGGACCAGTGCCACTTCTGCGGCATCGAGCTGACCCTGCAGGCGGGGAGCACGGTGCGGGTGAAGCGGCCCGAGCACCTCGCCGCGGTGGCGGTGGCCGCGCGCGACCTCGACGGCGCGGTCGACGTCACCCTCACCACCGGCAGCACCCACGGCCCCGACCGCGGCGCCCTCTACCTGGCGCGCTGCGCGGCGGCGATCAAGGAGGCGAGCGGCCTGCCCATCGAGGCGCAGTTCGAGCCCCCGGGCGACCTCGCGGTGCTCGACCGGGTCCACGACGCCGGCGTCGACTCGGTCGGCATCCACGTCGAGTCCTTCGACCCCGCGGTGCTCGCCCGCATCGCCCCCGCGAAGGCGCGCACCGGCATCGAGGGCTACTTCGCCGCCTGGGAGCGGGCGGTCGAGCGCTTCGGCCGCGGCCAGGTCTCGACCTACGTGATCATCGGCATGGGCGAGGACCCCGAGGTCACCGTGCAGGGCTGCCTGCGCGCCATCGACCTCGGCGTCTACCCCTTCGTGGTGCCGCTGCGGCCGGTGCCGGGCAGCCTGATGGAGGCGTGCTCGCCGCCGCCGGCGGAGCGGATGGACGCGATCTACCGGCGGGTGGTGCCGCACCTCCAGGCCCGCGGCATCAGCGCCGGGACGGTGCGCGCCGGCTGCGCCCGCTGCCAGGCGTGCTCGGCGATGGGAGTCATGGAACGGAGCAGCGGTGGTGACGACCTCGAGCGCATCCCCCTTCGCCCTCTCCACTAGCCCGCCCACCGTCCACTGCCGGCCGGTGGCCTCGCCGGGCGAGCTCGAGGTGCACCTGCGCATCCGCGAGCGCGTCTTCGTCGACGAGCAGGGGATCTTCGCGATCACCGACCTCGACGACCGCGACGCCGACCCGACGACCCTCCACGTGCTCGGCTTCTGCGACGGCGAGGTGGCGGGGACGGTGCGGCTGTTCGACCTCGACGGCGAGGGCGTCTGGGTGGGCGACCGGCTCACCGTGCTGCCCGCCTACCGGGCCCGCCACGTCGCCGAGCCGCTGGTGCGCTACGCGGTGCGCACCGCCGGCGAGCGCGGCGGCCGGCTGATGCGCGCCCACGTCCAGGTGGCCAACGTGCGCTTCTTCCGCCGCCTCGGCTGGACCGCCCTGGGTGGGCCTGCCGACTATCTCGGCAGGCCGCACCAGGACATGGTGATCGCGCTGGGACCCGTTTAGGCCACCGACCGCCCGAACGAGCGGGCCGCCCAGGTGATGGTGACGGCGGCGAGAGCGGCGGCGACGGCGATGCCACCCAGGACCGTTCCGCCCGCGAGCGGGGTCTGGAACGCCTTCCGGGCCGCCTCGACGGCGTAGTAGAACGGGTTGGCGTGGCCCACCCCCTGCAACCAGGCGGGAGCCAGGCTCAGAGGAAGCAGCATGCCGCTGAGCAGCATGATCGGCAGGAAGATGGCGTTGAGCAGCGGAGCCATCGCGTCCTCGCTGCGCAGCTTGAGCGCGAGGCCGTAGGAGAGGCAGGCCATCCCCAGCCCGATGAGCACCAGGAGGACGGTGATGATGGCGATCGAGGTCGCGGTGATGTGCAGGCCGAAGGGGATCGACATCAGCACCAGCAGCGCCGACTGGAAGAGCAGCACGGCGATGTCGCGGCCCGCCCGGCCGAGGAGCATCGACAGCCGGCTCATCGGGGTCACGCGCATCCGCTCGATGACCCCGTAGCGCAGCTCGGCGATGAGGCCGAAGCCGACGAAGACGCAGCCGAAGAGCGCCATCTGCACGAGCAGAGCGGGGACGAAGATGTCGTAGGCGTTGCCGCCGTAGTCGGGGGTCGACTCGGCGACCTTCTTCAGCACCGGGCCGAAGAGGAACAGGTAGTAGATCGGCTGCATCAGCCCGACCACGACCCACACCGGGCTGCGCAGCGTCTGGCCCATGCTCCGCTGGAAGACCAGCCAGCTGTCACGAAGGACTCTCATCACGCGGCCTCATCACGAAGCGACCGGCCCGTCTGGCGGAGGAACACGTCGTCGAGCGACGGCCGCGCCAGCGAGATGGTCTGCAGGGTCAGCCCGCCGCCGTCGAGGAGGCGGAGGATCAGGGGCATGGCGGCCTCGCCGCGCTCCACGTAGAGGCGCACGGTGCCCTCGTCGATGGTCGCCTCGCGCACGAAGGGCTGATGCTCGAGCAGGCGCAGCGCCTCGGCCACGTCCTCCCCGACGCCGACGGTGACGACGTCACCGGCGACGTCCCGCTTCAGCTCCGCGGCGGTGCCCTCGGCGACGATGCGGCCGTGGTCGATGATCGCCAGGCGGTCGCAGAGGGCGTCGGCCTCGTCCAGATAGTGGGTGGTGATGAACACCGTGGTGCCCTGGTCGCGCAGGACGCGGATCTCGTCCCAGAGGTGGGCGCGGCTCTGCGGGTCGAGCCCGGTGGTGGGCTCGTCGAGGAAGAGCAGCTGCGGCTTGTGGACCAGCCCGAGGCCGAGGTCGAGGCGGCGGCGCTGGCCGCCCGACCAGGTGCCGGTCCTGCGGTCGGCGCAGGCGGTGAGGTCGAGGGCGTCGAGCACCTCGACGGCGCGCGCCTCGGCGGTGGCGCGGTCCATCGCGTAGAGGCGCGCCTGGAGCACCAGCTCGCGGCGGCCGGTGACGGTGGGGTCGGTGGAGTGACCCTGGGCGACGTAGCCGATCCGCTCGCGCACCTGCCGGGGCTCGCGGAGCAGGTCGCAGCCGGCCACGGTGGCCTCGCCGCCGCTGGGCACGAGCAGGGTGGTCAGCCTGCGCAGGGTGGTGGTCTTCCCCGCGCCGTTGGGGCCGAGGAAGCCGACGATCTCGCCGGCGTCGACGCGGAGGTCGATGCCGGCGACGGCCTCGACCTCGCCGCGCCGGGTCTTGAAGCTGCGGCGCAGCCCGTGGGTCTCGATCACAGGGACCTCTCCTTCTGGCTCTGGGTCTGGGCCGGCTGCGGCGCGGCGTCGGGGAAGTTCTCGTGGAGGGCGGCCATCGCCTCGGCGGTGGGGACGGCGAGGCTGCCGGCGGCGATGGCCGCGATCACCTCTCGGACCCAGTCCAGCTCGGCGGCGCGGAGCACCATCCCGTGCTCGCCCTCGAGGGTGAAGAGCCGGGGCAGGCCCTTCGCGGTCAGCATCTCGAAGACCCCGCGCGCCTCGGCGAGCTCGGCCTCGATGCGGTCCGCACGCTCCTCGAGCAGGGTGCGCAGCTCGTCGATGCCGACCGCGCCCGCGAAGGCGAGGCCGGCGGCGAACTGGGTGTACTCCTTGGCGGGGATGCGGAGCAGCTCGCGCAGCCACCCGTCGAACCTAGCACGGCCCGCCTCGGTCAGCCGGTAGACGGTGCGCTCCGGGCGGCGCCCGTCGCGGGCGGTGCTCTGCGCCTCGATCAGGCCGTTGCGGAGGAGCAGGTCGACCACGGTGTAGAGCGAGCCGTAGTTGAGCTTGATCGCCTCGTGGATGGCGCGGTGCCGCATCAGCGACGCGATCTCGTAGGGGTGCATCGGCCGCTCGAAGAGCAGCGCCAGGACCGCCAGCGCGAGGGGGTTGGTGATGTCGCGGCGTTGCTCGTTCATGACTATCCGGAGCCGAGTATACGGTCACCACTACTCTTCGACGAGTAACGTGCCGGTCACGGCCCGTGACCGTGGTGTAATTGCGAGGGTGCCGATGGCGAACGACCTCGAGGCGCTCACCGGGAGGCTGGCGGTCGCCGGGTTCATCGCGGCGGAGGAGGAGGCCCGTGAGCTCCTCGCTCGCGCCGCCGGCGACGCCGGCCTCCTCGAGTCGCTTGTCGGACGCCGCCTCACCGGCGAACCGCTCGCCTGGATCACCGGCGGCGTCGTGTTCTGCGGCGTGGAGATCCGCGTCGACCCCGGCGTCTACGTGCCCCGCTGGCAGAGCGAGCCGCTCGCGCTTCGCGCCGCCGAGCGCCTCCCGGCGGGCGGGGTGGCGATCGATCTCTGCACCGGCTCCGGGGCGATCGCCAGGGTGCTGGCCGCCCGCCACCCCGATGCCCGGGTCGTGGCGACGGACCTCGACGAGCGTGCCGTCGCCTGCGCGGCGGGGAACGGCGTCGAGGTCCACCACGGCGACCTGTTCGCCCCGCTGCCGCGCGCCCTCGAGGGCGACGTCGACGTCGTCGTCGGCGTGGTGCCGTATGTGCCGACCCGGGAGCTGCCGCTGCTCCAGCGCGACACCTTCACGTTCGAGTCACCCCGGGCCTATGACGGCGGCGGCGACGGAACCGAGGTCCTCCGGCGGGTCCTGAGCGGCAGCCGCCGCTTCCTCCGGCGCGGCGGTGCGCTCCTGCTCGAGCTCGGCGGGGAGCAGGCCGGAGCGCTGGCCGGCGACCTCGCCCGCCTCGGCTACGCCGAGATCGCCCTGCTCGTCGACGAGGAGGGGGACGTCCGCGGCGTCGAGGCCACGCTCACGCGCTGAGCCGCCGCTCCAGGGGCGTCCGGAAGCGGGGCGTGACCCTGACCCCCCCGAGCCACCCGCCGAGCGTCGCGGCCGCCTCCTCGACCGCCCCCGCCGCCTCCCGCCCGATGTCCTCGAGCAGCTCGACGGCGACGCCGCCGCCCGGGGTCTGGCCCCAGCCGCCGACGATCCGGCCGTCCCACCACACCGTGGGGCCGGCGTTGCCGGAGCGGTCGAAGAGCGCCGGCCCGTGGCCGCCAAGGTACCAGTCGCGCCCGGCCCAGCCCATCACCGTGGGGTCGAGGGCGGGGAGCAGCCCCACCCACGGCGCGACCGCCGGCTCGGGCTCGAGGTCGCCGGCGAGCACCAGGCCGGGGACGCCGTCGAGGTCGACGGCCACCGCGCCGCAGGCGGCCAGGGCGGCGCGCACGTGGACCGCCGCCCACCCCGTCCACCAGCGCAGGTCGGCCTCGGTGCCGGGGCCGTAGCCGGCGAGCCAGCGGCGGACCAGCTCGGCCCGGGCCTCGCCGGCGGTCCATTCCGGCACTCCGCCGGGCAGCCATGCCTCGAGCGGCGACCACCGGTACTGGCTGGAGATCCAGCTGCCGCGGGGCCGGCCGCGGACGATGCGCCCGTCGGCGGCGAGCAGGGTCAGCACCCGGGTGGTGATGTTCTGCCGGCTCTCGTACGGCTTGCCCTCGGCGAGCAGCATCCGGGTGCGCAGCCCGGGCACGTCCGCGGAGAGCTCCGCCCCGGTCGCCTCGCCGCGAGCGGCGAGCGCGGCCAGGGTGGCCTGCTCGACCGCGGCGAGCCAGGCGGCCGGGCCGCCGACGCCCGCCGCCTCCAGCAGCTGCAGGGTCCGGCGCCGCTCCAGCGCCGCGACCGCCCGGGTGCTCGAGGCCTGCACCACCCCCACCAAATCGCGGGGCACCACGAACATGGTCCGGCGCATCCCGAGCATGCGCACCAGGGTGCGCTGCTCGTAGAGCGCCCGCTCGACCGCGGCGGTCTCGGGGAGGCGCATCCGCGCCGCGGCGGCGAGGAACACCGTCGCCGGGTCGGTGGCGTGGAGGGCGACGAGGCCGCCGGCCACCTCCACCGGGCCGGAGGCGCGGTCGGCGGGCGCGAGGTGGTGGCGCCGCGACAGTCGCGCCCGCCGCTCCTCGACGCCGAGGCGCCTCACCCGTCCCGCAGCCGCAGCCCTGTGACCGGTTCGCTGCGGAGGTCGAGGACCAGCCGCTCCTCCCCTCCCCCCCGCACCCGCAGCTCGCCGCCGCCGTCGAGGGTGGCGATCACCTCGCAGGCGAGCCCGCGGCCGGCGAACCGGGCCCGGCAGGCGTCGACCGCGGCGGGGTCGGCGCAGAGCAGGAAGCCGTAGGCGGGGAAGGCCATCACCCAGGTGGCCAGCGGCACCCCGGCGGGCCGGGGCAGGGCGTCGAGGTCGACGCAGGCCCCCGTGGCGGTGGGCTCGAGGAGCATCGCCAGCGACCCCAGCACCCCGGCCATGCTGACGTCGCGGGCGGCGACGCAGATCCCGTCCTCGGCGAGCTCGGGGAGCAGCCGGACGTCGTCGCCGAGGCGCTCGCCGCGGGCCGCCAGGGAGGAGAAGTAGGGGAAATCGGCGCGCATCGTCCCCTCCAGGCAGCAGGCCAGGAGCAGCGCCTGCCCGGGGGCCACGTGGCGGGAGCTGAGCACCGGGCCGCGCAGCTCGCCGATCCCGAAGGCGGAGATCGCGGGAGGACCCTCGCGAACGGTCAGGTGGCCGCCCACCACCGGCACCCGGTAGAGGCCGGCGGCGTGGCGCATCCCCTCCAGGGCGAGGCGAGCCACCGGCTCGGGAGCGATCACGGTGTCGAGGATCGCCAGCGGCCGCGCCCCCATGGCGCAGACGTCGTTGACGTTGGCGACGACCGCGGCGATGCCAGCGCCCCGCGGGTCGGCGGCGACGAAGGGCGGCCACAGCGCCTCGCCCCCGGCCACCACCCGGACCCCGCCGGCCTCGAGGACGGCGGCGTCGTCGCCGGGGCCGCCCACCCAGTCGCTGGGGCCGAGCACCTCGCTGACCAGCGCAAGCGCGGCCTTGGCGCGCAGCCCCGGCCCCTCGCGGACCGCCCGCACCACCGCGTCGAGCTCGCTCACCGCCGGTTCAACTTGCACGGGACGAAATGCGCATCTACTATCGAAGAAATGTCGCGTCCCGACTTCCTCGAGCTCCCCTCGCGCAGCTCGAAGCCCCGGCGGTCGGGGATCACCCACGTGCTCGACCGCGGGATGCCGCTCCCCGAGCTGTCCGCGCTCCTCGACCTGTGCGCCGACCACGTCGACGTCTGGAAGCTCGGCTGGGGCACGGCGTACCTCGATCCTCGGGTGGCGGACAGGGTGGCCATTCTCCGGGAGCACGCGGTCGAGGCGTGCGTCGGCGGCACCCTCCTCGAGGTGGCCTGGGTGCAGGGCGCCGCCGACCGGCTGCTCGACTGGGCGGAGGAGGCCGGCTTCCCCTGTGTCGAGGTCTCCAACGGCACCCGGCGGCTGCCGCTCGCCGCCAAGCGCGACCTCATCGAGCGCGCCGCCGCCCGGTTCACGGTGCTCGCCGAGGTCGGCGCCAAGGAACCCGACGCCCCGGTGCACGCCTGGGCCTGGGCCGAGGAGGCCGCCGGCGACCTCGAGGCCGGCGCCACCTGGGTGGTGGCCGAGGGCCGCGAGAGCGGCACCGTCGGGCTCTACTCGGCGGACGGGACGGTGCGCGCCGACCTCGTCGACGCGCTGCTCCGGGCCACCCGCCACCGGGTGATCTTCGAGGCCCCCCGCAAGGACCAGCAGGCGTGGTTCATCCGCCGGCTCGGCCCCGACGCCGGCCTCGGCAACGTCGTGCCCGCCGAGGTGCTCGGCCTCGAGGCGCTCCGGCTGGGGCTGCGCGCCGACACCATCGAGCTGAGCTGCGGCGAGGGGGAGGTCGCCGCCGCCGCGGGGACATGAGCAACCTCGTCCCCCGGCGCTACCGCGACGTCTCCGTCGCCGAGCTCGACCGTCCCCTCGACCCCGCCTCGCTGCGCCAGCACCTGCTCGGCCGCGACTCCTACCGGCGGACCCGCTACATCATCGCCCGCCACGGAGAGCAGACCGCGGTGGTGCGGGTGGACCGGGCCACCGAGGAGCCGCTCTTCTCGCCGATCACCGGCGTGGAGGTCCTCGCCCTCCCCCATGAGTGCGCGCTCCTCCACCTGCCCGAGGTCGACACCGCGGTGCCCACCCAGCTCGCCGCCGCCGCCGGGCGCCACGCCGCCGGGGTCCGCTGCGTGGTCGTGCACGGCCGCTACGAGCACATCAGCTTCATCCTCGACCCCCGGCCGCTGCGGATCACCGTCGTGGAGGTGGTGCCGCCGGAGCCGGCCAAGCTCCTCGACCAGTGCCGCCGGGTGCTGGCGGTGGCCGACGACCTGCCCCCCATCGAGCTGGTGCCCCACCTCGTCGACCTCCGCGAGCTGGGGTCGGACGGGCACGCCGGGCGCGACCGGCTGCTGCCCTGCCGGGGCTCGGGGATCGTGCTCGAGGGGGTGGACGTCGCCTACCTCGACCAGCATCCCACCCGCCGCGACTGGCTGCAGCTCGGCTGCGAGCGCTCCCGCGAGATCCACCGCTGGTTCTACGGCGACGACGCCGAGGCCATCGACATCTGCCCGCGGCGGATCGCGGCGCCGGCGCCGGTGCTGACCAAGTGCTGCCTGATCGAGGAGCACCTGGAGGTCGCGCCGGGGAGGGTCACGGTTCCCTGGGGAGCGTCACTTGCGCTGGTCCGCGACGGCCTGCGCGAGGTCGCCCGGATCGCGGAGCCGGCATGGGCGCCCGCCTGAGCGACTCGCGTCTCTACGCCCACCTGTGGGGCACCGACGAGATGCGCGCCGTCTTCGACGAGGAGGCGCGCCTGCAGTCGTGGCTGGACGTCCTCGCCGCCCTCGCCGCCGTCCAGGCCGAGCTCGGCCTCATCCCCGCAGGCTCGGCGGAGGCGATCGCCGCCGCCGCCCGGGTCGAGCTGCTCGACCTCGACCTCGCCGCGGAGGTGACCCGGAGCACCTCGCACTCCACCCTCGGCCTGATCGCCGCGCTGCAGCGGCTGCTGCCCCCGGAGGCGGCGGAGCACGTCTACTACGGGGCCACGGTGCAGGACCTGACCGACACCTGGACGGCGCTGGCGATGCGCCGGGTCGGGCGGGTGGTGTGGCGCGACCTCGGGGCGGTCGAGGGCCTTCTCCTCGACCTCGCCGAACGCCACCGCGACACCCTGATGCCGGGCCGCACCCACGGCCAGCCGGGGTCGCCGATCAGCTTCGGCCTCAAGGCCGCCTCCTGGGCCGACGAGGTGCGCCGCCACCGCGAGCGGCTCGCCGAGGGGGCGCCGCGCTGGCTGGCCGGCCAGCTCGGCGGCGGGGTCGGCACCCTCGCGTTCTTCGGCGAGAGCGGCCTCGAGCTGCGGGCGCGGTTCTGCGCGCGCCTCGGGCTGCGCGACCCGGTGGTGCCCTGGCTCACCGCCCGCGACCGGGTCGCCGAGTTCGGGCACCTGCTGGCGATGGTCACCGCCACCCTGGCGCGGATCGGCACCGAGGTGTACCAGCTGCAGCGCCCCGAGATCGGCGAGCTGCGCGAGCCCGCGGCGGTGGGGGCGGTGGGCAGCATCACCATGCCCCACAAGCGCAATCCCGAGGCGGCGGAGCATCTCGCCACCCTCGCCCGGCTGGTGCGCCAGCAGGCGGCGACGCTGCTCGAGGGGATGGTCGGCGAGCACGAGCGCGACGGCCGCGCCTGGAAGGCGGAGTGGATCGCCCTCCCCGAGGCCTGCCTGCTCACCGGCGCCGCCCTGGCGCTGGCCCGGCGGCTGCTCGAGGGCCTCGAGGTGGACGCCGTCCGGATGCGCCACAACCTCGAGGCCGGCGGCTACGCCGCCTCGGAGGCGGTGCTCGCCGAACTCGCCCCCCGGCTCGGCAAGCACCGTGCCCAGGGCCTGCTGCAGGCGGCGCTGCGGACCGGGCAGGAGCGCGGCCAGAG
>JRHI01001588.1_pt1 | contig 18391 bp, 17 predicted proteins | sample 215371 | NCBI WGS metagenome assembly JRHI01 (sample SAMN02929681, study PRJNA255918) | sediment metagenome | biome: cave system; feature: Ice Cave; material: Sediment; isolation source: sediment from deep within a dark volcanic ice cave with no known source of... ...
GATCCGTCGATCATCCCAGTTACCCGGCCGCCGCCCAAGTTGACGATGCCAAGGCGCACGCTCAGGAGCCTCCACTTCCTCGCACCATGTCACCTGGTCGCTGCACCGCGCGTCGGGTGCTCCACTTGGGCCTCGGCTGGTGTCGCTGTGTTAGTCGAGGTAGTCGCGGAGCGCCTGGGAGCGGGAGGGGTGGCGCAGTTTGGTCATCGTCTTGGATTCGATCTGCCGGATGCGTTCTCGGGTGACTCCGTGGATGTGTCCGATTTCATCGAGGGTGCGTGGTGGGCCGTTGGTGAGCCCGAATCGCAGCCGGATGATGCTGGCTTCCCGTTCGGATAGGGTGGCTAGCACGGACTGTAGGTGGTCCTGGAGCAGTGTGAAGGAGACCGCGTCGAGGGCGACGACGGCTTGGGAGTCTTCGATGAAGTCGCCGAGCTGGGAGTTGGCTTGGTCGCCGATGGTCTGGTCCAGCGAGATGGGTTCCCGGGCGTAGTGCTGGATCTCCAGCACCTTCTCCGGGGTGATGTCCATTTCCTTGGCGAGCTCGTCGGGGGTGGGTTCGCGGCCTAGGTCCTGGAGCAGTTTGCGGTGGATGCGGCCCAGGGTGTTGATGACCTCGGTCATGTGTACTGGGATGCGGATGGTGCGGGCCTGGTCGGCCATCGCGCGGCTCAGGGCTTGGCGGATCCACCAGGTGGCGTAGGTGGAGAACTTAAATCCCTTGGTGTAGTCGAACTTCGCCACCGCGCGGATCAAGCCCAGGTTGCCTTCCTGGATCAGGTCCAGGAACGGCATACCGCGACCGGTGTATCGCTTGGCCAGCGACACGACCAACCGCAGGTTGGCCTCTAGCAGGTGGTTGTTGGCGCGCTGGCCGTCGCGGACGATCCAGCACAAATCCCGGCGCAACTGCGGGGAGAGCTTGTCGGGCGAGTCCTCGGCCCGGTGCACCCGCTCGGCGGCGTAGAGCCCGGCTTCGATGCGCTTGGCGAGGTCCACCTCCTGCTCGGCGTTGAGCAGGGCAACCTTGCCGATCTGCTTTAGATACGCCCGCACCGAGTCGGCCGAGAGTGTGAGCTCGGCGTCCCTGCGGGCTTGACGCAACGCCCCGGACTCCTCCTCATCCCAAACGAAATCCACGGACTGCTCGGCTTCGTCCAACGGCTCCGCAGGATCCCCGGCGCCCTCACTGGCTAACGAGACATCGTCATTCGGCAGGCCCAGGGACGCTGGACCACGCTCGCCGCGCTCGAATTCAACATCATTGACCGGCGTATCCTGAGCATTCTGGGGCGCCTTGGTCACTCGGCGGCCTTCGCGGAATGCAGCGGCGACGCTCACCATCCTCACCTCCTACCGGCTCCCGGCGACACCGAGATCTCTAGTGACAACCACACCGAGCGCGAACATGCTGAATATAGGACTTCAGCCTCCTCAACAACAGGACCGGTCGCCATCGGGGTACCCGCGGACTGTACGGGAAGCGAACGCCTCAGGCTGGTCGAGTCCCACGTACACCGGCCGACCACAGCGCCGAACGAACACAGAGCACGGCATAAAGGTCCGTCCTTATCGGGTATCCGGCCCGGTGCTCCGCGCCGCACCAGTGGCTTCAGGCGACGACCGACCAGTGAATGACAAACTTGACATCGGCTCAAAAACCCGGGAGTTGAATCGGAACACTCCAACACCACCTGAACGGGTGTGGCCCGACCTGCTGGTTACGGCCTGCGAAGCCGCCGGCCAGAACCTCCCCACTTGACGCGTTGATTCGTGATCGTGGTCAGCTGATCGCCAAGGAAAGTGGCACGCTACTACCGGGCCCGAGTCCTGGGCGAGGTCAAGCTCGACATCGCTGCACCTCTCCCCGCTTGCACCGGATAGGTCAGCACGCCGCGGTCAGGCAACGCGGACAAGACGGTGATCGGTGCCTCTTGCAAGGCTCCTATATGATGCCACACCGCCCGGCCGTTCGCGTGCACGCGGCGCACCACCGAACCGACCACTCCTGCACAGGACAGCAGACTCCGCGTCAGTCCCCGGAGAATCACACCCGTCGAGCGGCGCCGCCTACATCCTCATACTCCCTTTCTCCGGGCTGGCTGACACAAGCGTCGAACCCGGCTCGATTGGGCGGCTGGGTGTGGCAACTCGCCGACCTCCCCAAGGGCTACCACACGGCTTCCCGGGGGGCAGGCCTGGCAACCACGCCCAGCGGTTGGCAGGGATGGCGCCCCCGGGGGGAGCCGCGCGGTCGGGCTACGCCTGTCGACGGGATGCCACACAGCTCCCAGCGTGCAAGATCTGTCACCGAGGGCACGAAGGCGAGCACCGTTGTCCACGACGATCCTCGGCGGCCGTAGTAAAAGCGGTAGTAAGGACGCTGTGGGCAGAGGTCGGGCCTGTCGACGGCACGGGCCGCCAGGCGTCAGGATTCAGCTGCCGTTGACAGGCCCGGCTGGCCGCGGTGGGACGCCATGGACGACCAGCCCTGGCTAGGCAGGACGCCGCGGAATCCGATGATAGGCGTGGGACCGGTAGAGCCCCCGCAGTCTGGGAGGGGCAACCGAGTCCCCGTGCGGACTGTGTTTGGTTGCTCCCGGCAGGACGGCCCACACGGCACGGAGATGCGCCATCCGCAAGGGGGCGCCAGGGGGTAGTGGACAGCAGACGAGCCGGAGCGGGGCGACGCTAGCAACCGGAAGGAGCTTGCAACGGCGTTGGTCGTCCCGAAACCGCTCCTGGGGCATCGAGCGGCACGAGGTGACGGTCCACCTCTACGAGGACACGGCTGTGTATGTGCAGGCCGAGGACGATCGCCCAAGGGTGGCAGTAGGGTGCGCTACGAAAGATGGCTGTCGGCAACGGGCCGAGCGCAGTCTGTACAGGCTGGAAGGGTGCATTATGGCGACAGGGACAGTGAAATGGTTCAACGCGGAAAAGGGGTTCGGCTTCATCGAACAGGAGGGCGGGGGCCCGGACGTCTTCGCCCACTTCTCGAACATCGCCGCCCAAGGATTTCGGGAACTCCAGGAGGGCCAGAAGGTCTCCTTTGACGTTACCCAGGGTCAGAAGGGTCTGCAGGCCGAGAACATCGTCCCGGCCTGACCGTCCGAACACACTCAAATCCCACGCACTGTTCAGCAGAAGGCGTGGGATTTGAGTGCAGTTCCGAGCTGGACTGGTAGGCGCCGTTAATGGGAGCGATAGTCAGGTTTTTTAGTGCGGCACGTGCCTGGGAATGCTCCAGTGCTAGGTGGCAGGGTAGAGCCTCACGTCCGGAGCCCCGACTGTCCCAGGAAGTGACCACCGCCGTCCAAGTGCAGTAGGGCAGGAAAGGGAGCGCAGCCGCTGACACTCGTTGATTACCGCCGCTGCCGAACCGTGTGACCAGTTTGATCTGGGCAGCAGACCGCGCTAGTCGACAGCAGCCGCCGGCGCTGGTACGGCAAAGGAGAAGCTCGTCATCCGAAGATGACGAGCCCCCTCTCCGGGTCGTGTGCGGACTCAGGCGCCAGTACGGGCCCCGGTACGTGCATTGCGCCGCTTAACAGCGCGCCGCTCGTCCTCGCTCATGCCGCCCCATACACCGGCATCCTGCCCGGAGGCGAGTGCCCAGTTAAGGCACTCGGTACAGACCGGGCAGCGCCGACACGCGGTCTTTGCCTCAGCGATCTGCAGCAGGGCGGGACCGCTTGTTCCCACGGGGAAAAACAGCTCCGGGTCCTCGTCTCTGCAGGCCGCGCGGTGGCGCCAGTCCATGGTGCTCGCTCCTCGCTGAACGCGCTGGCCACCGGGCGCCCAGCGCTGTCCTCGTGTGTCAAGTTGGGCTTGTGAATATTTGCACGATCTCTGCCGACGTCATCGCCAAGGAAGCGTCGCTGCGGCGAATGACCAAGATGTGCGCTGAACGGCTGCTTCGGGGCGGTACTTCCGTCGGCGGGGACGCCAGCTCAGCGGTCGGTCATCCTCGCGCCAGACAGACAGATCAGCCCCGTGTCAGATCAGCCCCTGTGTGCCGATGTCTAGCTAGGGCGACCTGCTGCGCCGCTCCACCCGATTCGCCTAGGGCTGCCCGCATCTGATAATCGCAGGGTGCTCCGTCTAGATGTGCCATACACGTGTCACAACCCGGGGGGCGCCGGTGGCCTCCTGGGGTGCTCCGGGACCATCACCGATCACAGCGCTGGGCAGGGACGGCGCCTGCGCGGGAGAGTCACCCTTATCAGGGTGCTTGGGTGTTGTTGACTGTGTTGGCGGGCAGTGTGGCGTGCATCATCGAGACGTTGTAGCGGTCGTATTGGCTCATTTATCCCCTTACTGCATGGACGCGCGGTGAATGGCATGCGCCAACGGTCCGTAGCAGCAAGCGAGACCCCCAGCGCCCGAAGTGAGGAAGACCGCCCGCCCCGAGGCACCAGAAGCTAACGCGGGGCCCGGCGTCGAGGTAACTGCGATCAGACTGGTCCCCTTGGGTGAAACTCATCAAGATCGGTGCGGCACCGGCGTCCGGGCCGCAAGAGCCGGCCTTCTAACCCGACGGCACGGAAACTGCCCTGAACGGTGATACGTCGCGGGTGGTGAACGCTGCGTCGTGGCGGTGTCACGACTCCCGGCCGCGGTCCCTGGCGGGTCCAGCTTGCGCCGACCCCGTATCAGTGTTCGAACCAGTTCAGGCCCGGTCGGACTCTCTCCCATGTTGCAGGCCTCGCCCTGACCTCGGCGGATGCCCGGCACGGACCCGTGTGAACACCCGGTACCGGAATTGGAAATCGTGTTGGGTGTTAAAACCCTCGCGGGTTCAAATCCCGCATCCTCCGCCACCCGCCAGCACAAACACCAGTCAGCATGATCGCCAGGCGGTCGGCTCGCCGGGCGCTCGACTCAGTTTCCGCCTCGGTCTCCCTCGGCTCAGGCCGTCCGCGAATGATGATCGGCACCTTGCACCGCGCTGCGGATATGGAAGGGCGGATCAGAGCAGATCGACTTCCAGTGCAGCGTTGATGCGGAGTAGGCGAGAAGGATCTGCGCTGAGCGCGGGCCAGCCTCGTTGGCGGGCGACATAGACGACGTGACCGGCGAGCGCGTCGAAGACATCCGCCGCGGCGAGCAGCTGGTCGACCTGGTAGGCGATGGCGGCGTCGATCTCTCCGAGCACCACGGAGGGGTGGCTGAGTAGATCAGCGAGCAGCGGGGCAGCATCGGGCAACACGGCCCGCACCTCCGCCAGCGCGAGCGTCGGCAAGTACAGCGCGATCCCCACCAGTCGAGCGGTGTCAAACCAGGCCAGCGCAGCGGGCCGTCGCCGTGCCAACGCGGCGAGAGCGGACGCGTCGAGGACCTTCCCGCCGATCACGCGGCGGGATCAGCACCAACGGGGTGGCGTCGCCGGATCTCGTCGTCCCCCGGCCACGGCGCGCCGCATCCGGCATAGGCACGGCGGTAGTCCTCCAGGCTCGGGGCGCCGATGCGGGCGACCAGCCGGGCCATAATCGCCTCGCCCCGCTCAGCGTCAGTGGCATCGGGGCTCGGCAGCGGTGGCAGGCTGTCGTCAACCTGGTGCTGGCGCGTCACCCGCGCAACGGTAGCGGGTGGGATAGACCGGCGAAAGGGCCGACCGCGGCGGATGGCTGGGCGGCTTCGCTCCGTCTCAGTTCGGCCCCTTCAGGGTCTCGCACGTGTCGTGACGATCGCCCTGACCTGCGCGAATGTTCGCGATGAACCCGCGTGGATACCGGTGACCGGCGGCCCTACCAGCTCGTCTAAGTGGCCCTCTCCCGCGACCGCTAGATTGGAAAACTCCCGCCCGCGGGCAGCCGTTCCGCCAGCGTGGCCAACACCGAGTCCCCGACGCACTCCGAGGGGAGCCGCTCATGACCGACATCGGTCCGGAGGCACGGACAGCTAGTGGCACGGTGCGCGGACGGAGAGCGGAAGGGCTCGCGATCTTTCGGGGCATCCCCTTCGCGCAGCCGCCGGTCGATGCTCTGCGTTTCGCCGCGCCGCAGCCGCCTCGGCGGTGGGATGGGGTACGGGAAGCGATGGAGTTCGGTCCGGCACCGCCACAGTCTGGACCACTCCGCGCAGCCGGCGCCACCGGCACGGAGTGGCTGACCGTCAACGTCTGGTCTCCTGACCCGGGTGCTGCTCGGTTGCCGGTGTTGGTGTGGATCTACGGCGGGGCCTACATGTCTGGGTCCTCCGGTGACCCGGTGTATGACGCGGCGTTGATCGCCCGTGAGGGTCTGGTCGTGGTGAGCTTCAACTACCGGGTGGGTGCGGAGGGCTTCGCGCAGCTCTGCGGCGCCCCGACCAACCGTGGACTGCTGGACCAGCTCGCTGCGCTGCACTGGGTGCGGCAGAACATCGCACGTTTCGGTGGCGACCCGCAGCGGGTCACGCTGTGCGGGCAGTCGGCCGGGGCCGGGTCGATCGCGACGCTGCTGACCATGCCGCTGGCCGTGGGTCTGTTCCAGCGGGCGATCGCGCAGAGTGTCCCGGGGACCTACTACACCCCCGCCCTCGCGGCGGACATCGCCGCCGCCCTGGCCGCCCGGCTGGGTGCCGCCCCCACCGTGGCCGGACTCGCCGCGATCGACCCGCAGCGCCTGGCCGACGAGGTCGACCTGCTCAGCAGCGAACTACCCGCACACGCCGACCGGTGGGGGCGAGTGGCGCATGGGGGGCTCCTGTTTTCGCCGGTGGTGGATGGTGAGGTGGTGCCCGATGTGCCCTGGCGGGCTCTGGCGGCCGGGCGCGCGGCCGGTGTCGAGCTGTTGACCGGCCACACCCGCGACGAGTTTCGGCTCTTCCCCGCCCTGTCCGGGCACCTGGGGACAATCACCGAACAGGACGCCACCACCGCCCTGCGGATCTTCGCTCCCGGAACCGACGGCGAACAGGCCTACCGCAGCAACTACCCGCACGCCTGCGCCGAGGACCTGTATGAACTGGTGCACTCCGACGCGATGTTCCGGATGCCCACGCTGCACCTGGCCCAGGCGCACAGCGCTGCCGGGGGCACAGCCTTTCTGTACGAACTGCGCTGGCCCTCACCGGCGCTGGGCGGCGCCCAGGGCGCCTGCCACGCCCTGGACATCCCACTGCTGTTCGGCACCTTCTCCAGCCCCACCGCCCGGATGCTGCTAGGGGAGCAGGAGCCCTCCGCCGAGGCGCGCACCCTCGCCGACGAGATCCGCCGCGCCTGGACGAAATTCGCCGTACACGGTGACCCCGGCTGGGCCGCCTACCGGACCGATCAGCGGCTCACCCGCCTACTCGACACCGACCCGAGCACGGCGCCCTACCCAGAGGAACCCTCCCGGCGGATCTGGAACGGACACGACTTCGATCCATTCGACCTGCTCTGACGGCTTGCCATGCCGCGCCCGCGCTCCCCGCCGGGTTACCGAAGCGGCCGCCGATGGCGGTCAGCCTGACCAGGTGCTGAGCAGGTCGCCCGGGCCGTCGCCGAGCTCATCGACAAAGCCGCACACGTGAACCAGGATGGTGCGGAGGTCCAAGACGGTGTGGATGCTGCGCAGGAGCTGACGGAGATGCGCGAGCGGATGGCTGTGATCAAGCAGGAGGCCGCCGTCGAAGTTGACCGCAAGTGGGTCTCACCATGGTGAACCCCAGATGTGTTCGATCTGAAGGTGAAGACGAGGTTGACGGCTCACGAGGAGTACCGGTCGTTGCAGGCCCGGGTCCGGCATGCGGAGGACAGCCTGGCCGCCGAACCCGAGGCCGGCACGGTGAGCTAGTCACCGCTTGCGGCCTGCCTGGTCCACCTTCGGAGTGAGGGGCCTGCTGAGGTCGGCGTCACACTGATGCTTGGGTAAATGCTCTGGTGGCGCCCCCCACCACGCGGGACCATAAGAGAACCTGCGTCGTCGGGAGGGACACTGATGAAGGTCGCGGAAATTCTCAAGTCCAAGGGCCGATCGGTGGAGATCATCGAGGTCGATGCGACCATCGCCGAGGCGATAGGCCGACTGAACGGCCCTCCTCAGATCGGGGCGCTGGTCGTTTGCGACGAGCACGAGCAGCGGCCGATCGTGGGCACGCTGACTGAGCGCGACATCATCCGCGGCCTCGGCAAGTACGGCGCCAAGCTCTTGACCATGCAGGTCACCAATGTGATGTCGCGCAACGTTCCAGTGTGTTCTCCAGAGGACAGCATCACGCGCCTGATGCAACAGATGACGGCCTCCCGTTACCGCCACCTGCCCGTAGTGGACCATGGCGAGCTAGCCGGCCTGGTCAGCATCGGCGACGTGGTCAAGGCCCGCATCGCGGATATGGAACTGGAGACCGGGCTGCTAAGGGACCTCTACATCGCGCGCGGCTAAACATCGCAGCCCGGCCGGAAACGGCCCTTCTACCGGGAGCCGTCGTAGGTAAACTCCAGGATCGCTCCGGGGTTGTCGAGCTTCTCAGTCGGAGGTCCGAACTTGGGTCCCGACAGACCGGTGCTGTCCGTGGAGATATAAACAGCTCGATGGTCCGGGCTCAGCGCCAGATCCCGGTAGCGGTTAGTGGTCTTAAAGAACTGAGTGATATCGCCCTGCACTGAACCGCCGTCCTGGGTGAGCCTCAAGCAGTAGAGGGCACCATTCTTCAGACTCGTCACCAGCAGGGAGTTGCGCCAGCCCTCGAATCCACCCTGGTCGGCCGGCATGTAGTCCACGCTGGAAGGCGCGATCGACGGCCAGCAGATGTACGACTGGTCGCCGCAGGCCGGATCATGAAAATTATATCCGTTGGGGACTGTGTAGAGCGTCTTCAGCGGCTCTACATAGTCGGGACTGCTCCAGTCGGTCTCCCGCTGCTGAGGCACAGACGGCGGGATCGCGAAGTTGTCGTAGTGCAGGCTGGCGCACGGTGGCGTGGTGGACGCGGACCAGTTCCCATACACGTACGATTCATCGTCCTTAAAACCGGACACATACGGCCAGCCATAGTTCTTGCCGACCTGGATCAGGTTGATTTCATCGTCGGCCTTGGGACCATGTTCCGCCGAGAACAACCGGCCTCCCGGTCCGAAGACCAGGCCCTGTGGGTTCCGATGGCCGTACGAGTAGATATGACTCCGCACCCCCCTGATCACCGGATTATCGGACGGAATGCTGCCGTCGAGGTTCAACCTCAGGACCTTCCCGACGTACGTTGTCCAGTTTCGGTTACCGACGTCTTCCGTAGTTGGCAGATCCTGCGCTCGGATAAGGTTACAGAAGCGTTTGAACTGATTATTCCCCTGGTCCCCGATCGAGTAGTAAAGCTTCTGATCGGGGCCGACCAGCAGGCGCCCCGAATTATGATCCGTGCTCGCCGACAAACCCGTGATCAGGTCGACCGGTCGGCTCATCCTGCGCTCTGCTGGATCGTAGGTATAGCGGACTATCTTGGTGCGACGGTCGACCGCGGGGCCCGGATCGGCGTCATAGGTATAAGCGAGATAGACGTCATTGTTGCCCTTCAAAAAGTTTCCCGGAAAAGCCATGCCGAGCAGGCCGTCCTGACTCTCAGTGGAGTACACGTCAGAGATGGTGATCACAGTGCTCTTTGAGCCGTCAGACGGGTTCACGCGGGTGACTCGCTTGCCCGTCTTCTCGGTGACCCAGAGAAAGCCATCGGGCCCCCACGTGATCTCCCACGGGTCCGCCAAGCCGGTCGTCAGGACTCGAAAGGTGAACGGCTCACCCGAACGTGTTTCGCTCGATGGCTTCTCTTGGGAGGCTGTACAGCCTGTCGCTGACAACACGAGCAGGGTGGCCAGGGCCAGAAATCGCTTCATGCGTCGCTTCCCGGGCTCAGATCGGTGGAGTGGGGGCTCGTCGGACATGCGACCTCGTGGCGGTGGGCCCGGCCCGCGGATCAGCGTCACCTACCCGCACACCGCACCCGACCCGCCCGACCAGCCAGGGTCTGTTCGTGCCAGCAGCTCCGTGCCCCGACCATGCGGAGATCAGTGCTATGCAGCGGGACCGCCAGCAGCGTTGACGCCGTGGTCGCCCCATCCGACACCGGTACCGGCAGGCAACATGTTAGCCATGCGGAGAAGATCCATGGCGCCGCCGTCATCGCCACTGTGGCCGCCATCGGTGGGCTGGCTGACGAACATCGACGCGACGGTGCGAGCCGGCAGCAACTCCACGTGCTGACAGTCCAGCTCGGCGGAGCCCAGTACGTCAGACATCGAATCCTCCTAGGTACAGGCGCGCCCGGCTGACCCCGGGGCGTGGGAAACGCCTTGTCGGCGGCAGTGCCGGTCGGTATGACATACCGTGCCCACCAGTAATGTCCGGTGGCAATCAGTAGTCGTACCGAACCTGTCGAGGCTCGGTACGTAGTCCTCGACGCGGGTCTGTCGAGGGTGCGCGCCTGCACCTAGGCGCGGTAGCCGTCCCTGAGTTGGTCGACCGCAACGGCCGCGGACTGTCCCCTGGTGGCGCCGTGGAGGCGTGTGCGTAAGGTGTCGACCCGTAACCTGGAGACCACGGTGGGTAGCGGCAGCGCGACCGGGGCAGCTACCCAAGATGTTCAAGTGAGGCACGCGTTCCGAGAGGTGGCGGCATGGCGCTTAGACAGCAACAGCTATTGTCCCCGCGCCGCGAAGCTGCCGCGTTGGCGCGAAGGTCAGTCGCCCAACGCCACAGTGATCAAGCGGAGGTGTGGCTGGGCCGCGCCGAGTTCAAGGAGCTGAACCGCCCGCCGCTGGCCGGGACCGTCGAGGCGTTGCGATCCGATATCAAGACCACCGCCACGCCAGTCCCGACGCCGGCCGGACTCGCCGGACCCGACGTCCGCCCACCGGCCCCGATCCAGGTCCCGCAGCGGCCATCCGTGACCACCATCCCGCCAGGATCCACCCATGTCCCGCACCGTCAGGGTGCGCCGCGCCGGTTCACCCGGTTCGCGGCAGCGGGCATTCTCGCGCTGGTCGGGGGTGCGGCGTCCGTACCGCTGATAACGCCCCACAGCGGCTCCATCGCTTCGGTCACCGTCGGGAACCCGGCGCCCGCAGCCCCCGTGGCTGCCATCCCGGAATCGGACCTCGCCGGCATTCCCCGCGGCGATGACTCCAGCGGGGCATCCGTCGCCGCACCGAACAAGCCAGCCGACGGCGCGAGCTCCGCAGCCGCCGCGGAGCGCACGCCTCAAACCACCCGGAGCACCACCCGGTCCAGACCTCCGGCCATCATGACACCCCGTCCCGCGCCGCGGACCCCCGCAATCCCAGCTGAGGCCTACGCGGCGTGGTCGCGATTGGCTGAGCTCAGCGCGCGTGATCAGGGCGGGACACGCGTTCGTCCAGACGCTGCACCGCACCGGTAACGTCGCCGATGGCGGCATCGGGTCAGTCCTGCCACAAGTCAGGTGTGCCGTCGGGAACGAAGGGCGACAACGACCGACACAGGCGGGTGATCGCCGCTGTGGCCTGCGGCCAGGTCGTGTGCGTGGGGTAGGTGGTGAAGACCACGACGATGCTGCGCCCGCCTGGACCGATCGTTCCGGTGGTGTGCAGCAGCGGACTGACGAGGTCCGGCGGCGGGTTTGGTTCCTCCTTCATGGCGGGAACCGGTCCGGCGAACTCTCCCATGCCGGCACGGTCCTCGAAGCAGCGCTGCTCGTCCGGCACGGTCGCACCCCAACCCGACCAGCCCTGCTTGGCACCCCACGGGCGGGCAAAAACCCGGGGGATGCCGAAAGACTGGTCCCGACCGTCCTCGGCGCACCGGGTCGAGGCGTGCAGGTTACCGATGATGAAGTCCCGATACTTGGTGGACGCCACATCCAGGATGTAATGGTAAGTCTTCGCGACATCCACGGCCGAAGTAACCGTGTAGCCCCAAAATCCGCGCTGTTCGGGGGCGGGGGGCGAGGTGTCCGGCAGTCCGATGAGCGTGGTCATCCGGTCGATGATGTCGGAGTACCCGCCCCGCACCCAGAACACACTGGCTGCGTAATCCCAGCTGCCCCGCAGCATTGTGCGCAGCGCAAGGATGTCCATGCGCTGCTCGTCGGTGGTGGCCTGCTCCAGGTCCAGCACCGGATCGTGCTGGACGAGGTAATCCAACGCGATGAGCAGTTTGACCACCGACGCTGTGCGAAACCGAGCGCGCGGATCCCGCACGACAGTGAATTCCTGTTGCTCGCGGTCATAGACCGCGAAGCTGGCGGTGACGCCCGGCGGCACCGGCACCAGGGAACCGAGATCCTCAGCGCGCATCGGACCAGCCGCGGCCGGGGACGACCCGATAACGACGGTCGCGAGGCAGACGAGCATGCTGATTACCCCGGCGCCCAGGAGTTTCACGATGCGGAATGGTAAACCATTGGCGGTCATGGGGACCCGCCCTCACCTGGCGGGTTGGATTACAGTCAGCCCCGCTGAGGCGGTACGCCCCGATGTCAGCCCTGTGACAATAATGGTGTAGTCCCCCGGCGGGTCCTTCTCCAAGACTCGTTGCCACCTGCCGCCACCAGTGCCTACGGGGAAGACACCTATCACGTCGTTGGTCCGGTTGATGGAGAACCTTACGTTTTCCTCGGGCGAGAACCCCCATGCGGTGGCAAAGTAGGTATCACCAATCTTGACCTCGGAGGTTGACAGCACCAACCGGGCCGCGCCGGTGCCGGTAACGACCCGCAGCCCAGCCGAGGCGGTACGCCCCGATGTCAGTCCTGTGACGGTAATGGTGTAGTTCCCCGGAGGGTGCCGCTCAAAGACTGGACCGGGCGACTCGGTGCCACTCGAGTCGGCGGGGAAAACGCCCATCACGCCCTCGGACGGACCGGTCCAGGAGAACCGCACGGGCTCCCCGGGAGAGAATCCCGAGGCGGTGAGGAGATAGGTATCACCAATCTTGACCTGCGATGTCGATAGCACCAACCGGGTCGCGCCGGCGTTCGCTCCGACGATGAACGGCTTCAGCAATGCGAATACCGCTAGCGCTATCGCGATGATCAGTGCGGTGGCGGTGGTGAGCAGTAGCCGGTGTCGGCGTTGGCGTTGGCGGCGATCGGTATTAGGCATGCGGCCGTGTCTGGTAGCTCGTGGTGGGCGAGGCGCCACGATCGTGTCGAGTGGAGGAATGTTGGCGGCGTGCACCGCGTCACTGGTTGAGGCCCCCGCCGACATCGCCGGCTGAACATCTCGTGGTGGAGGGGTGTCCACTACCCCATCGACATCAGACCGGGTGGTGCCCACGTCGAAGCCGTCACGCAGGGCGTGGGCGGTGGCGTGGCTGCGGATCTGGTCGTGCATGCGCCAGCGCCCGGGCTGGCGGCACTCCAGCAGGTGCGCCCTTGCCAGCGCGGCCAGAGTCTGGCGGACCATCTCGACGGGCTGATCAGACAGGGCGGCCGCCGCCTGGGCCGACACGTCGGCGCCGGGCACCGTTGCCAGCAGACGAAACAGCCGGGCGGGGATGTCGTCGAGACGACGGTAGGCCATCTCGACCGCGGCGCGTCCCGCCCACCGCTCGCCGGGCAAGCCCTGCAGCCGGGTGGTCTCGTCGGCCAGTTCCTCGACCAGTTCGGCGGTCGGGCGGGCAGGGTCGTCAGCCATCAGCACGGCGATGATCTGTAACGCTAACGGCAGATGCCCGCACAAGCGGGCTAACTCCGCGGCCGCCGCCGGGTCTGCGCCCAGCCGGGGGTCGCCGGGGCGGCGAGTCCCCAGCAACTCGATGGCGAGGTCGGGTGCTAGCACGTCAACATCCAGCCGGCTCGCGCCGGGCAGCCCCTCCAGGGGGTGCCGGGAGGCAATCAGGACCCGATGCGCCCCACCGGCAGGTAGCAACCCGGCTATCTGGTCGGTGTGCTCGACGTTGTCCAGCACCAACAGCATCGGCTTGGTCACCTGGTCGAGGTGAGACATCAGATGGTGGTGGGCGCTGGCCTGCTCATCGACGGTGGCGGCCGGCGAGTCCGGATCCAGGGCACGCAGCAGCGAGTCGTACACCCACTTCGGCGTTACCGGGTTGGGGTCAGGGCCGCGCAGGTCAACGATCACCGCCCCACCGGGAAACCAGCCTCGCCCGACCGCGATCCGGGCGGCCTGGCAGGCCAGCGCGGTCTTACCCACCCCAGCCATCCCCGTCAGCACAACCCCGGCCGGCCCCTGTGGGCGCGGATCGAGCAGGGCCAGCAGCGTGGCGAGTTCCTGATCGCGGCCCACCAACCACGATGACGGTTCACCCGCCGCGGCACCCGGCATCACCACCGCCGGCGCGGCTTCCGCAGTAGGCGCCATCACCCGTACCAAGCTCACCGCCACCGCTGCCCCTGTCCACAGCCCTGCACTGAGGGTTGAACGATACCGACCCTGTGTGAGCACCCATGCACGACCGGCGACTGACCCCAGCCGGTCATCGATCACACTTGCCAGCTTTTATGCGTTGCGTGGCATCCTGACGTTCGTGCCGACGGACGACCTCGCCTCGTTCCGGACGTCGCCTGAGGCCTACGACGTCCACGTCGGGCGCTATGGACCGGCCTTGGCCGCCGCCCTCGTCGAGCGGGCCGGGGTGGGTGCCGGCGCCCGGGTGCTCGACGTGGGGTGCGGGCCGGGCGCGCTCACCCTCGCCCTTTCCGGCGTGGTCGGGGAGCCGGCGCTGGTGGCGGCGGTCGACCCGTCCCATGGCTATGCCAGCGCATGCCGGGTACGGGTGCCGGGGGCAGATGTCCGGGTGGGGACAGCGGAGGCGCTCCCGTTCGAGGCCGCCACCTTCGACGCCGTCCTCGCCCAACTGGTCGTGAATTTCATGGCCGATGCCGCCGTCGGCGTCGCCGAGATGCGCCGAGTAGCGCGCCCTCGCGCCGTGGTGGCGGCAACCGTGTGGGACTACGCCGGAGAGATGCACTTGTTGCGGGCCTTCTGGGACGCCGCCATCGACGTGGAGGGCGAGCCGGTAAGGGCTCTCGATGAGGGCAGGCGAATGCGGTTCTGCTCCCCCGGAGAGCTGGGTCAGCTGTGGCGGGATGCCGGCTTGGTCGACGTGGAGGTGGGCCCGGTGGTGGTGAGCGCCGCCTACCGGGACTTCGATGACTTGTGGGCGCCGTTCGAGGTCGGCGTGGCTCCCTCTGGCGCTTTTTGCGTGTCGCTCCCGCCAGAGCGGCGAGCAAGGCTGCGGCGCCGGTTCGCCGAGCGCCTGGGCTCACCTGACGGGCCCTTCCGACTGGACGCCCGGGCGTGGGCGGTGATCGGGCGGGCGTGATGCGTTTCCATGCCCGAGTCCAACAATGGTGATCAGCTGGCCAGCTCTCTCAGCGGGCCGGCCAGACGGTTCGCCAGGCCAGCATCGACCCGTTCGATCTCAACGAGCAGCGCTTCGCTGATCACGCCGAAAGCGCGTCTGAGCTCAGCGATGTCGAGCGAGCAGACGAGTGCCCCGGTGAACCCCGTGGTGAACTCTGACAGAAGGAGATCCACGCCCCGGCCCTGGACAGCGGGCACACCGTGGCGCAGGCACACCAGAGCAAGAACATGGTCCCGCATGCCGCTGATCATGTACTCGGCCTGCCACACCCGGCCACGGGCAATGCTCGAACGAGCATGCAGCGCATAGAGCCAGCACATGCCGATCAGCTCAGCGGCGGCAGGCGCTGGTGGCGTTGGTCGCTCGTTGGCCGTTCCGAACAGGAGCCGGAAGGTAGGGGCGATGGCACCGAACTCCGCCGCTGGCCAGAAGGCAAGGTCAACCTGCAAGGTGCTAGCGAGCAGGAAGACCCGGTAAAGAGTGGTACCCCGGGTCACATCTAGGTGATGGACGGCAGCGTGCTCCCGATACATGCGGTCGGTCCAGTCGGCCAGTACCTGTTCCCGGTCGGCGTCAGTGGCCACGCACAACGCGAGATCAATGTCCGACCACCGATCTTCACGACTGACTGCGGCCGACCCGGTCACCGCGGCACCCGTGATGCTGGTATCGGCGTAGGCCGCCGACACCAGCTCCTCGCGCAGCCGTTCTCGATGCTCTGGCGTGAACACAGCGCCAGACAGTACGCAGTAGGCACCACCTACAGCGTGGCCCCGACCTGGCGGCGTCAACCACACCGATACCGCGGGTGGGCGGGACACCACGCGGTAACGTGGGATTTGAACCCACGGAGGGCATGAACCCTCACACGCTATCGATGTCTGCGACCGACACTTCAACCCTGACCGTCCGGGTTCCGGCAAGTCAGCCGGCCGGAGCGTAGTCGCCAAGTTGCTGCGGCCAACCAGTGCCAGCACCGGTAGGATGCTGCTGAGCATGGGCGACTACCTAGCGATCAACAAGGCGCTGCGGGATGAGCGGGCTCCGGCGCACGCTGCGTCCGCTGACTATGGGTTCGATCGGTTCATCGGAGATCCCGACTACTTGAGCGGCGTAGTGCGTTTCGACCGTCCACGGCTGGGCGACCTGACTGGGCAGCGCGGCGTGCATCTGCAATGCCACATCGGTACCGACACACTGTCCCTGACCCGTCTGGGCGCTCGGATGACCGGCGTGGATTTTTCCTCTGCAGCATTGAATCAGGCACGCCGGCTGGCCGAGTGCACCGACATCGACTTCCATGAAGCGGAGGTATACACCGCTGTTGACATCCTGGGTTTGGAAGCCTTCGATCTCGTTTACACCGGGATCGGTGCGTTGTGCTGGTTGCCGGAAGCAGCCCTATGGGCCCGCTTCGTCGCTGATCTGCTTCGTCCGGGCGGTCGCCTGTTCATCCGCGAGGGACACCCCATGCTGTGGTCGCTCGACGAAACGTCCAAGCCGCGCGGCTCGTCGACTTGGACGGACCCACCCGCGGTGCCGTCTGGATCGATCCGGCGTGCCGGATCGTCTGGCTCATCTTCGCCGGGCGCCTCCCCCATGGGGCCAAGCAGTGGGCCACCAAGGTGGTCCACCCCACTCGCCCGCGCCCTCGATTTCTTCGCCACCGCCCAGACCCGCTTCTGACAGAGCACTGCGGAATATCCCCCACGTGGGCCGAGGACCACGTCACTGCCCGAAAGGACACCGCGACAATGCTGCCTTGGGAAGTCATAGGCTACGGTGCCGCGCTGTCCGCGATCCTGGTCGCCGCCCTGGTCGCGCTCGCCGTTCGACCACGGCGGCCAGCGGTGATCGCCACGGCCGCCCTCGCCGCAGCAGGGGGATCGGTGGCGTGGAATGCGATCCTCAACGCGGTGCACGCTCCGGGGTTCTTCACCGACGCCCCGATCCCGGTGTTCCCGATCAGTTGGCAGGACACCGGCAGCGGCGTGTTCACGCTAGCGCTTGCCGCGCTGGTGCTCGGTCTGGGACCGCTGGCCGCCGCACCGGGGCTACGGGTTGTGCTGACCGCGCTGCTGGCCGGGATGGGCGCCCTGCTGGTGGACATCTACCTGTACTGAACGCCGACGTCGGTCGGCCCTTGCCATGCGACCACGATGACATTTCGACGGCTCTATGGGCCGAACACGCTGCCGGCGAGGGCGGATTTCGGGTTGACATGGGTCGTGCCGATTACGCCTCGGACCCGGGTCCGATCCCGAACCCCGGACCCTGCGCCGATGCGCGTGCGCCTCGCACGCGGCAGCATTACCAGCATGACCGAGGTACGCGAACTGACCAGGCAGCTCCGGTGCGAGGTGTTCGTGCGCTCACCCCGCCGCGGCGGGCTGAGCAGGGTGCTGACCGGCATGGGTGCGACGGTGCTCGCCGAACCCAGCGGTGGGCTGTCGGTCACCGGCATGGACGCATGCAGGATCGCCGCGGCCGCCGCGGCGCGTTACATACCGATCCAGGAGCTGACGCCGCGCATCGCGTCACTGCAGGACGCCTACCTGGAAACCTCGCAGACACAGTGACCGTCAAACGAGTGGCACGGGCGGCACGACCAACCCCCCGCAGTGGACCGTCGTCTAGAGCGGTGAACCCACCAAGTTCGGGTACGAGCGCGGGTGGGCCACGCTGGGGGACACGCTAGCTCAGAACGCTGCGCTCATCGGCTTTCCGGCTCTGGCCCTCTGGCCGGGGAACAACACGAACTTGACCGGCTTACAGGCCAGCGCGTGCGCCTCGCCCTTAGGTACCTGCTCCCGGATGACGGAATGAAAACTTCTCCGGATCTCACGCCCTTGTCGGCGCGCCCAAAACCTGACGGAGAAGCCGAGAAGGGACACCCCAACCGCCCACCGACTCACCTGGACCATCGACACCCAGACCCGCAAAGACCTCGAAGAACAGATGTTCGGCAAACGCGTGCTGATCACCGACCGGGACGACTGGTCGATCGCGGAGGTGGTGACCGCCTACCGCTCCCAGTCCGAGGCCGAATTCTCCTTCCGGCAAATGAAAGACCCCCACGTGGTCTCCTTCAGCCCGATGCACCACTGGACCGACCACAACATCCG
>JRHI01001589.1_pt1 | contig 18388 bp, 19 predicted proteins | sample 215371 | NCBI WGS metagenome assembly JRHI01 (sample SAMN02929681, study PRJNA255918) | sediment metagenome | biome: cave system; feature: Ice Cave; material: Sediment; isolation source: sediment from deep within a dark volcanic ice cave with no known source of... ...
TGGCGCAAACCCTTCCTCGCAAAAAAATGACGGGCACCCCCCTACGACGGCGCTGTCTCGGCTAAATGTTTTGCCTCATTAATCCATGACCGGACCTGGGCTAGCGTTGGTGCATGATAGGCAATACGATATTTGATATGAGTCTCCGCTAATCGCTTATAGAGCTGTTCAGGCACACAGTTCTGTAATGTCTTACAACTATTGATTCCTGACCGCTCAAGCAACTGGGACAGGTCTCCTCCAACACCATGTAAGCGCATCAGGTCAGTGCGTGTAACCAACATATTGATAGTTGCCAGAGAAATTTCAGTTTGCCGCGCCAGCGCTACCCGTTGCTGCTCTGTTCTCCCCCGTTCCAAAAGTTGATATGTATATTTTATACCTGCCTGAAGTAACATATCTCTTGTCGTTTCATCTAAGCCACGAATGATGTTTATAGACTCATACATAGATCGCTGTATCCTTTGTACTAACATAGAATTTTTCATATCATTTCGAGCTAAGTAGGGACGGGGGTGGATGAGCGGCTGGGAGGGGACCCTTGTGGGCGTCCGCCGTATTTTGAGAAATGGGAAAGAAATGTGATCTATCACTTGACGGACGCCCACAAGGGTCCCCCACCCTGCCGCTCATCCGCCCCCGTCCCTACTAATTTCTTGGTTAGACGACACCATTCCAGAAAAGTCACAGATGATGCATAGGAAATGTTGTAGAAACGGCTTTTTTCTTTTTATAGTGCATAGATTTCATAAATATTCTTCTGCCCGTAAGACCTCTATCACCGTGATGCACAACGGAACATAGCAAGTTGTCCACAAGTTATCCACAAGATTATGCAAAATTGGTGGATAAGCCCCTTTTCGTAACCGCATACGGCGTGGTACAATAAAAGTGGGGAAAAGTGGTGCAAGGTGGTGAATTTTTCTGATGGAGATAGCATAGCATGTTTCTTGGCGAATACGAGCATACAGTTGACGCGAAAGGTCGCATGGCAGTTCCAGCACGTTTTCGTGCACAGATGGATCATGGTGCGGTCGTGAGCAAAGGCATGGGGGCGTGCCTGTCGGTGTATACGCTCGAACGCTGGGAAGAAAAATCGAATGAACTGGTGGAGGGAAAAACGAGTGATGAATTGCGTGATTTTGAGCGCCGTATCTACCCCAGCGCCAGCGAAATCGAATTAGATAGCCAGGGCCGCATGGTCATTCCTGCGAAATTGCGTGCATACGCACATTTAGGTGGGGAGGTGACCGTTGCTGGCGTACGCGATCACTTTGAAATTTGGGACCGCGCTACTTGGCAGACATATCAAGAGCGATTAGATGCCGAGGGAAGTAAAATCCCCTTCTAGAGTCATTTGAACAGACAGACAAACAATGCAAACACACCATGTGCCAGTAATGCTCGAAGAGGTACTCAAGTTTTTACAACCTGTATCAGGAGGTCACTATATTGATGGCACGTTAGGTGGAGGCGGCCATACCAGCGCATTGCTTGAGCATTCGGCCCCCAATGGCAGAGTGTTAGGTATCGATACCGATATACAGGCATTAGCACGAGTGAAGGAGCGTCTTTCCCACTACGTGGATAACGGACGCTTAGTGCTGGCCCACGGAAATTTCGCGGACATGGCTCGCGTTACAGAGGAAACAGGGTTTGCTCATAACTGCATGCAAGATAAAGAGCAACAAGGATACGGCGTACAAGGTATTTTGCTTGATCTAGGCTTCTCATCAGATCAGATGGACGATCCACAGCGTGGTTTCTCGTTTGGTAGTGATGGTCCACTGGATATGCGTCTTGACCAGTCAATCGCACGTTCTGCTGCTGACATTGTCAATACAGCCAGTGAACAAGAATTAGCTGATATCTTCTGGCGCTACGGCGAAGAGACGCGCTCTCGCCAGATTGCGCGACGCATCGTACATGAGCGAGCAAAGAGCGAGATCACACGTACCGCACAACTAGCGTCCTTAGCGGCAGCAGGAGTACCTTACAAACCAGGGGCAATACATCCAGCGACAAAAGTGTTCCAAGCGCTGCGTATCGCCGTCAATCAAGAGCTGGAGCACCTAGAAGCAGCACTACCGCAGATGCTCAAACTCTTGCAGCAACCAAACAGCACTGAGGACGAAGTAGGAGAAGGCAAAGCGGGTCGCATGGTGGTTATCGCCTTTCATTCATTAGAAGATAGGATTGTCAAAGAGTTTATGCGGCGCGAGGCCACAGATTGTATCTGTCCACCGCGCATTCCAGTTTGTGTCTGTGGCCATAAAGCAAGCCTGCATCTACTCACACACAAGCCTGCCACACCAACAGCACAAGAGATCGAGCATAACCCGCGTGCGCGTAGTGCCAAACTGCGAGCCGCCGAACGCATCAGGACGGCGTAGGGGCCCATTCATGGCGCCCGCCCGTTGTAGGGACCAACTTGAGCGCGTCCGCCGTCGTAGGGGCACATTTATGGTGCCCCATGCTACCGTCAAATGAGACTAATTGAGGAGTGAGCCATGTATAGCCTGAAAGAGCGCATAGATGCTCCACAAGCAACACCGCCACCACCTATTGTGGCCGCGAAACGTCGCCGTCAACTGTACCCATTTTTGTTTCACATGGGTCCGGTTGCACTGAGCGTTACCAGCGTGTTGCTGATTGGCCTGATGGCTCTGCTCTATCTCAGCCAAGTAGGTCAGGCAGTTGCTGCCAATCAACAACTACAAGACCTGCATTATCAACAGGCTAAGCTTCAGCAGCAAAACCAGGACCTAGCACTGACCATTGCACAGGAGCAGTTGCCCGCCTACATCGCTACCCGTGCAGCGAAAATGGGGCTGGTACCTGCCGACCCAACGAAAGTACAAACGATTCTTGTTCCTAATTTGCAACCAATTCACAAAAATGAGCCGCCTATTSMAYMRKASGGGCSNCMWTWAWKGYGSNCGTCTTATGCATTGTACCGTAGGGCCTCCATGTATGGCGCCCGCCCGTCGTCGGATATCGAGACTAAGGAGGTGAAAGATGAACATTGAACTGCAACGCGCACGTAAGCGCCAGATGTTCATCTTTCTGCTTGTCTGCTTTGGCATGCTTGCACTACTAGGTCGTGCCTATTATTGGCAAGTCGTCAATCCTGTCGTGCTCGACGGCTACACAACCGCGCAACTGGCAAACATGGAACATATCAAAAATCGCGTGGTGAATGCGCCACGTGGCCTGATCTACGATAGCAATGGACACCTCCTAGTGAGTAACGTTGTGCGCGATGATGTATACATTGAGCCAATCCAGTTCTGGGCAGATCACGCCGATAGTACCCAGGCGACAGCAGACCTGTCTGTCCTCGTCTACAAACTACATCAGCTTCTCAACATCCCAGCAGAGAAACTCTACAATGACTTCAAGTTGGGGCAAGGAAAATACCCATTAGCAACGTATGCCATCGCATTGAGCATAGACCCGGCCAAGAGTCAGCAGTTGCGTGCATCACACTTATCGTATGTTTTTTTGGAGCCACATCCAGTACGTGTGTATCCCGGTGGCACACTTGCTGCTCAGATACTAGGCTATGTGGGGCCAGATCCAAATACCCCTGACAAATATATTGGCTTCTATGGCATTGAGCAACAGTACAATACGTTGCTATCTGGCAAGCCCGGCAGTTTCACCGCTGAGACAGACCTCAACGGCAATCCACTAACGGTAGGAGCCAGTTCCGCACAACAGGCAGTCAACGGAGCTAATTTGACGCTGACCATCGATAGCACCATTCAGTACGATGTAGAGAAGGCTTTAGCCGATAGAGTACAACAGGTCCAAGCACAAAGTGGAACCGCCATCGTCATCAACGTGCATACTGGCGCAATAGTCGCAATGGCAGGTGTGCCAACCTTTAACCCTAATCCCGGCCAGTATGGGACTAGCGCTGGCGTCAAAGGCTGCGAGAACCAGATCAGTGTGTACTTTAATCCCGCACTGTACTGTATGTATGAGCCAGGGTCAACCATGAAAGCCGTCACCATGGCTGCTGGATTGGACCAGGGAGTGATCACACCGGACACAACGCTCGATGATGAGGGCATACGATACTTTCAGGGTGTACCAGAGCCTGTGACCAACTGGAACGACATTGGCTATGGTACTGAAACCATGACCGGCGTCTTAGAACACTCTGCCAACGTCGGTGCGGCATTTGTGGCATACAATGAACTAGGAAAAGATCGTTTCTATCCCTATCTACAACGCTTTGGTTTCGGCCAACGCACGGGCATTGGCCTACCGAATCTAGAGGCACTTGGTAGTTATCGCACGCCACAAGATACCCAATGGACACTGAGCGACCTGACGCGTCAAGCTTTTGGGCAAAGTATCGCCGTGACACCTTTGCAACTAGCAATGGCATACCAAGCAATCGCCAATGGTGGAGTGATGATGCACCCATATCTTGTAGCAACCATTGCTAACAACGGACACCTAACCAGAACGCAACCACAGGTAAAAGGTACGATGATTAGCTCACAAGCGGACCAACAATTGATTGGCATGCTCAATGCCGCAGCTAATTATAATAAGCAAGCAACTTTTCCTGGCTATAGTGTTGCTGTAAAAACCGGAACTGCCACAACACAAGGAGTTTCTGCCGATCAAACTGTGGCCTCAATGGCTGGCTTTTTGCCAGCCTCTAACCCACAGTATGTCATTTTAGTCAAAATAGATCGGCCACAGGCCACGATTTTCGGTGGCACTGCGGCTGCACCTGTATGGAAACAAATTGCGCAAGAGCTTATGTGGTACTATAACGTCCCGCCGGATCTCCCAATGGACTCAGCTGGACAGCAATAAATAAATATATAGGTGGAAGATGCAACCAGAAAAAGAATCTATACACGCGCATACGTTGGAATTGAGTGATACGTGGCAAGCATTATTAGGGGGGGGTCTACTCAACGCAGAGCAACTAGCCGCCTTGAAAGAAGCGGTACCAACCTTGGAGAGCGATCCCTGGAGTGCGTTATTACAGAATAAAGGTGTTGAGACGGTCGATTTGCAACAACTGCGTCTGCATATGAGCGATCAGGATGTAGAGCAAGCATTGCAAATGATACAAGAGCAACCATCTCAGCAACCTGAGTCCATGTAACCAGTATACTGGAAAATGTGTTCTATGTCAAGACGTATGAATGGAAATTTTAAGGAATTGATCCTCTTCCATTCATACGTCCAAAGATCAAAGATAAGGTATTCATGCCACGCGACTGGTCTAACAACATAGAGAAAGCAAATGCACGTAAAGAGCAGACACCTCCGATTGTGCGTTCTCCCGCGCTGGAGTCGATAGAGAAGGAACGTACACAAGCACAAGCCTCGCAAGGCATACAATGCCTTTCGCGCAACGCTTCTACTCATCGTGTGCGTCACGCTGCGGAACAGACGCTTGTACGTCCTATGCTACCCAAGAAAAGCTTGCCGCGCCGGGGCAACGGCCTCAATAATGTCGCGCCGCCCAACAGCATACCTGCGACACGTCAGCGCTCCGGTCTGACCGCTGGTTGGCGTACACGCACACCGGCTAGCACCGCTTCATCGGTCAAGGCACAACCTGCATCAGCGTCAGTAATGAGCGAAGACGAACAGAAGAAGCTCACCGAGTTAGAGATGCGCTTACCACGTGTCGCAGGCAGAATCGACTCCTGGCTCCTGATTATTGTCATTGCATTGATCTGTGTCGGATTAGTGATGGTCTATAGTGCTAGCTCATTCGCCTCAGCGCAAAATTTTGGTTATGCCTCTTATTACTTTCAAAGGCAAGCACTGTGGGTCATCATCGGCATTCCTGTGATGCTAGTAACAATGCGTATCGACTACCGTGTATGGCGTCGTTTCTCGCTCTTGGGTCTACTGATTACATTGCCGCTTTTGGTCCTTGTGTTGAAATTTGGCTCGACGGTGTATGGAGCATCGCGCTGGTTCAACCTGGGTTTTGCTTCCTTTCAGCCGAGCGAAGCGGCCAAACTCGTACTGGCGCTCTATATCGCTGACTGGTTAGCACGCAAAGGAAAACAAGTTAGTACATTTCTCTATGGGCTAGCCCCTTTCATCATTTTGTTAGGCGTCGTGTTGGGACTGGTCTTATTAGAAAATGATATGGGAACCGCCATCATCATCGCAGGTCTTGCGGCTACTATGTTCTTTTCTGCGGGGGCAAATATCGTTCAGTTCTTGCTTGCTATGGGATTCGGCGGGCTGATATTCGCAACACAAGCGTTTTTCAAAGCCTATCGCTATGTCCGTCTCATTGGCTTTCTTAATCCCTTCAAGGGTATCTATGATATAAACTTACAACTCTATCAATCACTATTAGCACTTGGTTCAGGTGGCTGGCTAGGCGTTGGGCTAGGAGCCAGTCGTCAAAAGACTGGCTACCTACCATTTCCATATAGCGACTCGATTTTTGCAATTGCCGGCGAGGAATTGGGCTTCATTGGTGCTGCACTGATTATTACCCTGTTCCTGTTCCTGGCATTTCGAGGTTTTCGTCTCGCCCGTCGCACACAAGATATCTATGGTGCATTGCTTGCTACAGGCGTCACAACGTGGCTGGTCTTGCAAGCAATGATCAATATTGGCGCTTCAACAGGTTCTATTCCATATACGGGAGTTCCATTGCCGTTTATTAGTTTCGGTGGTTCATCGCTGGTCATCTCTATGGGGGCCATCGGTGTGCTACTCAATATATCACGCTATATCCAAGAGCCGGAGGCACCTGCGCTCTCACGGCAGACGATCACTATGAATATTAAGAAGGTACAACGGACGCGGACGCGCTAAAGCTGGTCCCTATCACGACGGGGCGGGAGCGCCATAAATGTGGCCCCTACCACGACGGGAGCGGACGCGCTGAAGCTGGTCCCTACTACAGGATGTCAATGCGAGTTTTAATTTCAGGTGGAGGCACCGGAGGACATATCTATCCTGCCCTTGCGGTGGCACAACAATTACAACAAGAATATCAAGCAGAAATTCTCTACCTTGGTAGCGATGATGGGCTAGAGACGGAGTTAATCCCTGCTGTCGGTCTGCGTCTCGCCACGATTCAAGCTGGCAAGCTACAGCGTTTCGTCTCCTGGCGCACCGTTACGGGAGTGGCACGTGTTCCGCTCGGCATGGCCCAAGCAGTCGGCATCGTACGCAAGTTTCGCCCGGCAGTAACGTTTACCAGTGGTGGATACGTCGCTGTACCAGCAGGCTTAGCCGCACGCATCAACGGCGTTCCATTGTTAATGCATCAGCAAGATGTGCCACCTAACCTCTCAAATAAGTTGTTGGCACCTCTGGCTACCCGTATCTCAGTGGCATTTGCCGCGTCATTGCGTTACTTTCCGGCACGAAAAACCGTCCAACTAGGCAATCCCATGCGGCAAGCTATTCTGGACGTGCGCCAGCAAACTGCAGAACAGGCTCGTAGAGCACTGGGTTTCGTAGCAGATATCCCACTCCTGCTCGTTACTGGTGGCAGTCAAGGTGCAAGACACTTAAACCAAACGGTGTGCCATGCATTACCAGAATTGCTGCAATCCTGCCAAGTCCTACAAATCAGCGGCACAAAGCTTTTTGCAGAGACTCGCACATTGGCCGAGAGCACAATGAGCGAACTGGACGAAGCGACAAAACAACGCTATCGCCTCGTACCTTATATGGATGCAGAGATGCCGCTTGCCTTACAAAGTGCGACCCTGGTACTGTGTCGAGCCGGAGCCGCAACACTCAGCGAACTGGCAATATTGAGCAAACCGAGTATTCTGGTGCCGCTGCCACCAGCCATTGGTAGCTCACCGCAGGAAGCCAACGCAGCCATGTTTGGCGAGAAGCAAGCAGCGGAAATTATTCTTGATAGCAATTTGAAACCCGAAATACTTGTTATACGTGTTAAATCTATTATTACAGCGCCTGCTTCCTTGCTCTCTATGGCCGAGGCCGTCAGGAGTTTTGCAAAACCAGAGGCAACACGCGATATTGTAGAGACCATCGTTCAGATGGCAAAAGATAAAGGCACTGCGAACCAGACGCCAAAACACGAGGTAGTAAGCATTTGAAAACGTCACGTTTGCATTTTATGGGTATCGGCGGACAAGGTATCTCAGCGGTAGCGCAAATGGCGCACATCACCGGTGAGACCGTGACCGGTTGCGACCAGCGAGCGTCGGCAACTACAGATGCAATCCAGCAAGCGGGTATACCTGTCTTCATCGGCCACAGTGCTGAACACCTGAAAGACATAGATATGCTCGTTCTCAGCCCGGCCATTACAGCCCTCAATGCACACAATCCAGAACTAGTAGCGGCACGAGAGCAGGGAACACGCATCGTCACCTGGCAAGAGTTGTTCGGCGAGCTGATGCAAGGCAAGTGTCTTCTCTCAGTCAGTGGCGTCCATGGCAAAGGAACCACCACCGCCATGCTTTCGCTCATGCTCGTGGACGCAGGACTTGACCCAACCTGCGAAATCGGGGCCATTGTACCGCGCTTAGGCGCCAACTATCGCCTGGGCAAGAGCCAGTACGTTGTCAACGAAGCCGACGAGTTCAACCATAATTTCTGGCACTATCATCCACGCCTAGTGATCGTGACCTCAATAGAGTTTGAGCACCCAGAGTTCTTTGCCGATTACAATGCGTTCTTGGACGCCTTTGTGTACTTTATTCGTGGCATGGATATGAGCAGCGCTTGGCCCTTGCCGCCAACGCTCATTCTCAACACCGATAGTCCCGGTTGCCTCGAACTGCACCAACGCTTGGCCGATTGGCCCGGACGCATCGTCTACTACTCCATCGAGGCGGAAAATGTCGCCCGTAGGGGCGGGGGTGGCGGCGTGATGGGGGAGGGGACCCTTGGGTCGCCCTTGTCACACGAGGAAACCCGTCGTAGGGGCCTGATTGATCGCGCCCGCTCGTGGGATTCGTCAATGTCGCCGGAGAACTTACATCCAACGACGGACGCCATGAATGAGGCCCCTATGGACATTCCCATTCCACGCGAAAGAAGGGGATCAGACCACTATCACGCTTACGACATCAAATTGGATGGCGAAACCAGTTTCCGCATCCATAAAAATGACAACAGCATACTTGCCGACGACCGCGCAATCCAATTGCAATTGCCCGGTGTACATAATATTCAAAACAGTATAGCTGCTTTCGCTGCCGCGCATATAGTAGGCATAGATGCAAAAACGATTGTTCAGACACTAGAAGGCTTTAGCGGCATTCGCAGACGTTTCGAGATACGCCATCAGGGGCCACTTGCCATTGATGGGACGATGCTTGATGTCACTATAATCGATGATTATGCGCATCATCCCACCGCGATTGCGGCAACGCTTGCGGCAACGCGTCGGCGTTATCCCGGTCGGCGCATCGTAGCAGTCTATCAGCCACATATGTATAGTCGCACAAAAACGTTTTTTGAACAATTCTTGCATGCATTCGATGAGGCAGATGTAGCGATCATTGCGGATATCTTTCCAGCACGCGAGCACGATACGGGCCTCGTCCATGCACGAGATCTCGTGTTAGCACTGGCACAACGCCCACATTTTGCGCAAGGGCATGCCCAAGTCCTCCACGGAGCCAGTGTGCAGACCACTGCTGACCTGTTGCGGACGACACTATGTTCTGGCGACCTCGTGTTAATAATGGGTGCGGGCGATATCTATACCGTGACTGAGCAACTCTTGCACGAGCGTGCGCGAGCATGAGAGGGAATCCATTCATGATCTTTGAGATCGAGACAATGTATAGCGAAGTGCGCTCCCAATTTGGAGAGCGTGTACGGCGCAACGAGCCACTAGCACGCCATTGTACCTTTGGCGTTGGTGGCCCTGCCGACGTATGGGTCCCGCTAGATACACAGGAGGATCTCATTGGCCTAGTCACGCTCTGTTCGCAGCGACGTTGGCCGCTCTTACTTGCGGGCAATGGCACCAACGTCTTGTATGCCGACGCTGGCGTACGCGGCATCGTAGCACGCATCGCCCTGAATCGCTCTACGATTACTGATGTTACTGAGCAGAGTGCGCTCTTGATAGCAGGAGCAGGAGTCAGCTGGCCCCGTTTATTGAATGAGCTAGCACCTCTCGGCTGGGCAGGGCTAGAGTTTGCTCCAGGCATCCCTGGCAGCCTCGGTGGTGGCGTCATCAGTAACGCGGGAGCACATGGTAGCGACTTGGAGCAGGTTCTAGCATGGGTTGATGTGCTGGATGCACGCCCATGCGAGCAACAAGCGGTAGTGCCAACGGTTATGCACTATCAGAAGGAGCAGATTGATCTCAGCTATCGTCATAGTCGCTTCCGGGCGCAACGACGCGTCCAGTTTAACGAGCAAGGCTACCCATTAGCAGCCCCTCGTCAACTGATTGAGCCAGCAGAGATCGTGATGCAACTAGGGATACACTTGCAACAGGCAGACCCACAGCAACTACGCCAAACTATCGAAGCATATAAACAGCATCGCAAAAGGACACAACCGCCACAACAAAGTGCTGGTTCAGTCTTCAAAAACCCGCCGGGGGATTATGCCGGTCGCTTAATTGAGGCAGTGGGAATGAAGGGTATGATCTATGGAAAAGCACAAATTTCAGAACGACATGCAAACTTTATTGTCAATGTAGGAGGAGCGAGTGCAGCGGATGTCGCCGCACTTATTCAAGAGGCACACAACCGTGTACAAAACCAGTGTGGGGTGGAATTAGAGTTAGAGGTCGAGTTACGCGGAGAGTGGAGGGTGTAATTATGACAGAAAAAAGACAATTGCGCGAGCAGATGGCTACACATACGTATTGGCAAGACGAACCCGAACAGTTCCAACAACCTGTTGTCAGGGAACCTGTAATGCGTCCAGTAAGTAGGCGTGAGCCATCTTATGAAACACGACGCTATGATGCAGTTGAGGTACCACGTACTGCACCACGTACTCTGCGGCAGGTAATGACAACCCCCACTGCTGATCCATCTATGGCCTGGAACACCTTCGCACAACGCAAGGAGCAGATGCGCCGTGCGCAAAGTAAGCCTTCGACGTATAGCGAGATGGTGCCACGTACGTATGCCCAAACCGGCATGCGTGCTTCCAGTGGGCGTATACCAGCAGTGAAGCTGAAGCGCCTCCCGCAATATAATAGTTCACCTATTCCTGTGCGCAGTGGACATGCAGTGGCGCGACGTAATTGGTTCTGGCGCTTAGTAGGCTTCCTGTTTGGTACTGTCGCCATTATCTTGGCCGCTACATTCGCTTTTACCAGTAACGCTTTTCGCGTGGAACAGGTCAATGTCCAGGGAACACACAACCAAGCATTGATCGACTCCATCCAAAGTATGGGTATGCGCGGACAAAATATCTTTCGCGTCAATGTCACGGGCTTTACTGATAAAGTGGAAACCTCCCCTTTAGTAGCCTCGGCCAGTCTGGCCAAGGATTGGCCGAATCAGTTGACAGTAACCATTATAGAACGCACACCTGTGCTCCTTTGGCAAACTACCCAAGGAACTTATAGTATGGATAGCCACGGCGTCGTGATCGCACCTGCCAGCGAGTCGGCAGGTGCCGTTTCCTTAAAGACCGTTATTGATACACGTAGTCAGGCAAAAGGTAATAGTCTCCATCCCGGAATGCACCTGAACCAAACTGATATTACCTTCGCTACGAGTGTCTTCAATCGTCTTCCGCAACTGACAGGGATCACAGCCTTTAAATTGCGTTATGATGTGTCGCAAAGTGGCAATACATCCTATGTTATCGAAAGTACGAATGGTTGGAGTGCCTACCTGGGCGCAGCCAGCGACACAAATTCGTTGGACAATCGCCTACTTGAACTGCAATCTATTCTCTTTTTAGCGCAGAAGCACCAATTGTCCCTAGCAACCATTGATCTGCGCTACGGTTTGCATCCTGTCTATACACTGAAAAACTAACGGACTTGTAATGCGTCTCACATGTACCGCCCAATAGGAGCGAATATCATGCAAGAGCGGGTGATTGTCGGCATAGATGTCGGAACAACAAAAATCTGTGTCCTCGTCGGCGATCTTGATCGCGATGGGAAGCTGAATATTGTTGGCGTTGGCACCTGCCCTTCGCAAGGGTTACGCCGTGGGGTGGTGGTGAACATTGAAGAGACGGTCACTTCCATCGCAGCGGCATTAGATCGTGCGGAGCGCCTTTCAGGCAAGAAAATTACTTCGGCCTATGTCGGCATAGCCGGTAGCCATATTGAATCTGAGAACAGCAAAGGATTTGTCGCTATCTCACCGAGCCACCGTGATATCGTGCAGAACGATATCAGCCGCGCTATTGAGGTAGCACGTGCTATCGCCATTCCTACGAACCGCGAGGTGATTCATGTCATCCCACGTGGCTATGTCGTTGATGGACAAGAAGGCATTAAAAATCCTATCGGCATGTCGGGTTTCCGCCTGGAAGTGGAGACGCACATCATTACCGGAGCGATGTCTTCCATTAACAACTTAATTAAATGCGTGCATAAGGCTCTAGTAGAGATCGAGGACCTTGTGCTAGAGCCACTCGCTTCTAGTGAGGCGGTGCTAGCCGATGGTGAGACCGATCTAGGAGTAGCCCTGGTTGATATTGGCGGAGGAACCACCGATATTGCTGTCTTTTCCGATGGGGCTATTTGGCAGACGGTGGTGTTGCCCATTGGTGGTAATCATATCACCAATGACATTGCGATTGGCCTCCGCCTTCCCGCGGCAATCGCAGAGGAACTCAAGATCACCTATGGACATTGTGATCCGTCACTCATCGACGACGATGATATGATAGACCTATCACAATTTATGCCGGATTGCAATGACCTCGTACCTCGTAAACTGCTGGCTGAGATCATTCAAGCCCGTGTCGAAGAACTCTTCGGCATGGTACACGAGGAGATCAAGAAAGCTGGTTACGATGGCTTATTACCTGCTGGCTTAGTTGTTACCGGAGGCAGCGCTGAACTACCCGGTATTCTTGAACTAGCTGGTCAAACACTCGACCTTCCGGCCCGCATCGGATCGCCGCTCGGCCTCCATGGGCTGGCAGACTCCATCAGTCGGCCCGCCTATGCAACGGCTGTCGGTCTCCTGCTATGGGGCCTCCGTCATACCTCGTTCCTCATTGACGAGGAGGAACCAGAGGTAGAAGGGTCAGATATGCTCTCTCGTTTTGGTCATTGGCTACGTGCCTTTATTCCGTAGGGACCAGCTTTAGCGCGTCCGCCCGTGCCCGTCGTAGGGACCACATTTATGGCGTCCGTCTTATGCCTACGTCTTATCTCGTTCGTTCTACTTAATAGTAGAAACTCGAAAGGGGCCACGAATATGTTACCAATGGGAAATCATCAACTTGAAGGCTTCGCCCAGATTCGCGTTATTGGCGTTGGTGGCGGAGGCAGTAACGCCGTTAATCGCATGATCCAATCCAATATGATGGGTATTGAATTCATTGCTATTAACACCGATGCCCAGGCTCTACTCCTCACTGAGGCTCCACATCGCATTCGTATCGGCGATAAACTCACTCGTGGCCTCGGTGCTGGTGGCAACCCTAGTGTTGGCAGCAAAGCCGCCGAAGAAAATGCTGAAGAAATCTATGAGGCCCTAAAAGGCTCTGACATGGTCTTTATCACCGCTGGTATGGGCGGCGGTACAGGCACCGGAGCTAGCCCTGTCGTAGCGCAAATTGCCCGCGAAGTAGGCGCACTCACTGTTGGGGTTGTGACCAAGCCCTTCGCCTTTGAAGGTAAAAAGCGCTTACTTTCAGCAGAAGAGGGCATTGCTAATCTCAAGCAGCACGTAGACACGCTCATCACTGTGCCTAATGATCGGCTCTTACAAGTCGCAGATAAGCGCACACCATTATCAGATGCCTTCCGCCTAGCAGACGATGTCCTGCGCCAAGGCATTCAAGGTATCAGTGACCTGATTACAGTGCCCGGCCTCATTAACCTGGACTTTGCTGACGTAAAAACCATCATGTCAGCTGCTGGCTCAGCTTTGATGGCAATTGGGGAAGCAACAGGTGACAATCGCGCTGTCGATGCTGCCCATGTCGCTATCGCTAGCCCACTGCTCGACATCGATATCAGCGGGGCACGTGGCGTACTGTTCAATATCACCGGCGGCACAGACCTGACGCTATTTGAGGTCAATGAAGCCGCCGATATCATCAGTCGGGCGGCGCATCCAGAGGCAAATATTATCTTTGGCGCAGTACAAGACCCTAGCTTCGATGGGAAGGTCAAGATCACGGTCATTGCCACTGGCTTTGATAACGTACAGCATCCGCATACCCGTCCACAGCCAGCAACTCAGCACCAATACACGTCACCTGTGCGTCCCGAATATGATCGCAGTAAAATCTATCAGGTCTCGCAAGGAGGAACCAATGGGAATGGTGCGAGTAATGGCAGCAATGGCAATATTCCACAACGCGATGCTACTCGCCCTAACTATGCTCAGCAGCAACAAGGCTATGGAGCAATGCCTGTCACACCACCGCCATTAAATGTCTCAAACCATCCAACCGGCCCGTTACAACCTGATCGCTCAGGCTCTCGCCCACCAACACCACCGATGGCTCAAGCACAGGCAGATCGTGTGAACATCGCTGGCAACCCTATGCAGCAGCGACAATCAGATACCGCCGGGCGCCAGCAAGCAGTCAACGTAGCAACTCCTGTGGCAATACACGAGATGGTAAGACACGATGTGCAGCTGATGGAAGGGGACGTAGAAGACGATGACTATGAGTTAGAGCCAATTGGGCAGATTGGGCAAACTAACCCAATGAGCATCATGGCTGATACGCACACAAGTCTTCCCGTTCCTGAACCGCAAGAGCAGGCATTACAGCACCCGTCACCAGTCCAACGGTCTATTCGTCGCGTAGACCGTAATGCGCCAGATATGCCGCGTAGCAACAACAATAACCGTAACACACCTTCCAGTGATGTCATCGACATCCCCGCCTTCCTGCGTAAGCGTTAATACTATGCTTGGCATGACAGCAACAGAATGGGCAAGGCGCATGTGCCTTGCCCATTCTGTTGCTGTCATGCCAAAATTAAATCTTGTTGCGCGTCCTACCCAGGTTGCCAGGAATATCCTCATTCAAACCAATGTGATTTACCACCACACGGACACCAGGAATACCTATCAACTCACTCTCCAGCATCATCTTCATTTCACTGGTAGGCACATCTCCATAGATCTGCAGAATGTAGTTCTCAACCAGCACAGAGATATTGTGTGCGCCTTTGAGTTTCCCTTTTTCTCGCAGGCTCTCAATACGCGCATTTGCTAGATTCAAGATAGCATCTTCCGCCACAATAAAGTTACGCACATTGACAACATTGGGCAATTGCCACATAGCATCTTCAATAGCATCGCGCTGTGCTTCTAATTCAACCTTGCCATAGAGCGCCAATACCACTCTATCACCCTGAACATCATCTAATTCTACCGTCACGGGATGTGTGCTATAGGCCGTGCTACTGATAGTGACGGTACGATCTATCGTTTCCTGGGCCAATTCTAGCACTTGGTCAGGTGTGAGTTTTGGATTGTAGTTCGACGTTTCATCGTGTGGGCTAGCCATCGGGTCCTCCAAGGCCCAACCAAGAATGCTGATCACAACAAAGGGCACCGCAATAATCGTCAGCCAGGGATTCTCTGGGATAAATAACATCCCCGCAATGGCCGCAATAATGGCAACGTTAAGCACAACAGGCCATAAACTAGGGTTCGGCAAATGAATAGCATGTCCCTCTTCACCACTATGAGCCGCGTCTGTATGTGCCTCAAGGGATGTTTGTAGTTCGCCCTCGGTAAGATCAGCACGTTGAAGAGATGTTTCCATAAGCTCTTGCTCTCCTTCGAGAATGGTAAATGGTATAAAAAGTCCTTATTGCTATAAAGTTCTTACTATTAGCATACCAAATATCCCCATCTGATGCAAGCCACTACGGTTTGGTGCCCCAAACGGTAAGCATATACGACATACAACAAAAAGTATCTGCTTGTATATCCGTCATAACCTGCTCATAGAGTTGGTCAAACTCTGCTTTTGAAGCAAACACCTTCATTTGTAAATAGTAAGACTCTCCAAGCCGAAACATGAGCTTGAAATCCTGGTACGTCGCCTCTTGATGGGCTGTTCCGGCAGAGGATTCTATCGCGTGCGCTCTGAGTTGAACATCTTCAAACCCGGTTTGACGGATGAAGGTCGGAAGTACGGCAGTAAGTCCCAAGTTGCGTCCTGTCGGTGAATAATTATAGCCAACACGATGCAAAGCCTCATGTGCCTTAGCTAAGAAGGTTTCTAGAGCCGCGCTATTGGTAAAGCCCCATTCGCCCTCGGTCATGCGTAATGTCCCGCTTGGTTTGAGAATGCGCTTACACTCTTGCAAGAAACTAGGCAACGAGGATGGTCTCATAAAACCAATGATAACACGTGCATTCACGAGGTCAAAGGAGGCATCAGGAAATGCTAGCGGTTTAAGGGCATTCATGACCTTAAAGTGTGTATTCGTCAATTTACGCACTTGGGCATGGCACGTGCATACTGAATCATATTTTCACTGACATCAACCCCTGTCACATCTATATTTGGGTAGGTATGTGCTACATCATGGACCCAGCTACCAGGACCACAAGCAATATCTAAAACACGAGAGATGCCAACCATGTCAGCGTTATCGCGCTCAGGGAAAATACCACCCATACCAATTGTCACCAGCTTATCTTGATCGATCAGACGCGCCATCTCGGTCGCGCTCTCCGCATCAAGAATATATGTGCTCTTTTCACTTTCAGGGTTAGTCCTACAGTTGTAAATAAGAACGCTCCAAAGAAACACATCTTTGGAGCGCATGGAGAAACGATTCAGAAATGGGTATTGGGTGGAGAAGGGTGTTCCTGAACACGTTTCTGAATACTTTCCAATGTGGTTCCCCCAGTTGGCTCCGAATTATGGGAGAGACAGGCACGTAAAACAGCATCGAACAGACCTGGAAAAAGAGCATCCAGGTCTTCACGGCGCAGCGAGACCAAACGGTGTATCCCCTCTATGCGTGTGCGTGTAACGCCAGCTTCGCGCAGAACCCGAAAATGATGAGACAGGCTCGATTTCGGGATGGTAATGCCCAAAGCAGCGCACGATTCCTCTACCCCCTCGGCGAGATTCCGCACAATGCGCAGGCGAATCGGGTCGCTCAGGGCATATAAAACCGTGGTCAATCGAATGTCTTCTTTCCCAGGGTGATAGAGCGATCTCATAGTTGCAATATATCACATCATTGGGTATACTACAACAGTTCGATGATACTAGAACAGCCAAACATAGTGACAAAGGAAAAATGGTGATGAACACAAGCCAAGAAACACAAGTGCTGACTTCAGCAGTCGGATCAGAGGAGGGAACGCACACCCGCCGGATTCTCGTCTTTTCTTCACTGTGCGCTTTCCTGGTTGGACTGGATTCCCTCGTAGTCAGTCCGCTTCTTCCGAATATTGCTGCATCGACACACACGGCGGAAAATGTTGGGGGATTGCTGGTGACAGCTTATGCCCTCTTCTATGCTCTGGCGGCTCCGCTGTTTGGGCCGATCTCAGATCGCTTGGGGCGGAAAAAGATGATCATGGCGGGGATGCTCCTCTTTACGTTGGCAACAGCACTGACAGGAGTAGGAGAGAGCCTATGTGTTGGTCTTTGCCCCCGTCGGAACGACATTACAGGAGATGGTGGACGCTTTCGGCGCACGTTGGACGGTAGAGCAGTGTTTTGAAGAAGGCAAAGGAGAAGTGGGTCTGGATGAGTACGAAGTCCGCTCCTGGCACGGATGGTTCCGTCACGTCACGCTCTCAATGCTAGCTTTGGCTTTTTTAGCAGCCTTACGAGCCAACGGGGAAGAAAACACACTCAAAAAAAGTCTGAACAGACGCTTCAGGTCTCAGAGCCAGAAGCCACTGACTTTGTTCAAGCACAGGTGTCTTCTGATCTCCCGGTTATGGTTCCCCTCAGTGTTGCCGAAATCCGGCGGCTTTTCTTTCGTCTCGTAAATACCCAGTCTCTCTCTTTTGCCTACCATCTGGCCTGGTCATTTTGGCGACGCACCCATCAAGCTCTCGCACGGCTTTGCCATTACAAACGCCGAAGCGCTCTCGCCAGTCATCTACAACTGTAGGATTAGGTTGAGTCATTTATGACCTCCTTTTATGAGTAAGCGAATGCTCCCGGCCGCCGTCGTAGGGACCCGATTTATGGCGCCCATAGGCATCAACCTAAGAATGGATGGGCTTCACGACGTGAAGACGTTCCTCGTTCCCGTAGGGGCGGGGGA
>JRHI01001590.1_pt1 | contig 18387 bp, 19 predicted proteins | sample 215371 | NCBI WGS metagenome assembly JRHI01 (sample SAMN02929681, study PRJNA255918) | sediment metagenome | biome: cave system; feature: Ice Cave; material: Sediment; isolation source: sediment from deep within a dark volcanic ice cave with no known source of... ...
CAGGAACGCCGACCAACGGGCCCGGGGGAGTAGCCGGGATACCGCGGCCAAGAACAACCGGTCCGCCGGCCGGTGGGCGACCCGGCCGACCTGGCGGTGCAACATGGCGTTCTCGTGGCGAAGCACCAGCAACTCAAGGTTCCGATCGGCGTTCGGACCGGCCCGCATCACGATCAGCTGGAACGGCCGGCAGACCACGACACACACACACACAACCGAGAAGAACACCAGCCAGGCTATCGGATTGCGCTCTTCACGAGCCGCAGGTGCCCGACCAGACTTTTCGCACCCCACAGGCAGTGTGCGGGGCTAACTGAGCCGTGTTCGCAGTGTGGTGGTGCCCTCGCCGTCGAGGTTGGCGAGTGGTGCCGTCCGGCCGGTCAGCACCATGATCAGGGCTCCGCCAGGTCCGGTTACACGTAGGCCCGTCCCTGCTGACCAGTCCAGATCCGTGGCTTGGAACGCCAAGCCTTCGGTGAGGCCTTTGCGGACGAATCCGCGTGTCGCTTTGGGTGACACGAGTAAGTCGAGCACGACTCGCGCTCGCTCGGCATCGATGGTGTGGGCGATACCGAGCGGGATACGAATGTCTTGGCCGTGCACGACGAGGTCGGTGAGTGGTGCCTCGGGCCCAAACCCGGGAGGTGTGAACCGGTGATGCGCGCCCTGGCGTAGCGCGTCTGCCAGTTCCGGTCCGGGACGCCGGTCGGTCTTTGCTGCCTTATCGGCGACTCGGTTGAAGTCGAAACGGTTGACGACCAGCCCGGCAGCGACCTTCACCATTGAGGTCTGCAACGGCCAGACCAGATGTGCGACGACGTCCCGCACCTGCCAGCCCGCGCAAAGACTGGGCGTGTTCCAGTCCGTTTCACTCAATCCCTCGAGCTCGTCGGCCAGACCAGACCGCTCCGCCGCGACCATCGACCACACATCAGTCATCAAAACCCTCCGACGAATCAGCGAACTTAACGTACCGGCTCGAGACGGACACGATCCTCGTTCCCTCGATGTGTCGCCAAGCAAGAATATGCCGCACGGGGATACTCGCGAACGCCTCCGACCCGGCGGTAGGAGGCAGTCAGGTAGCGCGCTTAGGGTACGTTCGCTATGGGACGTCGCGGTCTTTGCGGCGTCTTTCCTTCACGGCGGACATGGCGCTCTTTCTGGCGCGTCCTACGCCGAAGCGAAGGGCGCCTAACGATCTAGCGATGCCTTAGGTAAGGCGCGCTGGCGCTCGCTCTACGCGTGGGTGCTAGGTGTAGTTCTGGACGGCGACGCCGGGTCATTTCAGGTCGCGCCGCCTGGTCAGCAACCGGCCCGCAATGTCGCGCACGAGGAGTGCGTTCGCAGTCGCTGCGACGGCAAACAGCGAGGTGACGGTTGCCTCATCGAGGACCACGAACCACCTCGGGCCCCAGCCGTTGCCGGTCATCACATGGGCGCCGAGGGCTTGCGCCGTGCCGACGAGACGGCGTAAACGAAATAGACGCCGACGAACGCTCCGACGCCGCATGGCATGGCTAAGACGACGGCGGCCAGAAGCGGCGCAGCCGAGCGTGTGTCGCCGGCTGCCGCAAGGGTGCTGACGGCGAGCACATAGATGGCGGCCCCGATAAGCCAGCGCCGACCGTAACGCTGCGAGAGGGAGGCCAGGCACCCTGTCACGAGTCGATGGTGCGTCGGCAGGTTCGAAGGTTCGCTGGATCACGGCTTCTCCTGGCCTCGTTGTGGCCGTGTGCGGCTAGGCACTGCGGCGTGCGAGGCGCCTGAAGGGGTTCGCCGGGCCGGCTTCGTCGGTGGTGAGAAGATGGCCAGGAGGTTCGAGGCGAGCCCGGCTGCGGCGAGGAGCGACTCGGCGCGGGCTTGGTCGTGACTGAGGTGGCTGAGGCCACGGCACACTCACCACGACGCAACTGCGCGCCGGCAGCGAACGGCACTGTTGCGTTGGACACAAATCGGGCATGACGCGGGGCGGTGAGAGGACTGTCCGGGTGTGCGCATCAAACAAGACAGCCCATTACGGGCGCGACAAACTGCCCATCTGACGCTTCGCAGGGGGCCCGATTGCGGCGCGTCGGCTCAATGCAACAGTGCCCTTGATCCGCGGCTGGGAGGTGAAGATCCCCACCCAAGCTGTTCGCCAGGCTGCGAGAGCGGTTCCTGTTTGGCCCGGCACCCGCGTATGCCGCGGACGTACTCGCCAAGCTCCAACGCCGACCGGTCCAACACAACGGTTGCCGCCCAGCGAGCATGCGCAGCGATGCTCCCGCTCACCTCCACGCGACCGTGCGGCGCGGTGCCTACCCGCCCAGGCTCGGACGTCAAGCGCTGCTGCGACGGATGCGAGCGCTCAGCAGATCCCGCAAGCTCACGATGCCAACAACCGTGTTGCCCTCGACGACAGGTAGGTGACGGAAGCCCTTGCTGAGCATGACCTCGGCGGCGTCCTCGGAATCGGCGTCTAGACCAATGGTCTCGGGGTTTGGGGTCATCCACTCGGACACCGGCGAGGCGGTCAGGTCACGACCTGAGGCAGCGGCGCGGAGGACATCTCGCTCGGTGAAGATCCCGACGAGCATCGAACTCTGCATCACGAGCGCTGACCCGAAGCGGCGCTTGACCATGCTCCTTACAACCTCGGAGACTGCGGTGTCAGGCGAGATCGAAAACACGTCCTTGGTCATGATGTCACCGAGTTTGGTCATCAGCCACTGCCGCCCAGGTCGTCCAGATCGGGCTCCCCGTGTGGCCGAGCCGCATCGGCCAGATCCTGGTTGAGCCTGCGCCACAGCGCTCCAGCCCACGAGCTGATTTGCGGCCAGTCCCTCCAGAAGACCTGCAGCGTGGCATCACCCAGGGTGCGAGCCGCCTCGTCAGGCGTCACCTCGTCGGCGACCGCCCCGAGCTGGGCCAGCACCTCCAGGAGCCGCTCTCCGGCCTCCCCCGTCATAGCGATCACGCTACCCCTAGGGGCGCGTGGATGCCCGTAGGTACGAAAGGTCGGTCGGGCCGCTGGGCACGCAGATCGTGCTCCGGCTCATGATGCGTCCCACAGCCAAGGGATGCGTCTCCTACGCGGAGTGAACGACCGCAGCGCGGCGAGCGGATTGTCGTCGTGGCTGGCACTGTTGCATGGCACTGTTGCGTTGCGGTCGGCGGAGGCGCGTGAGCGGTAGGGCATGACGTGTCAGATCACGCGGCGCAACTCGGCAAAGGACGGGCTACGCGCCGGTTGGCGGGAACTTCCGTGCCGAGCTCGTAGTGGCCCCGGCGCAGGTTCTGCACGAAGGCGTGCCCGGCCACGATCACCCGGGCACAGCGTTCTCGTTTGAGACCGCGCATCGATCGCAGCCTGGCCTTGAGGCGCCCGTGATCGCATTCGATCGGGTTGTTGACGTAACGCTCGACGTGATGCCAGGCCGCCGGAGCCACGTCCTCGATCACCCGCACGTACGCATAGGCGCGGTCGGTGACTACTTCGGCGGGCTCTGTCTGGGTCACCCCGATGGCGGAGGCGAAGAAGCCTGGGGCCGCCATGGCGTCGCGTCGGGCCGACAGGTAGACGTCGATGACTTGGCCGAATTGGTCCACGGCCCGGTAGAGATAGCACCAGCGGCCGGCGATCTTGACGTAGGTCTCGTCCACGAACCAACGGTCGCCGGCCGAATGCCGGCAGGGCCGGGCGGCGTCGATGAACATCGGTGTGAATCGCTGCACCCACCGGTAGACGGTGACATGGTCGACGACGATGCCCCGCTCGGCGGGCAGTTCTTCGACGTCACGGTAGGAAAGGCCGTAGCGCAGATACCAGCGGACGGCGACGGTGATGACGTCGGGTGGGAACCGGAACCCGGCGAACTCCGAGCGGTCCAACGTGAGGGAAGGGCGCCTCGACATCACCCCACCTGCCCGAGAGGGAACCCGCCGCCCCAATGCAACAGTCCCCGCCGCGACCACATCGGGCGGGAACCGGAACCCGGCGAACTCCGAGCGATCAACCGACAGATGGCAGTGCGCCACGACATCCCGCCAGCCTGCCCGAAGGTCCAAATCCCTCCAACGCAACGGTGCCGCGCCGTCTCAACTTAAGACGCCCAGGGTCGCATTGTTGGGCTTACCTTAACCGGGTGAACGCCGCACCGAACTCTCGCCAACAGTTTGAGGGGCGTTCTTCTCGCTCCGAGTGGCGCATGCATATCGGGGTTCTGCTCTTCGTGTTGTTCACCTTGGGGGTGGCCGTCGCGAAGAGCGATCCGTTGTGGGCACTGTGGGCACTTTTCGGGTTGGTTCCGTTCGCACTGATTTGTCGCTTGCCGCGGGATATTCGGCGAGGGCTTTCGCGCGATTTCTTTGGCCTGCCATAGTGCCATGGTGGCTTCGCCTCCGCATCGATCGACGGCCGTAGAGGACTATGTCAAGGCCGTCTATACACTCGACGAGCGGGGCCTTGGTCCCGTTACGACGACCGACTTGGCCCACCGGCTCGGCGTGAGCGTGTCGTCGGCTTCGGGGATGGTGCGCAAGCTGGGTGAGCTGGGTCTGGTCACCCATCTTCGATACCGGGATGTGGGACTCACCCGGTCAGGCGGCCGGCTGGCCTTGAGCGTCCTGCGCCGGCACCGGATCGTTGAGCTGTACCTCGTGGAGGCCTTGGGCTTTTTGTGGGATGAGGTTCATGACGAGGCGGAGGTCCTCGAACACGTGATCTCCGAAAGGCTGTTGGACCGGATGGCAGAAAAGCTCGGCAATCCGACCCGTGACCCGCATGGGGATCCGATTCCGACGACGGAGGGACGGATTGTTGAGGAGCGCACCACAAGGCTGTCCGCCATCGAACCCGGAATGGCCGGCGAGCTGGTACGGGTCGCGGACGCTGCCCCGGAGTTGCTCCGCTACCTTGCCGATCACCGCATCTCCCTGGGTGACCGCGTAGAAGCTGTGGAGCGCCAGCCCCTTGGCGGTCCACTTCTCGTTCGAGTCGGACGTCCTCCGCATGACACGCTGCACACCTTTGGCGGCGCCCTCGCCACCGCCATGGAGCTGGTCCTTGAGCATTGATAGGTGGTAAGCGCCCGCCCCGCGGGCGAGACGTGAGCTTCGTCGATTCGCCAACCGGAGAAGGTCCCGCCCAATCCGTGAAGGACGAGCAGGCCCCTGCTCGAAGTTGCACGGCGGGCCTGGGCTGGCGAGTCGTTCTCTCGCTCATGGGGCCGGCGTTTGTGGCGTCGATCGCGTACGTCGACCCGGGCAACTTCGCCACCAACGTTCAGGCCGGCGCCCGGTACGGCTATCTGTTGTTGTGGGTGGTCCTGCTGGCCAACATCGTCGCCATGCTCCTGCAGTACCTCTCGGCCAAGCTCGGGATCGCCACGGGACGGAGCCTGCCCGAGCTCTGCCGAGAGCGCTACCCGAAGCCGGTGGTGTGGGGCCTGTGGGCCCAGGCCGAGCTCGTGGCCGTCATGACCGACCTAGCCGAGCTGGTGGGCGGGGCGGTCGCCCTTCAGCTGCTCTTCGGTGTGCCACTGTTCGCCGGCGGGGTGATAATCGCCCTCGTCTCCTTTGTTGTCCTGTGCGTGCACTCTGCCGGCCAGCGACGATTCGAGGGCGTCATCACCGGGCTGCTCCTCGTGGTAACGGTGGCGTTCCTCTACGAGACGCTCCACGGCCACCCCCCGGCCTCCGAGGTCCTGGGAGGCTTCGTCCCCCGCTTCACTGGCCAGGGCAGCCTGCTGCTGGCGTCGGGAATCGTCGGCGCCACCGTGATGCCACATGTCATCTACTTGCATTCGGCCCTGACCCAGGAGCGGTTCTCAGGACTGGCAGGCGCCGACCGTAAAGGTCTGCTCCGGGTCCAGCGGGCTGACGTCTTCGTCGCCATGGGTATCGCCGGTGCGGTCAACCTGGCCATGGTGGTGGCGGCGGGCTCGCTCCTTCACGGATCGGGTGGCCGCACCGACACCCTGCAGGGCGCCTACGCGGCCTTCGGGCATCGGGCCGGGGCGCTCGCCGCCGGGGTGTTCGCGATCGCCCTGCTCGCCAGCGGGCTGGCCTCTTCGAGCGTGGCCATGTTCGCCGGCCAGGCCATCATGCAGGGCTTTATCCGACGACAGCTGCCCGTCGCGCTGCGCCGCCTGGCCTCGGCGATTCTCGCCTTGGCGGTGCTCGGCCTCGGTACGGACCCCACTGAGGCGCTGGTCATCAGCCAGGTCGTCTTGTCCTTCTGTATCCCCTTCGCCCTGGTGCCCCTCGTGCTGCTAACCCGGCGGACCGACCTCATGGGAGGGTGGGTGAATCGCCGGCGCACGTCTAGGGCGGCGGCCGCGGCCGCGGCCGTGATCATTGCCCTGAATGGCGTACTGATATTCCTGGCCATTCACCACTAAGTGGTGCCAAGTCTATAGCCCTTGGTGCGCTTCCCGCTCGTGGTCGGGTTCCGGCTCGATGCTGATCCCCAGGGTGCGGATTTTTCGATAAATCGTTGCCCGTGAGATCCCCAGGCGGACCGCCGCCTTGATCTTGTCCCCGTTGGCCCCCCTGAGAAAGCGGATGATCGCGTCGCGCTCAATGCACTCCCACTCGGACAGGACCCGCCGACCGGTGGCGTGGCAGGACTCCGGAAGGTCGGCGACGGTGATCTGACCCGTGTGCCGGTGTGCGAGCGCGCTGCGCAGGGCCTGCTCAAGTTCGGCGACGTTGCCAGGCCAAGCACCGCGAAGCAGGGTCTGCATCGCGTCCGGGGCGAGGGCGATGCGCCGGCCCGGAGCGTGGCGCTGCAGGAGATGCGGGACCAGCTCACGTATGTCTTCGATCCGGCGCCGAAGGGGCGGCACCGGCACTGATTCGGCGAAGTGCTGGAGGAGCTTTTCGAGATGTACTTCCACGTCGGTGTCCGAGTGCAGGGTCGCCACTATCCAGGGCCCATGTGGGTGGTGGTGCAGCCTATGCAGCACAGCATCCAACTGGCCGAGTGCCGCCGGGCCCATCCGATCAACGTGGCGCACAAGCAGTGTGGCCGGCAGGTCGTCGAGATCGACGTTTCTCGCCAGCCAGGCATCTACATCGGCGCCACACTTAAGGGCATCGAGCACCGTCAACCGCCGAGCCGGATACCACCGGCGGTGAGCGGCCTCGGTCAGAGCGAACTTGCCGACCCCGGACTCCCCGACGAGAAGCACCCAGGACCGCTTTCTGCAATGTGTCTCGACATGGTTCGTTGCCTCGATCCACGCCGTGCTATGCCCGGCGAGACCCGGTAAGGGTTCGGCCGGCATGCTGCTGGGAGTGTGGTGCCGCGGGATGGCCTCACCCAGGGCGATCTCTACAATCGTTCCTGCTGAGCCCGCCGAGCTGGCGACGGGGTGGCACCGCAGTCGCGCCATCTGGCCCCGGGAAAGCTCGATGTAACCGGAGGTATCGTGGTTCCCGGTTATCAGTTCGGCTGCTTTCTCCCGCAAGATGAGATGGTCCGACCCGTCCAACGAACGGTCGGCCACGTCGTTGGTCATAACGAGATCGTCACTGAGGGCCAGTACGGCCTTGGCGGTCCGACGGTTGGCGGCCAAGAATTCGCTGAGAAGAGCCTGTTCACGTTCGCTGCTTTGTTGGATGAGGCGTTGCTCGATCTCGGCGGCCGCTTCCTGGGCTAGGGCCTCCATCAGCGAATTGGCATCGGTGCGCCTGGCCGTGAGATCGATGACGCCCTCGAGGCGACCGTTCAACAAGTTCCTGATAGGCGACCCAGCACACGACATCGTTTGGAGGCGCTCGGAGAAGTGCTCGGACCCGAAGACTCGCGTCGATCGGCGTTCCTCGATGGCCGTGCCGATGCCGTTGGTGCCAACGAATTGCTCGGCGTAGCTGAACCCGGGCGCCAGGAGGATCGCGTCCAACTGTTTGTTGAGGGAATGCTCGCCGGCCCGGCGCTCCAGCACGAACGCACGGGCATCGGTGAGGATGACGCTCATCGGGGCGCCCGCCAAGGCGGACTCCAGGCGGTCGAGCACGGGCCGAGCGGCATGGACCAGCCGGCTGTCTATCCGCGCCTCCGGCCGGTATGGCGGGGCCAGGTCGTCCGCCGAAACGCCATAGAACTGGGATCGGCGCCAAGAGGCCAGGATCCTCCCCCGTACCTCTGGACTGTCAAGGTCGTCGGATTCGAGGAACCGGTCACGAACTTGGGCGAGGACCTTCTCGTTGTCTTTCGGCTCGTTGTCTTCTGACGCGTCTGACACGTGACTGCACTCCCCCTCGAGGACGGACCACGACCCGACCTGTCGGTTCTGCCAATCCATGCTGTACTGCCGATTTTCTAGGGACGACGACGCAAACGGCGTCTCAAGATGATACCCCGCTGACCTGGCGGATCCTGTCGAATCAAAGTGTCTGCTGCGCCTGCTGCAAGCAAAAGACCGCCAAAACAGAGATCGCCGAAAAGCGAGACCGCCAAAACAGAGACCGCCAAAAGGAGAGACCGCCAAAAAAGCGAGATACAGGGCGGGCCAACCACGAGGCGAGTCGACGAGCAACCGAGGAGGCAATGTGAGTCGCCAGAGTTTGACGAGGGCACACGAAAAGATCAAGGAGCTCTCGTGGGAACCGACGTTTGCCACGCCGGCCAAGAAGTACGTCACCGACTACACCTTTGAGCATGCCCCCAAAAAAGACCCCCTGAAGCAGGTATTGCGCTCATACTTCCCGATGGAGGAGGAAAAGGACCAACGGGTCTACGGGGCTATGGACGGCGCCATCCGGGGCAACATGTTCCGCCAGGTTCAGGAGCGCTGGATGGAGTGGCAGAAGCTGTTTCTCTCGATCATTCCGTTCCCGGAGATCTCGGCCGCCCGGGCCATGCCCCTGGCCATCAGCGCGGTGCCGAACCCGGAGATCCACAACGGCTTGGCCGTGCAGATGATCGACGAGGTACGGCACTCGACGATTCAGCAGAACCTCAAGCGGTTGTACATGAACCATTACATCGACCCGGCCGGGTTCGACGGGTCGCTGCGGTTCTTCCACAGCGACTACTGCGGCACGATCGGGCGGCAGTTCGCCGAGGGGTTCATCACCGGCGACGCCATCACCGCCGCCGACATCTACCTGACCATCGTCGCCGAGACAGCGTTCACCAACACCCTGTTCGTGGCCATGCCGGCCGAGGCGGCCGCCAATGGGGACTACCTGCTGCCGACGGTGTTCCACTCGGTCCAGTCAGACGAGTCCCGCCACATCAGCAACGGCTACGCCATCCTCTTGATGGCCTTGGCCGATGAGTCCAACCGCAAGCTGCTCGAGCGGGATTTGCGCTACGCCTGGTGGAACAACCACCGGGTGGTGGACGCCGCTATCGGCACGTTCATCGAGTACGGCACCAAGGACCGGCGCAAGGACCGCGATAGCTACGCCGAGATGTGGCGGCGGTGGATCTACGACGACTACTACCGCAGCTACCTCGTCCCCCTGGAGAAGTACGGGCTGGTGATCCCCCACGACCTCATTGAGGAGGCGTGGAACCAAATCTGGAACAAGGGCTACGTCCACGAGGTGGCCCAGTTCTTCGCCACCGGGTGGGAGGTCAACTACTGGCGCATCGACCCGATGACTGACGAGGACTTCGAGTGGTTCGAGTACAAGTACCCCGGCTGGTACAACAAATATGGGAAGTGGTGGGAAAACTACAACCGGCTGCGCTATCCGGGTGCTGACCACGGTCCCATCGCCTTCGAGGACGTCGACTACCAGTATCCGCACCGGTGCTGGACGTGCATGGTGCCCTGCCTGGTGCGGGAGGACATGGTGATGGACGAGGTCGACAACCAGGTCCGCACCTACTGCTCGGAGGGGTGCTGGTGGACGGACAAGTACGCCTTCCGCCCCGAGTTCGAGGGACGGCCGACGCCGTCGATGGGCCGCCTGGTCGGCAAGCGGGAGTGGGAGACCCTCTACGACAACTGGGACCTGGCCGACATCTGCCAGGACATGGGCATCGTCCGCGACGATGGCAAGACCCTGATTCCCCAGCCCCATCTGGACCTGGACGATCCGAAGAAGCTGTGGACGCTCGATGACTTCCGGGGCCGTCCCTTCCCGAGTCCCAACATCGCCTTGAACGCCATGTCTCCCAAGGCGCGCGAGGAGTTCGCCGCTCAGTATCGCAAGGGCGGTCCCGCCGGGCGGCCGGCACCAGCGGTCGCCTAGCGGACCCGACAAACCCCGGGGGCGGGTCGCTGTCCCCGGGGCGGCTTGGTAGAACGCGCCATGAGACAGGGAACGGGAGGTCGATGGGAGCCAAGCACAACGTGCGGTTTGAGCCGGTCGGCATCGAGATCGAGGTCGATGAGGACGAAACCATCCTTAACGCTGCATTTCGCCAGGGCGTCATGCTCATGCACGGTTGCAAGGAGGGTCAGTGCTCGGCTTGCAAGTCCTTCCTTCTTGACGGCGATCTGGACATGGAGCGCTACTCGACCTTCGCTTTAGCCGACTACGAGCGAGATGAGGGATATGTTCTTCTATGTCGCTCTCACGCCTACAGCGACCTCAAAGTTGAGCTCATCAACTACGACGAGGAGATGCTCCACGCCGGAGTGCCAATCCAGGTCGTCCAGACCCGGGTGGAGACGATCGAGCCCCTGACCCACGACCTGCGCCGTCTGGTCCTGTCCTTGGAGGATCCGAAAGAAATGGCCTTTAACCCGGGCCAGTACGTTGACATCACCATCCCCGGCACGACCAAGACCCGCTCGTTTTCCATGGCCAATACCCCCTCGACCGACGATCACCTCGAGTTCATCATCCGGCTCTATCCAGACGGTCACTTCTCCGGCCTGCTGGAGGGACAGCTGAAGCCGGGCGACCCGTTGAAGGTGACTGGACCGTACGGGGTCTTTACCCTTCGGGACCACCCGGACCGGGACCTCCTCTTCATAGGGGGAGGGGCGGGGATGGCCCCCATCTTGTGCCTGCTGCGGTCCATGGCCGAGAGCGGCTCTGAGCGGCGGGCCACCTATTACTACGGGGCCCGCGGCCGCCGGGACCTCTGCTATCTGGAGGAGATGGAGGCGCTGGCCCACCGCCTGCCCGACTTCCGCTTCGTGGCCGCCCTGTCCGAGCCGGCCGTGGGCGAGGAATGGGACGGAGAGGTCGGGATGATCACCGACGTAGTTCAGCGGGGAGAGGACAGTCTGCACAAGGCCGATGCGTATCTCTGCGGTCCCCCGCCCATGATCGATGCGGCCATGCCGGTGCTGGTCGGCCTGGGGGTCGACGCCGACCACATCTATTTCGACAAATTTACGGTAAGTGCTGACCAGGAGAGAGACGGAGGATAGTTATGGCCACGACAACAAAGAAGGAAGACGCCAGCCTGCCCAGGCCGGTGTTTACCAACGCCGAAGCCGGGGCTCTGGAGTTCCCGAGTTCGAACAGCCGGGTGTACAACTACTACAAACCGAGGCGGACAAAGGGGACGATGTATGAGGACGTCACCGTCGAGGTACAGCCCGACCCGGACCACTATCTGTCCCAGGACTGGGTCTACGCCTTCCACGACGGGGTGGCCGGCTTCCCGGCCAGCTGGACGGCCCTCAAGTCATCCGACTGGCATACCTTCCGCGACCCGAACGAGGAGTGGGAACGGACCATCTATTACAACAACGCCAACGTGGTCCGGCAGATCAGCCAAAACATCGCCAACGCCACGGAGACCAAGGCCTTCGCCCGGTGGGACCCGAGTTGGGTCAAGGTGGTGGAACGCCACGTCGGCGCTTCCATGCACGCCGAGCACGGGCTGGGCATGCACGTCTTCCTCCCCGCCCAGCGGGACGCCCCGACCAACATGCACAACAACGCCATCTGTGTGAACTCGATGCACAAGTTGCGGTTTGCCCAGGACCTCGCCCTGTACAACCTGGCTCTGGCCGACGCCCTCCCGGATTTCGACGGTTCGATCCACCGGGAGATCTGGATGGAGGACCCGGCCTGGCAGGCGACCCGCGAAAACGTGGAGCGGATCACCGGCATTCGGGACTGGGCCGAAGCGGTGTTCGTCGCCAACTGCATCTATGAGCCACTGGTCGGAGAGCTGTTCCGCAGCCAGTTCGTCATGCAGGTGGCAGCCTCCCACGGGGACTTCACCACCCCGAGCGTGGTCGGTGCCGGCGAGGGCGACTACTTCCGGGACCTGCGTTACACCGTGGACATGTTTGGAATGTTGGTCAACGACAAGGACTACGGGGCGGAGAACAAGGAAACCCTGCAGGGTTATGTTGACCAGTGGACGCCTCTGAGCATGACGGCCGCCCGCCACCTGCAGCCCCTGTGGTCCCAGCCCGGGCACCGGGTGGTGCGGTTCGAGGATGCCTTCGACGCATCCAAGCAAAGGTTCGAACGTCTCATGGCCGGTTTCGGCCTCCAGTCGCCAAAGGAGCTGTAGGTGTGACCACAAACTTCAAAGTCAACAACACGTCTTCGAACATGTGCGGATGCACCATCATGAACAATCAGGATGGCTACTCGATTGCCCAGGTCATGCGGACTAAGCCAAATGTCACGGTCTCAGAATTCCCGTCGATGATCCGGGTCGATGCCAAGAGCACCATGGAGTTTAACTTCGACGAGATCGGCGAAGCACTTGGCTACGGGGAAGGCGAGTTCACCCAGGCCAACTTCGAAGAAGTCATGTCCACCCATTACGGGCGCATGATCAATCTCGACGACCGGACCCTGTTTTTCGCCAACCCGGAGGACGCCGCCGAATACCTCGGCTTCGATCTTGAGCTTGTCTGAGAGAAAGGATCCTGAGAGTGTATGAGAAGGATGGCGAGCGGTACTTCATCGTTGACGGCCATATCCACTTCTGGGATGCCAGCCCTGACAACCAGGCCAACAAATACGGCAAGGGCTTCATCGAGTGCTTCTATGACTACCACCGAAACCTGAGCCCGCCCGAGTGGGTATGGCCGCTCGACAAGTTCCAGAAGTACACCGAGCAGGACCTTATGACGGACCTGTTCGACAAGGGCTACGTGGACGTGGGGATCTTTCAGCCGACCTACCTCACGGACTTCTACAGAAAGGGTTTCAACACCACCGAGGACGACGGGGTCATCGCCGAGAAGCACCCGGGCAAGTTCGTGGTAAACGGCGCCTTCGATCCTCGGAAAGGCGAGCCAGGTTTGGAAGAGTTCGAGAGGCTGGTGGCTCGGTGGGGGCTGAAGGGGGTGAAGCTGTATACCGCCGAGTGGCGGGGCGACTCCCGGGGCTACAAGCTCTCTGACCCCTGGGCCCGTCGATACCTGGAGAAATGCGTCGAGCTTGGCGTTCGCAACATCCACGTCCACAAGGGCCCGACCATCTGGCCACTCAACAAGGACGCGTTCGACGTGGCCGACATCGACGACGCTGCCACCACCTTCCCGGAGCTCAACTTCATCGTCGAGCACTGTGGGCTGCCCCGCCTCGAGGACTTCTGCTGGATCGGGGTCCAGGAGCCCAACGTGTACGGCGGTCTGGCCGTGGCCATGCCCTTCATCTTCACCCGGCCGCGGTACTTCGCCCAGGTGCTCGGCGAGCTGCTCTACTGGCTGGGAGAGGACCGCCTCCTGTGGGCCAGCGACTACGCCATCTGGCAGCCCAAGTGGCTGGTCGAGCAGTTCGTTGACTTCTCCATCCCGGAGGACATGGTGAGCGAGTACGGACAACTCACGCCCGACACCAAGCGCAAGATCCTCGGCCTCAACGCGGCCCGGCTCTACAACCTTGACGTGCCGGCCGCCGTCTCGGTCAGCGGCAACTCCCACACCGGCCCGGACGTGCTCGATAAGCCGGCGGTTACCGCACCGTGATCTCCGACCCGGCCATAGCCACCCGGGAGGCGGTGATGGCTGCCCTGGCCGAGGTGCGGGATCCGGAGCTTGACGAGTCTGTCACCGAGCTGGGCTTCGTCGCCGACGTCATCGTGGTCGGCGGTCGGGTGGAAGTGGCTCTGCGCCTGCCCACCTATTTCTGCGCCCCCAATTTCGCCTGGCTCATGGTCAACGACGCCCATGCTGCCTTACGGATCGTTCCGGGCGTCAGTGAGGTGCAGGTCCGCCTGGTCGACCACTTCGCCGCCGACGAGATCAACGCGGGGGTCGGCGAGGGCCAGGGCTTTGACGCCACCTTTGCCGGCCTGGCCGACGGGGAGCTCGACGAGCTCCGCCAGGTCTTCCGGCGCAAGGCCCTGGCCGCCCGCCAGGACCGGCTGTGCCGGACGCTGCTGGCCGGCGGAGCCACGCCCGGCGACCTGGCAGAGCGCCGGCTGGGTGACCTGCCGCCGGGAGCCGACACCGACACCTACCTCCAACGCCGGGCCGAGCTCGGCCTGGACGTCTCGCCCGAGGCGTCGTTTCTCGTGGACAAGACGGGCGCGCCAGTTTCCCCGGAACGGGCGACCGCCTACCTCCGCCGAATGCGCCTCATCGCGGTGAGCATCGAAGGCAACGCCGGTTTCTGCCGGGGGCTGCTGGCCACCCGCTATCACGCCGGACAAGGAGTAGGGAGAAACCGATGAAGGCCGTCCGCCTGCACCACTATGGCGAAAATCCCAGAGTCGAGGAAGTCGCCGAGCCGCAGCTCTCGCATCCGCTCGATGTCGTCGTCCGCATCGGCGGGGCTGGGCTCTGCAGGACCGACCTCCACATCGTCGAGGGTCAGTGGCAGGAGAAGTCCGGAGTCACCCTTCCGTACACGCTCGGCCACGAAAACGCCGGATGGGTCCAGGCAGTTGGGACAGCCGTCGACCACGTCGCCGTCGGCGATGCGGTGATCGTGCACCCGCTGATGACATGCGGCCTGTGCCAGCCTTGCCGGGCCGGCAACGACATGCACTGCATCGAGTCCTCTTTCCCTGGCATCTCCACCGATGGTGGATTTGCCGAGCTGCTCAAGACCAACGCCCGGGCGGTTGTGCGCCTGGACGCTGGGCTGGAGCCGGCCGACGTGGCCGCCCTGGCCGACGCCGGTTTGACCGCCTATCACGCGGCCAAAAAGTCGGTCCCTCTGCTGTATCCGGGCACCCGGGCGGTGGTGATCGGCGCCGGCGGTCTCGGGCACATCGGCGTGCAGGCGCTCAAGTCGTTGACCGCAGCCGAGATCATTGTCGTCGACCGCTCACCGGAGGCACTCAAGCTGGCCGAATCGCTGGGCGCCGACCACACAGTGGTGGCTGACGGCAGCGAAACCGAAGCAGTCAAGAACCTGACAGGGGGCATCGGAGCCGAGGTCGTCTTCGACTTCGTCGGCGAGGGTAGCGCGGTCGAGCAGGGCCTCGGGATGCTCCGCCGCGCCGGCAGTTACTTTGTGATCGGCTACGGGGGCGCCGTGCAGGTCCCCACCATCGACATCATCTCGACCGAGATCAACATCGTCGGCAACCTGGTCGGCACCTACACCGACCTGGTGGAGCTCATGGTCCTGGCCGCACGCGGCCAGGTCAAGCTTCACACCGCGACGTACCCGCTCGACGCATTCGGTGACGCCCTAGCCGACCTCGACCAGGGCCGCCTACGGGGCAGGGGCATCCTGATCCCGGCTACTGCAAAGGGGAACTGATGACCGTATCGGAAACACCAACCCGGACACCAACCCCCGACGGGGAGGTCCGCGCCGCTGAGCCGGAGGTGGTCGGCCCCCTGGCGGGAAACCCGGCCCTCCTGGGGCTCCCGACCTTCACGGCCGGCTCGGTGGCTCTCGGTCTGACGTTCGTGGGCTACGTGCCCGCCACCGCTCGGGCCGGGGCGCTGCCAGTCATCATCGCCGCGACGGGCGTCGGCCTGCTCCTGGCCACCATCTGGGCCGTCGCACTGGGCCAGTCGGCCGTGGCGAGCATCTTCGGCGTCTTCGCGGGATTTTGGCTCAGCTACTCAGCCCTGCTCCTGGGGCTCGGGCACAACTGGTTCGGTATCGCCAAGGCGGACATCACTCACTCGGTGGCGGCCTTTCTCATCACCTGGTTGGCGATCATCGGGCTGCTAACACTGGCCATGCTACGACTACCGGCGGCCTTCACCCTGGTTCTCGTCCTGGTCGACCTCGCCCTGGCCCTGATACTGGCCGGCACGATCCGGGGATCGGCCGATCTCGACAAGGCCGGAGGCTGGGTAGCCTTCGTTTTCGCTGCCGTCGGCGCCTATCTGTTCGTCGGATCCGCCAGCGTGGCCACCGGCGGCAAGCCCCTGCCTCTGGGCCGCCCGATTATCAGCTGAGCGCCGGTGCGTCCACCTGCCGCCGCTGAGCGCCTTTAAAGGGGAAGGGAGAAGGATGGCCAGGGAGATCCGATTCAACGAGGAAGCTCGTCGCCTGCTGGAGTCGGGGGTAAACAAGCTGGCCGACACCGTCAAGGTGACGCTCGGACCTAAGGGCCGCAACGTGGTGCTGGAGAAGCTGACGGGCACGCCGACCATCACCAATGACGGGGTAACCATCGCTCGGGAGATCCACCTGCGGGACCCGTTTGAAAACATGGGGGCGCAGCTCGTCAAGGAGGTGGCCACCAAGACCAACGACATCGCTGGCGACGGGACGACCACCGCCACCGTGCTGGCTCAGGCCATGATCCGCGCCGGCATGCGGGCCATCGACCAGGGTGCTAACCCCATGCTTCTCAAACGGGGGATGGAGCGCGCCGTCGGCCGGGTCATCCCCCGCCTCAACGATATGGCCCACGCCATCTCAGGGCGAGCCGAGATGGCCCATGTCGCGTCCGTCTCGGCCAACGACGACGGCGACATCGGCGACGTGATCGCCGAGGCTCTCGACGCCGTCGGCCTGGAGGGCATTATCACGGTGGAGGAATGGCCTACCTACGGGATGGAGGTCGAGTTCACCGAGGGCTACAAGTTCGCCAACGGCTTCGTGTCGCCGTACATGGTGACCGATGAATCCCGGATGGAGGCGGTCTACGACGATCCCTACATCCTCCTCACGTGCGACAAGATCACTACCGCCGGTGAGCTGATGCCCCTCCTCGACAAGATCATGCGGGCACCGCGGCCCCTGGTAATCATGGCCGAGGCGGTGGAGGGGTCGGCGCTCGGGATGCTGGTCAGCAATCACGTCCACGGCAACTTCCGCTCGGTTGCCGTACGGGCACCTGGATTCGGTCATCGTCGCATCGCCGAACTCCAGGACGTGGCCGCCTTTACCAACGGTCGGGTCGTGACCCAGGACGCCGGATTGACCATGGAAAACGTGTTGCCCGACCACCTCGGTCGAGCCCGCCGGGTGCTTGTCACCCGTGACAGCACCACCGTGCTTGACGGCGCCGGCAGTCCCGAAACCATCAGCAACCGGCTCGACCAGCTTCGGACGGAGCTGGCCCGGGCGACCAACCCGCGAGATCAGGACAAGCTGTCCGAGCGACTGGCCTCCCTCGCTGGACGGGTGGCAGTGATTAAGGTGGGAGCACCGACGCCGGCCGAGCTCAAGGAAAAGCAGCATCGGGTGGAGGACGCCCTGTCAGCCACCCGGGCGGCGGTCGAGGAGGGCATCGTTGCGGGAGGGGGTACCGCCCTGCTGCACGCCGAGGATGTGGTGGAGGACCTGACCGATGAGCTGGACGGGGACTACGCCGCCGGAGCCCAGGTCGTGTGTTCGGCTCTCTCGGCCCCGCTGTACTGGATCGCTCGCAACGCCGGCTATGACGCGGCCAGCGTCGTGGAGCAGTGCCGGAAGATGAAGGACACCGAGGGCCTTGACGCCCTTACCGGCGAGTACGGCAACCTCATCGACCTCGGCGTTATCGACCCACTCAAGGTGACCCGATCGGCGCTGGAGCATGCGGCCTCTATCGCCGCCCTCCTCCTCACCACCGATGCCCTGGTTGCCGAGGAGATCCAAGGCGTGACGGGAGAGATCCTGGCTCCAGGGTTCGGTGACCTGGCTGAGGGCCTGCCCCGACCTTCCTCAGACGCCACCACGCCGTCCCTCTGATACGACCCTTGTTCGCACTGATTGAAGTTGCGACAATGACCGAAGGCAAAGCGCCCGTAACCACTACCGATGCAGGCGTCCCGGCGCCTAGCGACGAGTTTTCGCTCTCCGTTGGGCCCGAGGGTCCCTGCTGTTGCAGGACCATTACCTCATCCAGAGATGGCGCAGTTCAACTGGGAGCGGGTTCCCGAACGGGTGGTGCACGCCAAGGGAGCGGCGCCTTCGGCTTCTTCGAGGCGACCGAAGACATAAACCAATGGTGCAAGGCCGACTTTCTCAAGAAAGGGACACGCACCCCGATGCTGGCCCGGTTTTCCACCGTGGCCGGCGAGTTGGGTTCGCCCGAAACCTGGCGAGTAGCGGGAGGGAGCCTCCCCCTCCCGCTCTCTCAGAACCGTACGTGACAGTCTCCCGTCATAC